>ENA-OQIL01000687-OQIL01000687.1-human-gut-metagenome-genome-assembly--contig:-NODE-687-length-11414-cov-2.849296_pt1 | contig 11414 bp, 13 predicted proteins | sample MGYA00242583_ERZ504748 | MGnify/ENA primary metagenome ERZ504748 (study PRJEB26092, sample SAMD00036191) | human gut metagenome | host: Homo sapiens | study: EMG produced TPA metagenomics assembly of...
CTCAGCATATTTGTGGCAAACGAATGGCGGATAGTGTGTACGCCTGTGTGCCTCTTTGTTGGGATAGCAATCCCTGCTCTGCGTAAATACTTATGAAATTCCGGATTGAAATTGTTATGCTCACCCAATGGCTGAAACAGGTGCGTTATGGCTCAGAAAGATAAAAGCCGAGGAGGACTGTGGGCGGCCATCTTGCAAATAAGAAATAATCGCCATACCTAGCTCTTTGCTGAGTGGCAGACTCAAGGCGTTCCCTGTCTTCTGCTGAGAAAGTGAAATGCAGTTTTCCTTCCAGTTAATATTTGAAAATTTGAGTCCCAAAACGTCGCTTATCCTTAACCCTGTTCTTGCAAGAAGCAGAAAAATCGCGTAATTCCGCCTTCCAACTGGATTGGCAGTATCGATGACTGCAAGAATCTTGTCGATTTCTTCAGGACTCCATACCTGTGGAATCTGGGGTGCTGTTCATTTAGCTGCCCGTTGGGGGTGTTTACTCAGGTGGTTTTGGGTGTCGTTTTCAGGCAGAGCACCACTGCCAGCAAGCCGCTTAAAAGGCGGCCTGCCATCATCGGCAGGGCGTGTGCGGGGCTGAATTGCAGGGTAAATGCCAGAAAATCGCCGACGCTGTAAGCAGCTACTACGGCATAGGCCGTGTTCAGTGTGATGCCGCGTTCCTCCAGCGTATCAAGACTCAGCAACGTGGGGATGCAGTTGGCGGAGGTCACGACCAGACCGGTGATGGAGGCGGGCTCCAGCTGCAGCCGTGCGGCCAGTTTGGCCAGCGGTGCGGTCAACAGACGCTGTACAAAGGCGAAAAACGGCAGGATCCCGGCAAGAAACGCACCGATACTGCATATAACCGGGTAGATTTCCGCCAAGGGGGTCAGCCCCTCCAGCAACACAATACCGGTCGTTTCCTGCAAAACGGAGATGCAAAAGCCGAACAAGGTCAGACCGCGTACGGCCAGAGAGATGCCGTTGAAGATCGGGCCGATCGCGCTGCTGCCGGATTTGAAAAGCAACAGCAACAGGACCGCTACTGCCAGAACAGGCCAGGTGTTGTGCAGCAGAACCGACAGGGGGATGCCGCACAGCGCCCCGGTGAGCAGGCAGCCCACCGGCAGGACCAGAAAGCCGAGAAACAATCCGCGAACGGCGGCGGCTCGTTTGGTGCCTGTCAGCCGACCCAGCGCCAGCGGAATCGTACCGTTGATCGTGGAACCGAGAAAGGCCGCCACGATCAAACCGTTGTACAGCCCGGCGGACGGTTCCTGTGCGATTTGTGCGGCCAGCACGGCGCCGCCTGCATCGCAGCTTAAAAACAGTGCGGCAAACAGGGAAGGGTCACAGCCCACGGCGGAAAAAACCGGCGTGATAACCGGGGCCAGATGGGTCCCCAGCCACGGTGCCAATGCCATAAAGCCGGTCATGAGCAGCAGCAGATCCACCACAGCGGCGAAGCCCTGCCGGAAGGCGCTGCCCAACCCCAGCCGATCACCCAGCAATGTGTCCGCAGCGCCCAGACAGAAAAATACAGCAGATATCCACGCCATCGCTCTTACGCGCGGCCCGGCGTATCTTCACTGAAGGGGCTGTTGACATAGTTGGCACTCTTGGAGGAAACGAACTTCTCCATCGCGCGCTGCAGCGGGTGCTTGTTCCAGCGGTCCAGGTCATCCGTCAGCTGGCAGGCCGTCATCTGGAAGAAGGGCAGCCAGCACAGCGGGGTGATTTCCTCCGGCACATCCATAGGTACATACATAACATTGTGCTCATCCTTGTAATCGGCGCAGCGCGTCAGCAGGAAAGCGTTATCCGTCACGATTTTGGTACCCTCAAAGATGCGGTGGATGCGCTCCGTGCCCTCGCCGCCGTCAATCAGAAATACGCTGTAGCGGGGGGTCATCTGGATGTTGGGGCCGTGGATGTACTCCTCGACCTCATAGGCAGCGGTGGGGATGCTGACGGTCTCGCCGAATTTCAGTGCGCCCTCGCTTGCGGTGCCGAGGTTGGCACCCACGCCGCAGACATAGGCGTTGGTCATGCCGGACAGCTGACGGTAGTGCTCTTTAATAAAGGAAGGGGTCTGTGCCTGTACGGCGGCGTTGATGTCGGCGGCTTTCAGCAGCTGCTGCTTGACAGCCTCGCCCTCGGCAGCGGTCTTGATGCCCAGACGGACAGAAGCCTCCACGGCAAACAGCATAAAGAAAAGTGCCAGCGTGGTGACACCGCGGGTGACATAAGCGACTGTTTCGCGCCCGACACCGTAGTTGGCGACAACATCGCACACCTTGCCCAGATCGCTGTTGACATCGCCAGTCAGGCCGATGCAGCGGCGGCCCTTTGCCTCAATGACCTTGATGGCGTCCAGCGCGTTCAGGCTGTAGCCGCTTTGGCTGACGACAACGACCATATCGGTCTCGCTGAAATCATTCTCGCTGGATACAAAATGAAACGGGGTGACGATCTTGACCTCGCACTTCAGGTGGCGGCGGATAAACTGCCGCGCGCAGAGCGAACCGTTGGAGGAAGAACCGCACGCAACGATCCAGATGTTCTTGTAGCCGCCGCTTACATACTCATCCACAAGGGGCTTTGTCAGCGCGGCGCTGTCGGCGACATTGTTGCGGATAAACTCCGGGCAGTCGGCAATGTAGTCCAGCATAGTCTTTTTTGTGTTCCATTAAAGCAGTCTCCTTCACATTTTGTCTAATTTTTTAACGTTCACTTTGTGTAAAACGTTAAAATCTTCGGGAAGTCCCCGAACTCTATTGACATTATACCACAACTTTGGTATATTGTCATTACAATAGCACAAAGATTTTAGAAAAAATTTCTAAAAATTAAGAAAAAAATCTAAAAATCTTTGCAGCATCTTACAAGGAGGAAAAACTTATGCCTGACATTTTGATGACAAGAATCGACAATCGCTTAGTGCATGGACAGGTCGGTGTGGCGTGGACCACCGCTTTACAAGGTGTCAACCTTATTGTTGTGGCGGATGATCTGGCCGCTGCCGACCCGCTGCAGCAAAGCTTGATGACTGCCACCGCGAAAAGCTCCGACTGCGGCATCCGGTTCTTTACGCTGGACAAGACCATTGCAGTCATTCACAAGGCATCCGCCAGCCAGCACATCTTCCTGGTCGTGCGCAACCCGCAGAGCGCCCGCAAGCTGGTGGAGGGCGGCGTACCCATTGATAAACTGTGCATCGGCAATATGCATGTCGGCCCCGGCAAGGAAGTGACCGGCGATGTGCACGTTTATATGGACGAGAAGGATAAGGACGACCTTCGCGCCATCCGTGCCAAGGGTGTGGATGTCTACATCCAGATCGCACCCGGCGACCACAAGCTGGACTTTGAAAAGTAACCCAAGGTTCCGGCTCTGCAGGCGGTCTGCAGAGCAAAAAATATATTTTATAAAGAGGAGAGAAAATCTATGCAAATCACACTCGTGCAAGGTTTGCTGATTGCGCTGCTCGTTTTTATCTGCGCGATTGACAAACACATGGAAGCCTTTATGTGGTTCCGCCCGCTGGTCGTAGCGTTTTTCACGGGCATCATCCTCGGTGATGTACGCCTCGGCATGCAGGCAGGTGCCGTTGCGGAGCTTTCCTACCTGGGTCTGCTGACCGTTTGGCGGCACCGTGCCGCCGGATCCCCTGTTTGCCGGTCTGATGACCACCGTGCTGGCGTATCACCACCGGCTGCGATGTCAACACGGCGCTGGGTCTTGCCGTTCCGTTCGCACTGATCGGTCAGTGGATCAACACCGGCACCAACACCTTCTACGCTGGCTTCCTGCCGAAGGTTGACAAATGCGCTGCCGCCGGTGACGAAAAAGGCATTGCCAAAGTAATGTATACCGGCTGGATCCTGTATGCCGCCATGTTTGCCCTTGCCGCGTTCCTGTCCACCTACGCATTGCAGAGCGGTATTTCCGCTTTTGTGGCAGCCTTCCCGGAATGGCTTGTCCACGGCTTTGAAGTTGCCGGTGGTCTGATGCCGGCTGTCGGTCTTGCCCTGCTGCTGGTCGTTATGCTCAAGAAGGAAAACGCAGCCTATCTGCTTGCCGGTTTTGTCATTATGGTCATTACCAACTGCCAGAACATCCTGCCCATTGCTGTTATTGCGGGCTGCATCGCCTATGTCAATTTCACCCGCGATATGGAGACTGCCAAGCTGACGGCTGCATCCGCTGCAACTGCCGCCCAGGAAGGAGATTTTGAAGATGGCATCTAACAAAATTACCAAAAAGACCTCAACGAAATGGCCGTCCGCTCTATGGCGGAACAGTGCTGCTTCAGCTTTGAGCGTATGCAGGCCGTAGGCTTCTGCTACGGCATGACCAAGTGCTTCCGCAAGATCCACGGCGACAACAACGAGGAAATGGCCGCCGCGCTGAAAAACAACCTCGACTTCATCAACACCGAGCCGCACATGGCTGCTATCCTGCAGGGTCTGATCGTCTCCATGGAGGAGGCCGGTCAGGATCGCACAATGATCCACAGCCTGAAAACCGGTCTGTTCGGACCCTCTGGCAGGTTTGGGCGACGCCATCTGGTGGTACACCGCCATGCCCATCATTGCCTCCATCTGCTGCTCTCTGGCAACGCAGAACAATGTTCTGGGCCCCATCTTCTACATTCTGTTCTGGGCACTGACCGCTGTCTTCAGCCGCATCTGGTTCGTGCGTCTGGGCTATAATGCCGGTGTCAACTCCATCAAGTTCATCGGTGATAACGCCGCTTATATCAGCAAGGCTGCCGGTATTCTGGGCGTTATGGTCGTTGGCGGATTGATCCCCAGCTATGTATCCTTTGCTTTCCCCGAAACGCTTGTCATTTCCAGTGTTTCCGTGCAGGGCATCTTTGACTCCATCATGCCCAACATTCTGCCGCTGGGCTTTGTGTTCCTGCTCTACTGGCTGTTCAAGAAGAAAAATGTCAACACCATGAAGCTGATCCTGTTGGTCATTGCTTTGTCGGTTGCACTGTCCTTCCTGGGCATCATGTAAGTTTTACTGCGGCGGCTCGCGCCGGTTCAGCATTCCCCCGCGAGCCGCATTTTTTACAAGCCATATTGTCATAACAAAATTACAAATGGAGGCTATTGTACTCATGAGCATGGTAAACTTTGACGAAAATCAGATCATTGCCAACGGCGCCAAGATCTACGACCAGCGCGCCAAGATCGAGGCAATCGCGGATTCGATTGTGGATAACGGGTTTGACCTGCTGCTGTTCACCAGCAGCGGCGGTTCTCAGGCGATGCTGGATCCGTTCGCCTTCTACATCCGCCACATGTCCCGCCTGCCGGTTGAAAATGTCCTGTCCGCCAACCTGATGACCGGTGACTGCAACCGCATCACCGATAAGACCGTGGCGTTCCTGACCTCGAAGTCCGGCGACACCGCCGAGACCGTAAAGGCAGCCAACTGGCTGAAAGAGCAGGGCGTGCGCCTGTTTGCCGCCGTCGGCAAGGAGAACTCCACGCTGGAATCCATCTGCGATGACACTATCGTCTACGGCGAGGGCCGCCCGCAGGAGCTGGTGTTCTATCTCCTGATCGGTCGCATCCTGTACCGCAGCGGAAACTTTGATGCCTACCCCCGCTTTGCGGATGAGCTGAAGAACCTTGCCTTTGCGCTGGCACAGGTACGCAAGCAGGCGGATGCCAAGTGCCTGAAATATGCGCAGGATTACTGCAAGGAACCGTATAACATCTGGATCGGCAGCGGCGATCTGTGGCCCACTGCGTACAGTTACAGCATGTGCGTGCTGGAGGAAAGCCAGTGGATCCGCACCAAGAGCGTTTCCAGCCCGGAATTCTTCCACGGCACACTGGAGCTGCTGGAGGACGATGTCTGCACCACGCTGCTGCTGACCGAGGGACCCACCCGTGCACAGGACGAGCGCGTAAAGGCGTTTGCCGCCCGCCATACCAAAAAGCTGACCTGCTTTGACACGAAGGAGTATGCACTGCCCGGCATCAGCGATGAGTTCCGCCCGCTGCTCAGCCCCGTTGTCATGGCGGCTGTTCTGCAGCGCATCAGCAAGAACATTGAGGTCATCACGGATCATTCTCTGGATATCCGCCGCTATTACAGAAAAGAGAGCTATTGAGTATGAAACTGATTGCATTAGGGGATAACGTAATAGACTATTACCACAATACACAGGAGTGCTTCCCCGGCGGCAATGCGGTAAACGTTGCAGTTCATGCTGCGCGGCTGGGGGCACAGGCCGAGTATCTCGGCTCCCTCGGCGATGACGATATGGCACATATTGTGGAGAAAGCACTCCGGGAAAACGGCGTGGACATCAGCCATTGCCCCGTTTTGCAAGGGCGTACCACCAAGGTGTGCAGCTATGATGTGGTCAACGGGGAGCGCAGCTTTATCGAGGTCATCACCGGGGAAAGCTGGACCGGCCCGCTGCAGATCGGTGCGCAGGAGCTGGACGAGCTGAAAACCGCCGATCTGATCGTCAGCAGCTGCAACGCCAAAATGCCCGAACAGATGGCGGCTGTGCAGGCGCTGCCCGCTGTGTTCGCCTATGACTTCGGCGAAAAGGAAAAGTACCGCACCGATGCCTACTATGACGAGGTTTGCCACGGTATAGATCTGGCGATGCTTTCCTGCAAGCCGATGGACAAGGCTGCTTTTGCGGAATTGTGCGCGCCGCTGCATCGTCGCGGCGTGGTGCATGTGCTGGCTACAATGGGTGCTGCCGGGCAAATGTTGTCCGTACAAGGAAAAATCGTGGAAAAGACTACCCAAATGGTAGAGGCAAGTGATACAATGGGGGCAGGAGATTCTTTCCTTGCTGCATTCCTCTGCTCGCTGTATACTGCGGGGTGGCAAAAAGCAAAGCCCATGCCGGAGCAGGCGCTTCTGGCAGCACTGGCTGCCGGGCAGCAGGTCTCGGCACGCAACTGTATGGCACAGGGCGGCTTTGGCTGTAAAGCGGAAATCTCCCGGGACAGCATTGAATAACAAAAAGGAGATTTCCTATTATGATCGAACTGAACGGAATACAGCTTGACAAAATCAGCGCAGTCCCTCTGTACGAGCAGCTGCGTAAGGCGTTGCTGGAGGCTATCACCAGCGGGAAACTGTCGGCAGGGACCAAATTGCCGACGGAGGAGGAGTTGTGCGCCCAGTTCGGCATTTCACGCCCCGTTGCGCGGCAGGCTTACAATATGCTGATCGAAGAAGGCTTTGTGGAACGCATGCGGGGCCGTGGCACCTTTGTGCGCAGCCCCGATACCCGTGGTCGCTTCCTGAACAAGCAGCTGAGCTTTGCCGCCGAGATGGGGGTTTTGAACCTGGAACACCGCACCGAGGTGCTGCGTGCAGAGTGGGTAAGCTATACCCCGGAGCTTTTTGCACGGCTCAAGCTGGAACGCGGGGATCGCTGCTATCATCTTGTGCGTATGCGCTATGTCAGCGGAAAGCCCTTTGTTCTCGTGGAAAACTATGTGCCGGAATCCGTGTTTCCCGGCATTGATGCCTACGACTTTGCCCAGCGCTCGCTGTACGATGTCTTTGAAACCGTTTACCACGAGAGGATCATCAAATCGCGCCGTGTGCTGATGGCGCAGACCGCCAACGTCGAGTTTGCCAACCTGTTCGGCGTACACCGCGGTTCCCCCGTGCTGTATGTCGAAAACGTGGTCATGGACCAAAACGACCGTCCGATCGACTTCAGTAAAGAGTATCTGGACGGCGTTACCCAGAAATTTGAATTTGAAGTTGTCAACCAATAAGCCGGGTCTGTGCGCCCGGTCTTGCTAAAGGAGTATAGTTTACTATGGTAGGTGTAGTTGTGACCGGGCATGGCGGCTTTGCCGCCGGTATGGCTGCCAATGTAAAAATGCTGGCAGGCAGTGATGCGGAACTAAAGGCCGTGGATTTTGCCGACGGCATGGATGTGGAAGTGTTTGAAAAGCAGCTGGCAGAGGCAATCGACAGCTATGCAGACTGCGAGGCTGTTCTGGTGCTGGCAGACATTGCCGGCGGTACGCCGTACAACCGCGCAGCGGGGCTTTCCATGACCCGCCCCAGGGTGCGTGTGATCTCCGGGCTGAACAGCAGTATGCTGATGGACCTGTGTATGCGCAACATCACCGGTGACGAATGCCCCGATGTGGATGCACTGGCCGCCGACATTATGCAGACCGGGCACGAGAACATCGGCAAGTTTGTGCTGGAGGTTCCCGCCCAGCCGCAGGAGGACGAGGACGGTATCTGAAGGGAGAAACGCCATGAAGCCGATCAAGGCAGTCATCTTTGATATGGACGGCGTGCTGATCGACAGTGAACCGGTCTACCTGCACCATCAGTATACGCACCTGAAATCGCTCTACCCGTGGATCACCCTGGAAAGCATGTACCCGTTGGTGGGCATTTCCGGGCAGGAATATATGCCCTTTATGGCAAAACTCTGCCGCCGCACCGACGATACCGCGTTCCGACAGGAAATGGACGCCATGAACGCCGGGTGTCAGGTGTATTACCCGGACATTCTGCGCAAGGAGGTTCGCCCGCTGCTGCATGAATTAAAGCAGATGGGGCTGCAGGTAGCCCTTGCAAGCAGCAGCAGCCGGGCATGTATTGAGCAGGTCCTGACACAATGCGAGATTCGGGAACTGTTTGACTGCATCGTCAGCGGACACGAATTTACCCGCAGCAAGCCGGATCCTGAAATTTACCGTTTCACCATGGACAAGCTGGGGCGCAAGCCGGAGGAATGTCTGATTGTGGAGGACTCCACCTACGGTGTGCAGGCAGGTACGGCGGCGGGCGGCGTTGTGGCTGCCCTGCGGGACGAAAGATTCCCGTTTGACCAGCGGGCGGCGCAGCTGCATATCGACAGCCTTGCCGAGCTGCCTGCGCTGGCGGCGTGCGGCGGAAAAAGGATACGCGCCGCCTTCTTTGATGTGGACGGCACCCTGATTACCGTGGGCGGGCATCGGATGCCGCCCAGCGTAGCCCCTGCGTTGCAGGCTTTACAGCGCAGCGGTGTGCAGGTGTTTCTGTGTACCGGCCGCCATGCGCTGGAAATCGCGGAAGAAAACATGCTGCCCGGGATCACGGTTGACGGTGCTGTTTATATGAACGGCCAGCTCTGTGAGCTGCAGGGGCAGATCGTGCGGGAAACGCCCATTCCTGCCGGGGACCTGTCGGCCTTGAAGCAGTTTTTACAAAAAAAGAACTGCAGCTGCATTTTTCTTGAAAAAGACAGGATGTACGCCAACTGCGTGAACTCCCGCATGGAGGTCGAGCAGGCAAAAATCGGCACCGCTGTGCCGGCTGTGCGTGACATCTCCGATTTGGAAAACCGCCGCATATATCAGGTCATCCCCTTCGTGAACGAGGAGGAGGAAGAAGAACTGCTGCGGCAGATGCCCCATTGCCGGACAAAGCGCTGGGGGGATGCTGTGGTGGATCTGATGAGCCGAACCGGCGGCAAGGAAAACGGCATCCGTGCCCTGTGTGCGGCAATCGGTATCACCCCGGAGGAAACCATTGCCTTTGGAGATGCCGAAAACGATTTGGAAATGCTGCAGCTGGCCGGTATCGGCGTGGCTATGGGCAATGCTCTGCCGCAGGTGCGCGCCTGTGCCGATATGGTCACAGACACCGTGGAAAATGATGGCATCGCCCATGCACTTCAAAAATTAAAACTGATTGGATAAATTGGAAAACGAGGAGCGCTTTCCCGCACGAAAGTCTCCTCGTTTTCCAAAAGGGGCATTGTTCTATGATGAAAGAAAAAACGCAGACCCTGGTAACGGATCAGCTGTATAACTTGGTTGCGGGGTTTCTGTACGCCCTGAGCATCTGTTATTTTGCCAAGGGCGCGGACTTTGCACCCGGCGGGCTGTCGGGTCTTGCCTTGCTGGGCAACTATCTGTGGGGGTTCCCCATCGGCATCACAACGCTGGTGCTGAATGTGCCCCTGGTTCTGCTTGGTTTCCGCTTTGTGGGACGCGCCTTTCTGGGGAAAACCGTCATCAGTATGCTGTGGTGTACCTTTTTTCAGGATGTTGCCTTTGCAGACCAGCCCGGCTACGGCGGCGATCCGTTGCTGGCGGCCCTGTTTGCGGGTATCACATGGGGCGGCGCATTGGCGCTTTTGTATATGCGGGGATCGTCCAGCGGCGGCACCGATTTCTTGACGATGTCGATCAAAGTGCTGCGCCCGCATCTGTCGGTCGGTGTTGTGACCGGTGCGATAGACCTTGTGGTCATCCTGTTGGGGTGGCCTGTGTTTGGTTCTGTCGATGCCGTTTTGTACGGTCTTGTCACAACGGCGGTTACCTCGCTGGTTATCGACAAAATTATGTACGGCAGCAATGCCGGCAAAATGCTGACGATCATCACTACCAAGGGGCAGAAAATTGCGGACGAAATTTCCCGCCAATGTGAGCGCGGCTCAACGATGGTCAAAGCGGTGGGCACATACACCGGTACGGAACGGCAGATGCTGCTCTGCGTCTGTGCCAGACCGCAGGTGTACCGCATCCGAATGGCTGCCTACCGCATAGACCCCGGCTGCATGGTCATGGTGACGGAAACCGGCGAGGTTTACGGCGAGGGCTTCGTTGACCCCGGTAAAACAGCATCGTTTTTGTAAAGGCTGCTGCCGCACACGAAAAGAAAGGAAAGATTTGTTATGAATCCTATTACACCTGCCGAATTGGCAGCTTATTTTGACCACACCCAGCTGCGCGCCTATGCGCAGCGCAGTGATTTTGAAAAGCTCTGTGCAGAGGCTCGCGAGTACGGCTTTGCCATGGTGGCGATCAACCCGGCTCCCGTTTCCCTGTGCAAGGATCTGCTGGCGGGAACATCGGTCCATGTGGGCGCGGCGGTTGGTTTCCCTGGGCAGAGTACGCCCAAGGTCAAGAAATACGAAACCGTAGATGCGATTGCCAATGGCGCGGATGAGATCGATTATGTTATCAATATTACGCAGCTGAAAGAGAAGAACTACGATTTTATTGAGCATGAGATGGCCGGCATCGTAGAAGAATGTCGCAGTGCAAGGGGTGATCTCGAAAGTGATTTTTGAGAACTGCTACCTGACCGAGGAGGAAAAGCGCGCACTGTGTTCCATCGCGCGGGAGGTCCGCCCGGATTTCATAAAGACGTCCACGGGCTTTGGCACCGGCGGCGCAACCTTTGAAGATGTGGCTCTGATGAAAAAAATGCGTCGGCGATGAGGTAAAGATCAAGGCGGCTGGCGGCATCCGCACTTTGGATACCGCTTTGCGCATGATCGAGCTGGGCGTATCCCGCATCGGCTCCACAGCCAGCGTAAGCATTGTAGAAGAACTGAAACACAGGTTATAAAAAGCGCCGAGGATGCCCGGAACGGTCTGAACTGCAGAAAGCAAATAAGC
>ENA-OQIL01000688-OQIL01000688.1-human-gut-metagenome-genome-assembly--contig:-NODE-688-length-11410-cov-2.807498_pt1 | contig 11410 bp, 11 predicted proteins | sample MGYA00242583_ERZ504748 | MGnify/ENA primary metagenome ERZ504748 (study PRJEB26092, sample SAMD00036191) | human gut metagenome | host: Homo sapiens | study: EMG produced TPA metagenomics assembly of...
GCGCGGCAGCGCGTATCTGCTGTACTTTAAGGACGGCGCAAGCGCGGAGGATTTCCTTACACGCATCGGTGCGCCGCACGCGGCGATGGAGCTGATGCAGGCCAAGGTAGAGAAGAATCTGCGCAACACGATCAACCGGCAGGTCAACTGTGAGACCGCGAACATGATGAAGGCTGCCGATGCATCGGCACGGCAGATTGCGGCGATTCAGGCGCTGATCGACAGCCGGGGGGAGGACGCATTTCCGGGCAACCTGTGGGAGACCGTGCGCCTGCGTCTAGAATACCCGACGGACAGCCTGTCCGAGCTGGCGCAGCGGTTCGACCCGCCCATCTCCAAACCGGGACTGAGCCACCGCCTGAAAAAGATCATCGAGCTTGCGGAAAAGGAGGACTAAATTGGTACCATTTGCACATCTGCATGTCCACAGCGAATACAGCCTGCTGGACGGCGCCTGCCGTATCGAAAAGCTGGTGGACCGTGTGGCAGAGCTGGGGCAGACCTCTTGCGCGCTGACCGACCATGGCGTCATGTACGGCGTGATCGACTTTTACCGCGCCTGCAAGGTGAAGGGGATCCATCCGGTCATCGGCTGCGAGGTGTATCTGGCGCCGCATTCGCGCTTTGACCGCAGCTACATCAACGGCGAGTGGCACACGCACCTCATCCTGCTGTGCGAGAACATGACCGGCTACCGCAACCTCATCCACATGGTGTCGTGCGGTTTCTCCGAGGGCTTTTACATGAAGCCGCGTATCGACATGGAGCTGCTGCGCGCGCACAGCGAAGGTCTGATTTGTCTGTCTGCGTGTCTGGCGGGCGCGATTCCGCGTGCGCTGGCGGACGGTGATATGGACGGCGCGTATGACCTCTGCGAGCAGTTCCTCGATATTTTTGACCGGGAGCATTTCTACCTTGAAATTCAGGACCACGGCATTCCGCTGCAGCAGAAAGTCAATGAAGGTCTGTACCAGCTTTCCAGGGAGCTGAACATCGGTCTGGTGGCAACGAACGACGCGCATTATCTCACCAAGGCGGATGCGCGCATTCAGGACGTGCTGATGTCCATTCAGATGGGCAAGACCGTGGACGACCCGACCCGCATGAAGTTTGAAACGCAGGAGTTCTACATCAAGGATGCGGACGAAATGGCGGCGCTGTTTCCGGAGCACCCGGAGGCACTCGCCAACACGGTAAAGATCGCAGAACGCTGTCAGGTTGAGTTCGAGTTTGGAAAGTACCATCTGCCCGAATTCGATGTGCCGGACGGCTACACCTCGCTCGAATATCTGCAGAAGCTGTGCGATGAAGGCTTCGCAAGACGCTATCCGAACGACGACGGCACCGTGCGCAAGCGTCTGCAGTACGAGATCGACATGATCGCCAAGATGGGCTTTGTCGATTACTTCCTCATCGTGTCCGACTTTATCGGCTACGCGAAAAGTCAGGGCATTCCGGTCGGACCCGGACGCGGCTCGGCAGCAGGCTCGATCGTGTCGTACTGCCTCGCTATCACCGACCTTGACCCGATTCACTATTCGCTGTACTTCGAGCGATTTTTGAATCCGGAGCGTGTCTCCATGCCGGATATCGACGTGGACTTCTGCTATGTTCGCCGTCCGGAGGTCATCGAGTACGTTACCCGCAAGTACGGCAAGGACCGCGTGGCGCAGATTGTCACGTTCGGCACGATGGCTGCCCGCGGTGCCATCCGCGATGTCGGCCGTGCGCTCAACATCCCGTACAACGATGTGGATGCTGTCGCCAAGCAGGTGCCGAATGAGCTGCACATTACGATCGACAAGGCGCTGACCATCAACGCGGAGCTGAAAAAGATGTACGACGAGCAGCCGCAGGTCAAAGAGCTTATTGATACGGCGCGTGCGCTCGAGGGCATGCCGCGCAACGCATCGACGCATGCGGCAGGCGTGGTTATCACCAAGGACCCCGTGGACACCTACGTTCCGCTGTCGCGCAACGGCGACCAGATGGTAACGCAGTTTACGATGGTGACGATCGAGGAACTCGGTCTGCTCAAGATGGACTTCCTCGGCCTGCGCAACCTGACCGTTATCGCGGACGCGGAAAAGCTGATTCGCCGTCACACGCCGGATTTTTCCATCGAGAACGTGGATATGAGCGACCCCGCGACTTACGAGATGCTCGGCAAGGGCTCGACCATGGGCGTGTTCCAGCTGGAAAGCGCGGGCATTACCAACGTCGTTACCGGTCTGCGCCCGCAGTCCATCGAGGATATTACCGCAGTCGTTGCGCTGTACCGGCCCGGTCCGATGCAGTCCATTCCGCGCTACATCGAGTGCCGCCATCATCCGGAAAAGGTAACGTACAAGCATCCGCTGCTCGAGCCGATTTTAAGCGTCACCTACGGCTGTATGATCTATCAGGAACAGGTCATGCAGGTGTTCCAGAGCCTTGCGGGTTACTCGCTCGGCAAGGCAGATATGGTGCGCCGCGCCATGAGTAAAAAGAAGATGAAGGAGCTGGAAAAGGAGCGCGTCAACTTCATTTACGGCAATGAGGAGCTGGGCATTGACGGCGCCATCAAGCGCGGCGTGCCTGAAGCTGTTGCGGCAAGCCTGTTTGACGAGATCATGGATTTCGCAAACTACGCGTTCAACAAGGCACATGCCGTATGCTACGCAGTCGTATCGTTCCGCACGGCGTACCTCAAATGCCACTACCCGAGAGAATATCTGGCGGCGCTGCTGACGAGCGTTCTGGATGTTTCGGATAAGATCTCCGAGTATATTCAGGCGGCGCGTGATATGGGCATCGCGGTGCTTCCGCCGGACGTAAACGAATCCTACGATGAGTTTTCGGTTGCAGGAGAGAATATCCGCTTCGGTCTGGCAGCCGTCAAGGGTGTGGGACGCTCGTTTATGAAGCAGCTTGTCGAGGAGCGAGAGGCGAACGGCCTGTTTACCTCGTTCCAGGATTTCTGCGAGCGCATGTATGACCGCGAACTCAACCGCAGAGCGCTCGAAAGTCTCATCAAGGCGGGTTCGTTCGATTCCATGCACTACTACCGCAGTCAGCTTTTGAAAATCGTCAATCCCGTAGTAGATGCCATTGCCCAGAACCGCAAGAAGAACATCGAGGGTCAGATGGACCTGTTCGGCATGGGCAACGACGAGGTGCGCGACACGCAGATTGCGATGCCGAACATTCCGGAAGTGCCCAAGCGGGAGCTGTTGGCGATGGAGAAGGAGACCACCGGTCTGTACCTCTCTGGTCACCCGATGGACGAGTACCGCAGCCTGACGCAGAAGGCGCAGGCGGCCTCCGTCAAGCAGATCATCGACGACCTGACGGGCGAGAGCAGCAGGCCGGTCTACAAGGACGGCATGACCGTCCGACTTGCGTGTGTTATCACGGCGGTGCGTCTGAAATCGACCAGGAACGGCTCGATGATGGCGTATGTCACCGCGGAGGACGACACGGCGGCGATTGAACTTGTCGTGTTCCCGCGTTCGCTGCAGCAGTGCGGCGCATATCTTACCGAGGACAGCGCAGTCCTGCTTACCGGTAAGATCGACGCACGAGAGGACGAGGCGCCCAAGGTGCTGCTGAACGAGGCGCAGCCGCTCACCGAGAGTGCAGTGGAGAGCCTGCAGCAGCCGAAAAAGGGCACGCAGAAATCGGTCTACACCGATGCACAGGCGGCAAAGCTGGCGCCGCAAAAGCTGTTTTTGCGTATTTCCAGTCTGCAGGGCGATGAATGGACGCAGATTAAAGAGGTTTTGCGCACGCAGCCCGGCGATACGCCGGTCTATCTCTACCCCTATGGACACGAAGAAAAAGACGCTCGCTGCCCGCCGGTACTGGTGCAAACCGGATATTGCATTTTTAACAAGATTACGCTTTCTCTTGCGCGAGGAAGATGTTATAATACAATAGGAGACTGTGTTTATCCGTAGGGAGAGAGACGGTTTCCGCAGAGGGAAACAGAACAGCAATACAGAGGTCAGTGCGGCATCAACTGTGCCGCCAAGAAAGAAAACAGACCCGACAACAGGGAGGCTTTATCATGGATAAACAAATTCGCAGAATCGGCGTACTTACCAGCGGCGGCGACGCACCCGGTATGAACGCACTTATTCGCTCGGTAGTCCGCAGCGCAAGCGCAAACGATATTTCCGTTCTCGGCATTCGCCGCGGTTACAGCGGTCTTATCAACGGCGACATCATCGAGATGGGTGCCCGCAGTGTAGACGGCATTATCCGCAAGGGCGGCACCATGCTGTACACCGCACGCTGCAAGGAGATGCTGACCGAGGAAGGTCTGCAGAAGGCGGCTGACACCTGCCGCTACCTCGGCATTGACGGCCTGATCTGCTGCGGCGGCGACGGTACATTCCGCGGTGCACAGGCGCTTTCCCGCAAGGGTGTTCCGTGCATCGGCGTTCCGGGTACCATTGATAATGATATCGGCTGCTCGGATTACACCATCGGTTTTGACACCGCCTGCAATACTGCGATCGAGTGCATCGATAAGCTGCGCGATACCATGCAGTCCCACGAGCGTTGCTCGGTCGTAGAGGTCATGGGCCGCCGTGCAGGTCATCTGGCATTGCAGGTTGGCTGTGCAGTCGGCGCGACCGCGATCTGCCTGCCCGAGCGTCAGCTGGATTTCGACACCGAGATCGTAGAGAGAATGCGCATCGGCCGTATCAAGGGCCGCAACCACCATATCATCATCGTAGCCGAGGGCTATGGCTCCGCACAGGACGTTGCAGACCAGATTCACGAGGCGACCGGCATCGATACCCGTGTTACCATCCTCGGCCATATCCAGCGCGGCGGCTCTCCGTCTGCTATGGATCGTGTTATGGCGACCCGCATGGGCTACGCTGCAGTTCGCGCTCTGATGGAGGGCAAGACCAACCGCGTTGTTGTTTCGGATAACAACATTGTTACCGATATCGACATTGAGGAGGGTCTGGCACAGAGCAAGGATCTGAACCAGTGTCTGTTCGAGGCACAGCAGACGGTTGCCATCTAACATGGCGCAGACTGTTCTCATCACCGGAGGCTCGCGCGGCATCGGTGCCGCCTGTGTGCGCGTGTTTGCCGAAAACGGATGGAATACCGCGTTTACTTACAGCAAAAGCAGGGAAGCGGCGGACAGGCTCGCTGGGGAGACCGGCGCACTCGCACTTTCAGCCGATCAGCAGGATACTGCGGCAGTGGAACTCGCGGTCGCGGAAGGGAAGGCGCGGTTCGGCACGATAGATGCCGTGGTCTGCAACGCAGGCATCGCCGAACAGAAGCTGTTCCAAAATATCACGGACGCGGACTGGATGCACATGTTGGATGTCAATCTCATGGGTACGGTGCGTACGATTCGCGCCGTGCTGCCCGAAATGCTGCACAACCACAAGGGGAGCATCGTCACGGTGTCCTCCATGTGGGGGGAGTGCGGCGCGTCCTGCGAGAGCCATTATTCCGCGAGCAAGGCTGCGATTATCGGCCTGAGCAAGTCGCTCGCGCAGGAGCTTGGCCCGAGCAATATCCGGGTCAACTGCATTGCACCGGGCGTGATCGACACCGACATGAACGCCATGCACAGTGCGGATACCATGCAGGAGCTTGCCGATCAGACACCGCTCGGAAGAGTCGGCGCGGCAGCCGAGGTCGCGGACAGCATTCTGTATCTGTGCTCGGATAAGTCGTCTTTCATTACCGGACAGGTGCTCGGTGTGACTGGCGGTTTCTAATAAAATAAGCGCAAAGCGAGAGGTAAAACCTCTCGCTTTTTTTCGTTAATACGGCTCAAAGTCAAAATAACTGAGCAGACCGTTATAAATGCCCTGTGCAAACCCGAACGGATCGTTTTCCAGCTTCATCGCATCGGAAGCATTGGTCAGATACGCCAGCTCGACCAGAATCGAAGGCATCTGTGTCCGCCGCAGGACATACAGGCTCGGACGGATGCGCACGCCGTTATCGCGTGTGCCGACACGCGCAACAATGCCGGCGAGCACATGCTGCGCCAGCCAGTACGCCTGCGTATTTTCCTGATAAACATACACCTCAGTGCCGTTGACGGCGGGATTTACGTTCGCGTTGCAGTGGATACTGATGAAGTAATCCGCAGGCCACTCATTCGCCAGCCGCACGCGCTCGGCCAGACTGGTGGCATTGCTTGTGCCGAGGATTTCCTCGGGTGAGGTGCGGCTCAGCCGCACCTCAAACCGCGGGTCTGCCCGCAGAAGGTCAGCCAGATACACGCCGACCGCGTAGGTCACATCCTGTTCGAGCAGACCGCCGCCTTCCGCGCCGGTGTTCGGACCGGACGGATTGTGTCCCTGATCGACAAAAAGTCTTGATCGCCAAAGTATCACCTCCTCGTGTCAGCCTATGCGGCAGCGCGGCAGAACGTCCGCGCTTGACGGTCAGCACACGCCGTGCTATTCTGTAAGAAAAGAGAGGTGGGATCAATATGAAATTATATATCAAACAAAAGGTATTCTCCTGGGTGGATCGGTTTACCGTTTTTGATGAAACCGGCGCCGACAAATACCATGTCGAGGGGGGAGTTTTTTCTCGTGGGGCAAGAAGCTGTATGTCACCGACTTGACCGGACACGAGACCGCGTTTATCCAGCAGAAGGTGTTCAGTATGATGCCGCGGTTCTTCGTGTACATCGACAGGCGTTGGAACGCGACGGAAATCGTCAAGCGGCTTACATTTTTCTACGAAAAATACGAGATCGAGGGTCTCGACTGGACAATCGAGGGTGATTTCTGGGCGCATGAGTACCGCATCACGCAGAACGGACGCGAGATCGTATCCATCTCCAAGGAGTGGTTCACCTGGGGTGACTGCTATCAGCTGGACATTGCCGATTCCGCAGACGAAACACTTGCGCTGGCGGTCGTCCTCGCAATCGACGCAGTGCACGCGCAGGCGAACGCGGCAGCGGCTTCGACTTGAAAGGAAACGATATGATTGAGATAAACCAGGACTTTGCGGACGGCGTACTGCATTCGCGCAATCCGGAGACAAATAAAAACGACTACGGCCGCATTCTGTGCGTGTGCGGCTCGGCAGGATATACAGGCGCGGCATATTTTTCGGCACAGGGCGCGGTCCGCATGGGAAGCGGCGTTGTGACGCTTGCAGTTCCGCAGGGTGCGTGGCCGGTGCTGGCGGTCAAGCTGAATGAGCCGGTCGTGCGGCCCATGCCGCAGGATGAAAACGGGCTGTTTTCCGTGGACAGCACTGCCGAAGCTGCTTGCGCTTGCAGAAAGGCGGACGCGCTGCTCATCGGGTGCGGACTCGGCCGTTCGGATACGCTGACCGAAATCGTGCGTACCCTGCTTGAAAAGGTCAAATGCCAGATTGTGCTCGATGCGGACGGCATAAATTCGATTACCGGGCATAAGGATATATTGCGGCGAACGGCAAAGCCGGTCGTGCTCACGCCGCACGCAGGCGAGTTCGCACGGCTCAGCGGCAAGCCGGACGCGACCGCTGCGGACGCGGCACAGTTCGCGCAGGACTATCGGTGCATCGTGCTCTATAAGGGACACCGCACCCGCATTTTCACGCCGGACGGCGCGGCGTACCGCAATACCTCGGGCAATCCCGGCATGGCGAAAGGCGGCAGCGGAGACGTTCTGGCAGGCATGCTGGTTTCGCTGTGCGGACAGGGCATTGACGCGGTTCGGGCGGCCTGTACGGCGGCGTGGCTGCACGGCAGAGCCGGAGATCTGGCTGCGAACGCGCTGAGCGAATACGGCATGACGCCGAGCGATATGCTGACGCAGCTGCCGATTCTGCTGAAACGATATAACTCGAAAACATGGTGATAAACCGGTCAAAGGAGTGGTAATCTGAACAGGCTGCTGTGTGGTTTGGCGGCGCTTGTTCTGCTCTGCGGCTGCGGCCGCTCGGCGGAAATGAGTGCCGAGGATGTGCGTGCGCATTTCGCATCGCTGGACAGCTGTACGGCGCATTTGAAAATAATCTCGGATTTGGACGAATCTGTACTGGAATTTGAAAGCGACTATGTCTATAATAGAGAGGACAGCGATTCCTTCACGCTGACCGCACCGGAGTCGGTCGCCGGTATCGGCGGGCGCATCTCGGGTGAGGAGAACGGCGCGTTCACGCTGCAGTACAACGACTTGCAGCTGGATGATATTGCTCCTCGGCACACCGGACTGACCCCGGCAGACGCGTGGTTCTGTCTGCTGAACGATCTGCGGTACGCTGCGCCTGCACAGGTGTGGAGCGAGCACACGAACGGCGAAAGCCTGCTCGTGCTGCGCTATGAGAAGGCAGACGACAGCGTGGAAAAGCAGGTGTGGCTGCGGCAGAGCGATCTGCAGCCGGTCTATGCCGAGCTGTATGCGGACGGTGCGCGCGTGCTGACCATACAGGTGGAATCCTGTCAGTAAATCAGGAACCAAACGGTTCTGTTGGAGTGACGAAAACAATGGAAGTAAATCAACACCGCACTTGGGCGGAGATCGATCTCGGTGCGATCGAGCATAATTATCGCGTGATCTGTGAGCAGGCGCAAGCGCCGGTCCTGTGTGTCGTTAAGGCGGACGCATATGGTCACGGTGCCGTGCAGGTGGCTAAGCGGCTGGAGCAGATGGATGCACCGTATTTTGCGGTAGCGACCATCCCGGAGGGCGTGGAGCTGCGCGAGGCGGGTATCGAAACGCCCATCCTCATCCTTGGCTATGTGGACGAGAAGGACATGGACACGGCGGCACAGTACGGCATCACCGTGCCGGTGTACGACCGCGAGACCGCAGAACTCATCAGCGCGGCAGCAGAGCGCACCGGCAAGCCGGTCACCGTACACTACAAGCTGGATACCGGCATGACGCGGCTCGGCTTCCCGTCGTGGGAGTGTGAGCAGACCGTGCAGGATATCCTTGCGTGCTCCAAGCTGCCGGGCCTGATCAGCGAAGGCATTTTTCACGCATTTTGCGGTTGCCGACGTGCCCTCCGGCGAGGCGTACACGGAATTGCAGTACAAGCGCTTCTCGGATGTGTGCGAGGGTCTGCAAGCGGCCGGTCTTGACCTGCCGCTGCGCCACTGTGCGAACAGCGGCGCCATCCAGACCTACGAGAAGATGCACTGCACGATGACCCGCGCGGGCATTATCCTGTACGGCTATCGCCCGGATGCCTCTGTGCCGCCGGTGCTCGATTTGAAACCCGCCATGACCGTCAAGGCGCGTGTGGTGCAGGTGCGCGATATTCCGGAGAATACGACCATCAGCTATGGCCGCACCTTCGAGACGGCAGAGCCGACCCGTATGGCGGTTGTCTCGATGGGTTATGCGGACGGCTATCTGCGTACCGGCTCGGGTAAGGCGCAGGTGCTGCTCGGCGGCGTGAAAGCGCCTGTGCTCGGCCGCATCTGCATGGATATGTGCATGGTGCGTATTCCAGAGGGCGTAGACGTACATCGCGGTGACGAAGGTGACCGTGTTCGGCCCGGAGGGCTGGACGGCAGAGGACGCAGCAGACGCGGCAGGCACCATCTCGTACGAGGTGCTGTGCGCCATCAGCCGGCGCGTGCCGCGCTTCTATCGGTAATTTACTGACATTGCGTGCATAAGATGAAGCGAGGGATTTTCCCTCGCTTCATTTGTCTCTCAAAGTCGGTATCCTGTTAGTTTGATAGTATCGCGCGGTAGCGCTATTAAAACAGCATTTGCGTTGCAAATGCAAGAAAACCGGGAGCATGTATCACGGTTTTCTTACTTCTGGAGGGAGAAAGTTTCTGTACAGGAACTTTCGGACGACTTTGGAACGGCCTGCGGTCCGTTCCTGCTTGTCGGCGAAACTGTAGTTTCGCGACAGCTTTGAAGCGGAGGAGATTTTTTCTCTCTCCGCTTTTCTGCATTATACAGTTATAATTTTGTGTGACACGGGGAAAATAGGTTTGCGGGAAAACCATCAGGCAGCACCGTAAATCTATTTCATCGGAGTGTGAACCAAAGTGGATAGCAACATCAAACGCGGAGATATTTACTATGCCGATCTCAGTCCGGTGGTTGGCAGTGAGCAGGGCGGCATCCGTCCGGTGCTGATCGTGCAGAACAACGTCGGTAATCGGTACAGTCCGACCGTGATCGCCGCCGCTATTACATCGCAGATCAACAAGGCGAAAATGCCGACGCATATCACGGTTGGTGCGCCGAACTACGGACTGACCAAGGATTCCATCATCCTGACCGAGCAGATCCGCACACTGGACAAACGCCGCCTGCGCGAGAAAATGGGCTCGCTCGACGAAAAAGCCATGCGGCACGTTGATGAAGCACTGGCGGTCAGTTTCGGACTCGGCTCGGTGCAGGGGTAAGCCGTATAACGGCGGGAGAAAGCGCATATCCTTTATGGGGTATGCGCTTTTTGCGTATAGACTGGGATTTGCCGTCTGCGGACGGCGGGAACGTGCCGCGCCCCGCGGCTGGGGCAAGAGGGGAGACACCTACGGTTTCTACCCTCTTAACTCCCGTTCCCTTTCGCAGCGGTCAAATATAGGAAATCGGCGCCGGACTAACAAGCAAAGGAAACTGGAGTCCCAAGAGGATAGTACTCATTTAATCCGCGCACGGCGCGGGAACAAGGTTTAGTGGCCTACGGGCAAACCTTGGTGTCTATCCTTTTGGACCTCCCAGCCAAAGGTTGGCTCCCATTCTATATGCTTTAGCAAGTAGTAAAATTCAAATTTGCACAGAAAGGAGAACCGCCCATGCGCGCAGACGTATTCTGTAACAACAACCCAATCGGTACGATCGACTGGACCCCGGACGCCTGCGGCGTACAGGTCAATCTCGACTGCGCCGTCTGCGGGAACGAACTGCTGCGCTGCTATGCGGTTGTGAACGGAAACATCCTGCGGGTCGGTCTGCCTGCACCGGAGCATGGCCGTCTGTGCCTGCGCCGGCATCTCTCGCGGCAAATGCTGCATGAGACTGGCTGCGAGGGGGAACCCGAACGGTTCTATCTCGCGTCTGCGCCGGAGCCTTTGCCGCAGAGCAATGCGCCGCCCGAGCCGCCGCTTGTCACCGGAGATGCGGTTCTGGACGCGCTTCTATCCAACGAAAGCGTGCAGATTCAGCCGACCGAGACCGGACTGCGTCTGCAATGCCCGTTTGACCCGAAAAAGCCGTTCGCGCTGGCACCGGCGTTTGTGCTTTGCCGCACAGAAGGAAGCACGGCAGTTCTGGAATGGAAAAAGGACGCAGCCGATGCGGCTGCGTCCTCTGAAAAGGCGTAACTTTAGGTAATACCGCATAATTGAACAAGAGTGATTTGCGAGTAAATTTTGCGTACTGACGAGGCACAGTTTTGCGGTAATACTTGATGTATTACCGTGAAACTTCGGCAGCGCGGACGGAACTCGCGCAAGGAA
>ENA-OQIL01000690-OQIL01000690.1-human-gut-metagenome-genome-assembly--contig:-NODE-690-length-11392-cov-3.654771_pt1 | contig 11392 bp, 9 predicted proteins | sample MGYA00242583_ERZ504748 | MGnify/ENA primary metagenome ERZ504748 (study PRJEB26092, sample SAMD00036191) | human gut metagenome | host: Homo sapiens | study: EMG produced TPA metagenomics assembly of...
GGAAGGGGCTCTGCGCGAGTACCAGTAGGGGGAGGGCGGAACGCGCTTCCGGCTTGCAAGAAGAAACGGCGCCCGAGAGGCGCCGTTTTGCGATCAGATGGTGCCCCCGGCGCGATTCGAACGCGCGCACCGCTTTAGGAGAGCGGTGCTCTGTCCCTGAGCTACGGAGGACGCGTTGGTTATTGTAGCATTAATCGTGTGTGCGTCGGCGAACATTGCGCAACGCAGAAAAAAGCGATGCGCCTTCCGGCGCATCGCTTGCAGGTTGCTAGTTCTTCTTGTCGTCCGTCGGTTCTGGGGTCAGGTGTAGGCGTGGGGGTGACCGCCTGGAAGGTGACGCTGATGCTGATGTTGCTCTTGATGTTCGGCAGCGTGTACGTGCCGCCCGATTTCGACCAGTCGTCCAGGCCGCTCACCGAAGCCACTTCGTAGCCGCTGTTCGGCGTGATGGTGATGACGACGCTGTCGCCTTCGGTCACCGAGCTGGCGCTCGTCGTCACCGAGCCGCCGCCGTTTCCGTACACGCTGACGGAGTACGTGGATTTCGTCTTGCCGGTGCTGACCACGATGTTCACGGACTCGCCGTCCTTGAGCTTCTCGCCCGCCGCAGGGCTCTGGCTGATGACGAGGCCCGACTCCACCGTGTCGCTCGGCGCATAGTCGGCGTTCACGTAGAAGCCGGCGTTGTTGAGCTCGGTGGTGGCTGCGCCTTCACGCTTGCCCACGACGTTCGGCACTTCGGTGCCCTCGGAGCCGAGCGACAGGTAGTACGTCACCACGGTGTCCTTGGCGACGGCTGTGCCTGCGGCGATGTCCTGGCGTACCACGTGGTCTTTCTCCACGGAGTCGGAATACTCGGCAGCGCCCTTAGCGTACTTCAGGCCGCTCACCGTGAGCGCTTTCTGCGCCTCTTCGGCGGTCTTGCCCGTGAGGTCGGGCACGGTGATCTCCTGCGTGCCCTTCGATACGGTGAGGTTGATCTTGGTGCCCTTGGCCTGCTTGCTGTCGCCCTTCGGATCCTGGCTGATCACCTTGCCGGATTCAACCTTGTCGTCGAACGACTCTTCCACCTTGCCCAGCTCGAAGCCGGCTTCCTCGATGGCGGCCGTGGCCTCGTCCACCGTCTGGCCCACCACGCTGGGAACCGCGATCTTGTCTTTGTCATCGCCGCCGCCCGACATGAGGGCGAACGCGATGCCGCCCACCACGGCAAGCGCCGCGATGATGCCGATGACGATGGCGATGGTCTTCTTGTTGTTCTTCTTGCCGCTTGTGTTGTTCGCGTTGTAGGAACGCTGCGCGGAGGTGGGGGACGCCGGGTTGACGCCGCCCATCGCGGGCATGACGGCCGTGCCGTCGGCCACGCCGACGGGGGGCACCACGCCGCCCATGACCACGGTCTCGGCGCTGGTGAAGCCTTCGCCCAGGTTGACGGGCCGTCCGGCCAGGTAGTCGTTCAGCGCGAGGCGCATGTCCTTCGCGGTGGCGAAGCGGTCGGCCGGGTTCTTCGCGATGGCCTTCATGATGATGGCCTCGAGCGCGGGGTCGATGTCGGGGTTGATCTCGCGCGGCGGCACGGGCAGGTCGTTGACCTGCTTCATGGCCACGCTCACGGCATCGGGTCCGTCGAACGGCAAGCGCCCCGTGGCCGACTCGTACAGCACGATGCCCAGCGAGTAGATGTCGCTGGTGGCGGTGAGGTCCTTGCCCTGCGCCTGCTCGGGGGAGATGTAGTGAGCCGTGCCCAGCACCGAGGAGGTTTGGGTCATGACGGAATTCTTCGCGCGCGCGATGCCGAAGTCCATGACCTTCACGTTGCCGTCGGGCTGCACCATGATGTTCTGCGGCTTGATGTCGCGGTGGATGATGTCCAGTCCGTGCGCCACGGAAAGCGCCTGGCATACCTGCGAGCCGATCTCGGCGACTTTGCGCTGGTTGATGGCGCCGCGCTCGATGATGGCGGTTTTAAGGTCGGACCCGCGCACGAACTCCATGACGATGTAATAGGTGCCCTCGTCCTGACCCCAATCGTACACGTTCACGATGTAGGGGCTCTGGAGGTTGGCTGCAGCGGCGGCTTCCTGCTTGAAGCGCTGCGTGAAGTTCGGGTCGGCGGCGTATTGGGGCAGCATGACCTTCACGGCGACCAGACGGCCAAGCACGTTGTCCTGCGCCCGGTACACCTCTGCCATACCGCCGATGCCGATGCGCTCGGTTATCTGGTAGCGGTTGTTGAATACCCTGCCTATCATGTTTCCGGTCACGTTTTAGCTCCTTTAGGTTACATGCTGGGCTGCATACTTCTTCCAGACAGTATACGGGCCATCAGCATACCTTATCTACAAAAGTCCCTGAACTTCCAAAGCTGTTTTCAATACATTCTGCGCTTTAGCGGTTCCCACTCCCTCTTCGCCGTCCTCGATGACGATGGCCACCACCACGCGCGGGTCGTCGGCCGGGGCCATGCCCACGAACCAGCTGTCGTTGCCGTTCTCCTTCTCGGCGGTGCCGGTTTTGCCGGCTACGTCGATGCCGGGGATGGCGGCCGCGGTGCCGGTGCCGTTCTGCACGACGCCCAGCAGCACGTCGCGCACGCGTCCGGCCGTGGTCTTGCTGACGGCTTGCATCAGTTTCGTCGGAGAGGCCGAGAAGCTGCGTTCGCCGTTGGCGTTGTTCACGCTGTCGACGAGGTAGGGCTGCATGATGACACCGTCGTTGGCGATGGCTGTGCCCACCATGGCCATCTCGAGCACGGTGGCCTGGGGGCCGGCCGGGCTCTCGCGGCCGGGGCGCGTGGTGTCTCCCACCGGCTCGCCGGCGGCTGCCCATGCCAGCTCCCAGGGACTCTTTTGCAGGTCCTCGGCCGAGGGCATGAGCGATTCGGGCGTGTACAGCGGGAAGTCGATCTCCTTGTTGAAGCCGAAGCTCTCGGCTCCGGCGACCAGCTTGTCAGCGCCCATCTCGACGCCTAGCTGGCCGAACACCGTGTTCGACGAAAGCTCGGTTGCTTGGGCCAAGGTGAGGCTGCCGTAGTTCGCTTTGTTGAAGTTAGAGACGGTTGCGTTGCCGATCTCCATGGTGCCGGGCGAGGAGAACACCGTGTCCTCGTCGGCCACGTCGTCCTCGAGCGCGGTGGCCAGCGTGACGATCTTGAACGTGGAGCCCGGTGCGTACAGCGATCCTGCCGCGCGATCGACGAGGGTGCTGTCGTCAGGGTTCGCGTTCGCCTGCTCGATGACCGCCGCGAAGTCGGCCGCGTTGTACGTGGGAGCCGAGGCCATGGCCAGGATGGCGCCCGTGTCGGGATCCATCACCACGCACGCGCCCTTGCGTCCGGCAAGCGCATCCTGTGCGGCTTGCTGGATCTTCGAGTTGAGGGTGAGCGTCACGTCGTTTCCCGCGGTGCCGATGCCGGCGAACGAGTTCAGCACGTCGGTCCACGATGCGAAGTTCTCTTCGCCTTTCAGCGTGTCGTTGTACGCCTTCTCGATGCCGGAGTTGCCGAACTGAGGCGACGAGTAGCCTACCACGTGACTGGCCAAGTCGCCCGCCGGGTACTCTCGCTCGTAGGTGCCGTCTTCCTCCTTCACGCTGCGCGCCAACACCACGCCGTCGTACGTGGCGATGGTGCCGCGCTCCGAGCGCGCTTCTTTCGCAAGCGTATGGTTGTTTCCCGGCATGTTCTGGTAATAGTCGGCCTGCACCACCATGATGAGCGTGAGGTTCGCTACCAGCAGCGCGAACAGGGCGGAGCACAAGAGCATGCTGTGGTTCAGGCGCTTGCCCAGCGACACGCGGCCCAGTACGCTGTTGGCGTGCAGCGAGGTGGTGGCGCTGGCCATCTCCTGACCCACGCCCGTGCCCTCGTCGCCGCAGCGCAGCAGGAAGCCTACGATGATGAAGCTGGCCAAAAGCGACGAGCCGCCCTGGCTGATGAAGGGCAGGGTAAGACCCGTCAGCGGGATGAGCCTGGTCACGCCGCCTACGATGATGAACGCCTGCAGCACGATCATGGACGTGAGACCCACGGCCACAAACGAGCTGACGTCGCTCTTCGCGCGCGCCGCCGTCACGAAGCCGCGCACGGCGAAGCACAGGAACAGCAGCAGCACGCCGGCCGCGCCCAGAAGGCCGATCTCTTCTGCGATGGCCGCGAAGATGAAGTCGCTCTCAACGACGGGGATCTGTTCGGCCAGGCCGCGCCCGATGCCGACGCCGAACAAGTCGCCGTCGGCGATGGAGTAGATGGCCTGCGTCAGCTGGTAGCCCGTGTTCTGCGCATCGGCGAAGGGGTCGAGCCAGGTGTTCACGCGCACCTGCACGTGGCCGAAGGCCATGAACGCGCCGATGCCGCCGATGGCGATGAGACCCAAACCGATGACCAGGTAGAACTTCTTTCCCGTAGCCACGTACAGCATGACCAGGAACACGAAGAAGAACACGAGCGCGCTGCCCAGATCCTTCTCGAACACGACGATGACCAGCGCGATGCCCCACATCAGCAGCAGCGGCAGCAACGTTCGGATGTCGGGAAGCCTGAACGGGCCCACGCGCCAGGTGAACACCGACAGCATCTCGCGGTTCTGCGCGAGGTAGCCCGCCAGGAACAGCACGATCACGATCTTGGCGATCTCGCCCGGTTGGAAGGAGTAGCTGCCGATATGCAGCCAGATGCGGCTGCCGTAAATCTCCTGGCCGAGGCCCGGAACCAGCGGCGACAGCAGCAGCAGGAAGCCCACGATCATGAGCGTGTACTTGTAGTTCGCCACCTTGTCGAGGTTGCGCACGAACACCAGCACCAGCACCATGCACGCTACGCCCACGAACAACCACATCACCTGGCCGACGGCCAGGTTGGGCGCCAGGCTGGTGACGAACGCGATGCCGATTCCGGACAGCGCGAACGAGAGGGGCAGCAGGGCCGGGTCGGCGTTGGCGGCGAACTTGCGCACGGCGAGGTGCGCGATGACGAAGGCCACGAAGATGGCCGCCGGCACGCCGAGGGTGGTCATGTCGAGCGATTGCCCCTGGTTGATGGCGATCATGGCGAACAGCAGCGCCACCACGGGCGCCGCCACCAGCAGCAGGACGAGTTCTACATTGCGGCGCGTCACGCGGCACCGCCGTTCTTAGCGTCCGACGCATCCTTCGCGTCCGCGTTTCGGCCGCTTTCGGCGTTGCCGCCTTCCGCCTGGTTCTTGGAGCGTGCGGCGATCTCGTCCTCGTACTCCTTCACGAGAGCATCGGCCGCTTCCATGTCGTCCACGCGAATGCCCTCGTTCAGCCGGTTAGCCACGCCTGGTTGCAGATCGGCCACCGTCACGTCGGTGGTGCGTTCCAGGTGCGAGAACGACAGCCCCAGCACCGAGCCGGGAACCCCCCGATAAACGGCCACCTTGCCGTTGTCGTTTGCCAGATAAGCGGCGGTGTTCAGGTAGGTTTGCGTGCCCCAGGCGGCTCCGGCGACGATGGCCGCGAACAGCACCAGCACCAGCGCAATGGACAGCTTGGTCTTGCGCGCAAGCTTCTTACGGCGCACTTCGGCGTAGCCGGTCACGTCGGCCACGATGACGGTGACGTTGTCGTGGCCGCCCGCCGCGATAGCCTCGTTCACCAGCTGCGACGCGCAGCGCTGCGGGTCTTGCACGCGGCGCAGGGTATTCTCGATCTGGTCGTCGAAGATCATGCCCGACAGGCCGTCGGAGCAGATGAGCAGGCGGTCGCCGGTTTCGACGTTGATCTCGTAGATGTCGGGGTGGAGGTGCGCGTCGCTGCCCAGCGCGCGCGTGATCACCGAACGCTGCGGATGCGTGCGCGCCTCTTCGGGCGTGAGCTGCCCGGCCTCGATCATGTCGGCCATCAGGCTGTGGTCGCGCGTGAGCTGCTGGAGCTTGCCCTGGTGCAGCAGGTACGCGCGCGAGTCGCCTACCTGGGCGATGACCAGTCGCTCGCCTTCCAGCATGGCCGCGGTCATGGTGGTTCCCATGCCTTGGCGGCCGCGCCCTTCGCGCGCTGCTTGGATGACGGCGCGGTTCGCCTCCTCGATGGCGCGGCCGAGCGCTTCCCCGTCAGGATGTTCGGGGGCAAGTTCGGACAGCACGCGCACGGCTATCTCGGACGCCACTTCGCCTGCGGCGTGGCCGCCCATGCCGTCGGCGACGGCGAACAGGGGCGGCGTGACCACGAGGCTGTCCTCGTTGTGATCGCGAAGGCAGCCGATGTCGGTGCGGCTGCCGAACGAGGTGAGCGCCCCCTTGCGGGTGCGCGGAGTGGATTTGTACGAACGATCGGCGGCCATTAGGCGAACCTCACGCGAATGGCCACGTCGCCCACGTTCACGACGTCGTTGTTCCGAAGAGCGGTAGGCTCGGTGATGGGCTGGCCGTTCACGCCCGTGCCGTTCGTGGATCCCAGGTCCTCAACGAACAGGTTCTGCCCCATAAGCTGGAAACGCGCATGGCGGCCGGACACGTATCCGGCACCCACCACGATGTCGGCTCCGGGGCTGCGGCCCACGATGACGGGCCCGCGAACGACGATGGATACGCCGCGCAGCTCCTTCGGCCCCTTCTCCACCGAGAGGTTCCAGGTGCGTTCCTTCTTGCGCTGGCCGCGCACCAGCCCGATGCCCGTTTTCATAATTGCGAACAGGAACAGGTACAGTAGCGCGACGAACAGGAGGCGTACGATAAGAAGTACGACGTCGATCACGGGTTATCCTTCCGTTTCCGCTCAGGCTTGGGTGAACATGAAGTTCGTCATGCCGATAGTGATGCGGTCGCCTTCGGAGAGCGGCTGGGTGGCAACCTCGCGGCCGTTCACCAGGGTGCCGTTCGTGGAGCCGAGGTCGGTGATAGTCCATACGCCTTGCGGTTCGAAGCGCAGCTCGGCGTGCGTGCGCGATGCGTTCACGTCGTGCACGGCAATGTCGTTCTTCGACTCGCGGCCGATGAGCAGGCGCGCCGACGCCAGGTCGTACGCGCGGTTGTTCGTGGTGTCGATGAGGCGGGCGCGCACCGCGGCCTGCGCGGGCATGGGGGTCGCCGCTTGCTGCCCGCCGGCGAACACGACGGTTTCGGCGGCCATGCGCGGCTGGGCCTGCGGTTGCGGCTGCGGGGCGGGGTAGGGCTGCGACGGTCGCGGCGCCCATACCCGCTCCGGCAACGGCGCCGGCGGCGACTCCCGCACCGGCTGCGGCTGCGCCGATGGCGAACGGATCCACGGCTTCGGGACGGTCGAGAGGCTGGATGCTGTCGCGCTGCTCGTCGAAGTCGCGGCTGTCGAAGGTGTACTCGCCGTAGTCGATGGATCGGTCGATCTCGTCTTCCGGCACGTAGGGGAGCTGCTGGGGCTGGCCGTACGCGTCCACGTTCATGGGCGCGGGCTCGTACTGGCTTTGGGGATCGTACTGGTCGTAGCCGCCGTACGGGGCGGGCGCGGGAGCCGGGGCGGCGTAGTCCTGGTTGTATCCGCCGTACTGCTGCGGAGCCGGCGCCTGAGGGCGCTGCGCGGGGTAGGGCTGCGCGGGGGCGCCGTACCCGCCGGGCGCGGGAGCGGCGGCCAGGCCGTAACGATGCATCTCCTCGGCGCGCAGCTGTGCGATGATGGGAGCGGCCACCGCTTCGGCGATGATGTCGAACTTGCCGTGCTTCAGGTCCTCGTCCACGATGAAGCGCACGAGCGGCTGGCCGTCCATCACGAGGCCCTGTTCGGAGGCCTTCGCAGTCAGGTACGTTTCCGTCTCGCCCGCCAACGTGGGGTAGTAACCCATCAGGCGGCGGTCGTCGTCCGGGTTCACTAGCACGGTGTACAGCGTGGGGGCCGTACTGCTTGCCGGCGCCAACCATCTTCTCGCGGCGCATCTGCTTCTCGGCCTTTTTCGCTATCTGGACCGGCGAGAATGGGAGCGTCGAACATCTTGTCGGCAGCGCCCTCGAACGTGTCTTCCATCCTGCCTTCGAATCTCGAAAGAAAGCCCATTGCATCTCCTTTAATGGTGCGTGGCTCGAACCTCGGCGGATGCCGGGTTCGCGCACGGGAGGCAACGCCGCGCTGGCGTGTTCCGCGCGATCGCGTGCCCAAACGCAACCAGGTTACTTCATGTGTCCCTGCATATGACTATGCAATGTTCCATCTTGCCATAAACCCCTGCCCGCGCCCATCCTTTACGCAATCGTCATTATTGTGAAGCGGGGCTTGCGCGAGGGCGTGGACGATAGGGAAGCGGGATCTGCGAGGGTGCGGACGATTGGGAAGCAGGGGTTACGCCGGAGTGCGGGTGGCTGAGAGGCGGGGTTTGCGCGAAGGCGTGGACGATTGGGAAGCAGGGCTACGCGAGGTTGCTGACGAATTTGCGCGCTCGTTGCGCCGTGGTGCGAGCTTGCGTTTCTCCCTCGTAGTCGCGCGTCGACGGTCGGTTGCGTACCCAAAGCGGAAATACGACCCGTATTTGTAAGTTTTTCGACTTCGTGGCACGCGCGGCAATCGTTTTCCCTGGTCGAGGTGTTCGCCGATTTGTCACGGTAGTGCGTGCGCTTTTGAGATGCGGAGAAAAGCCTGGTCAGAACATCTCATGAATAAGAGGCGTTGCCACAAGGTCGAAAAATTTGCAGAAGCGCCCTCGAAAAACCGTTTCTTGCTCGCGTTGACGGCGTAGCTGCAAGGGATGTCGTGCGGTTGTGCGAGCGCGAAGGCGCCTGGCGTTTCAGCGGGAGCTGGGGTGAGGCGAACCTTGCGTCGCGAACTGCACGACGGCGAAGGGGAACGCCGTGCAACCGCGCGAGCGTGTCGAGATCGTGCGAACGCGCCTGCGGATCGACGACCAGGTTTGTGCACGGAACGCGGGATTTGCGAGCGGTCGCGGAGGCCGCGCGCTGCAATCGGCGAGGGGCAAGCTCGCTATTCGGCGGGATCCGCAAGCTCGACGAGGCGCATGAGCTCCTGCTGGCTGTGGACGTTCGTCTTCTTGTAGACGTGGCGGATGTGGGTTTTCGCGGTGCCTTCCGAGATGTAGAGCTTTTCCTGGATGTACGCGGCGTTGTGCCCCTTCGCCAGAAAGAACATGATCTCCGTCTCGCGCCGGGAAAGCAGGTAGGTGTTGGCAACCGTCTCGCACTTCGCGCGGAAGCGGCCGCCTCCCTTTCGCTCTTCGCCCTCGTCTGCTCGGCGTGCGCTGCTGAGTTCCAGCAGCGAAGGGGCGCGCCGCGCGGTCGGTTCGGGTTCGGGCGCGATCTCGGCGTCAGGTGCAGGCGCGTTGGTCGCTGCCGTCGCGTTGTTTCCAGATTGCGCGGCCGCGGCGGCTCCCTCGCCGGCCGATCCCGCTTGCCCTAGCGGCCGCACGCGGTCGCTCAATTCCAACGACACGGCTTTCACCAGCGGACACGGTGCGACGATGGCCTCGATCTCGCGCTCGCGCGGCAGCAGCGCGTATGCCACCACCATAATCAGCAGCACGATGACGATGACGCCCTGTTCGCCGAACGGAAGCAGATGCACCCAGTTCGCCGCCACGATGGGAAACAGCGAACCCGCCAGCCCCGCCAGCGCCAACATGCCGCGTCCCAGGCCGAACACGTAGATGGGCGACAAGCGGAAGCGTTGCGCCAGCTCGCCGAAGAATATCCACATCAGCGCCTCGAAGCACAGGTAGCCCATCACCAAGAACATGGTGGCGAACGTGTTGTCGCTCATTTCGGAAAGCGGCAGGAAGAACAGCGTGACGGCGATGAAGGGGGACGAGCGGGCGGAAGTACCGGCTCCATTTGTCGCCGCCGCCAAGGGCCACGATGGTCACGAGGATGACTACGGAGGCGAATCCGGCGGCCAGCAGCATGGCGATCTGGTCGCCTACGTTCGAGGCGGGCACGATGTACTGGATGGACGTTTGCCGCAGCGTGCCCAACGCCACGCCGAACACGAACACGGGAATGCCGAAGCGCAGGAAGAACTTGGCATGGTTCACCGGAAGCGGTTTGAAGATGGGAACCTCGTTGCGCTCGGAATACGGCGCCGGCGTTTTGTTCCAGAGGATGGCGAGCTCCAGCAGCGGGATGATGCCCGCGAGGATGCCGGCGATGGGGAACGGCCCGTAATGCAGGCCGATGGCGTACACCCCGATGGCGATGGAGATGGCGATGGACGAGTTCAGCACGATGGAAGCGCTGTCGCAGCGCGCGAACGCGACGCCCCAGAACAGAATCAGGATGGCGGAGCCGATGCCCGTCATGACGCCCGATACCGCTTCCAGCGCCGGGCCGCTGATCACGGGCGTCGCAAGCAGCAGCAACGTTCCGGCCGACATGAGCGCCGCGCCCGCCGCGAGCGTCTTCTTCGAGATGTACGTCCTCAACAGCCGTTGGTCGGTGATGCCGGCGAACAACAGGCACAGCCCGAACACGACGATGGAGACGAGGAACGGCAGCGACGCGTGGCTGCCGTACATGCCGGTGACGTAGGTTTGCGTGCCGAAGATGGTGGGCGTTCCGAACATGACGGCGTACACCCAAGCCTGGTGCAGTCCGTAGCCCACCGAGAGCAAGCTCAGGTCGCCGAACGCGGTGTCGTCGCCGAAGTCGGCGTTGACGGTGATGCGAGGAACGCGAATCCCCATGAAGCCCCCTCCTTGATTCCCTGGGCATCATCATACCGTGCAGAGGTTGTTTTTTCTAGCGAGGTGAGCGAGTCGATCAGGGTTTTGCGCTCGATGCGCAAACGTTTGATCTGGGGTAATAGAAAAATAATCCTCTGAGGATGATGTTCGGAAGGGCGCCCGTCTGCTTTCGAGGGCGTGCTGAGGCGTCGCGGTGCTGCATCGGGCCGGCTTGTGAAGAATAACGGGGCGCTTGCCGAGCCGGAACGGGAGGTGTGCGGGGGCCCGGCTGGTCGTCCGAACCCCCGCGCGGCGGATTACGCCACCGTGAACACCACGCTGTCGAAGCGCTCGAGCGGCGTGCTCTCGCCCTCGGTGCCGCTTCCGTCGAACGCGGTGTGCGTGCCCGGCTTCTGGCTGTCGGCCTTGTGCACCGTGCACGTGTACTGCTTGCCGGACAGCTCGTCCGCCAAGCTGGAGACGCTGTAGTCGTGAATGGCCGCAAGGCCGTTCTGACTGTTGCTGGAAACCACGCTCTCGTCCAGGCAAGCAGCGGCGGTGCTGCCTTCGGGAACGATGATGAGCGAGGTCTTCACGCCTCCGCCCTGAGCGGTTTCGTCCACCGTGCACGTGACCTCGATGACGCCCTTGCTGGTTGCAGCAACGTTCTCTTCGCCGTGGACGTAGTAGAACGCATAGGCAGGAACCGCGATCGAGGCGCACAGGCAGCTCAGAACCGCAACGGCAAGGAATCTTCTTGCCCCAAGGCTACGTTGGCCCATTGGAGCTTCCTTTCCTAAGAAG
>ENA-OQIL01000691-OQIL01000691.1-human-gut-metagenome-genome-assembly--contig:-NODE-691-length-11391-cov-9.336115_pt1 | contig 11391 bp, 13 predicted proteins | sample MGYA00242583_ERZ504748 | MGnify/ENA primary metagenome ERZ504748 (study PRJEB26092, sample SAMD00036191) | human gut metagenome | host: Homo sapiens | study: EMG produced TPA metagenomics assembly of...
CCAGTGTTTGCTGCCGGAGGACCATCAGGCGCCGCTAGGGGTGAATCGGGACGTGATGGAGCGGTATTTCGGCAAGCGCATGGAGTGAGGAGTACTGCTGTGGACGAGATCAGAACGCTGCTGGAAGGAGTCCGGCTTCCCCGCATGTTTCGTGTGCGGCAGATATTTGACCATACCTGCATCCGGAGGGAGGAACTGAGGAGAACCGTCTCCCATCTGCTGACAGCGGAAAAGCTTGGAAAGCGGATTTGCCCGGGAATGCGGGTTGCACTGACAGCGGGCAGCCGGGAGATCTGCAACATGGATGAAATTCTCGCGGCCGCAGTGGAGTGCTTGAAAGAACAGGGAGCAAGGCCGTTTATCGTACCTGCAATGGGAAGCCACGGCGGGGCGACCGCAGAGGGACAGCGGGAGCTGCTGGCCTCCTATCAGATCACAGAAGAGCGCTGTGGCTGCCCGATCCTCTCTTCCATGGAGACGGTCCCGATCGGCAGCACGCCAGACGGGCAGACAGTGTTCCTGGACCGGTACGCGGCTGAGGCAGACGGAATCTTGGTTGTGAACCGAATGAAGGCTCACACCGGCTTTCGGGGCCGTTATGAGAGCGGCATTTTGAAAAGTGATGGTAATCGGACTTGGCAATGCAGACTGGCGCTGAGGCATGTCACCGTCGGGGATTCGGCCGATATGGCGGAAGATTTGGAGGCCTTTGGGCGGGTTGTCCTGCAGAAGGCGCCCATCCTGGGCGCTGATCGCCATCCTGGAAAATGACATTCGCGAAACTGCACAGCTGGTGGGGCTGGAGCCGGAGGAAATTCTGGAGCGGGAGCCGGGACTGCTGGAACAGGCCAAAGCCCAATGCCGCAAATTTTGCTGCCGGAGTGCGATGTGCTGATTGTCGATGAGATCGGGAAAAATTACAGCGGCACCGGTATGGACCCCAATGTTACCGGCCGGCATGTGACGCCCTATTGTTCCGGTGGACTTCGGGTCCAGCGAATTGCCGTCTTGCGCATGAGCGGCAAATCCCATTGCAACGGATACGGGATTGGAGCGGCAGACTGCACCACACAGGCGGTTTACCGTACATTGGACCTGCGGGCTATGTATATCAATGGCCTGATCTGCGGAGAGATGGGGCCCTGCCGGATTCCCTGTGTATGGGAAACGGAAAAGCTTGCCATCCAGGCGGCCGTCCGCATGTGCGAGGGGATTGGGAGGCAAGGGCCGCGGATGATCCGGATTCCGAATACACTTTCTCTGGAAAAAATCATGGTTTCAGAAAATCTCCGGGCAGAAGGTTTTTGTGCTGAGGCAGCCCCGGCAGCAAATAATTATTTATGTACTCGCAAAAATAGTTTTTAAGGTATTTTAAAAACAAACTGCTCTCGCCTGCCAGCAGTGCCGATACGTTTTTGCGGCTGTCGCGCAGGTGATAAAGAATATGTACCAGAATAATATGGTAGCCGCCGCCCGCCAGTGAAAAATCGTGAGTTTTTTCTGCTTCCAATGCTTTGGAAAACACATGTTGGAACAAATCATCACACAGTGCTTTTACCAAATCGTCACGCGTTTCAAAATGCGCATAAAAAGTGCTGCGTCCGATGTTGGCTTTTTCAATTATTTCCTGCACGGTTATTTTATTATAGCTTTTTACCGCCAAAAGCTCAGTGAAGGCTTCAAAAATTGCCGCGCGTGTTTTTTGCTGACGCCTGTCCATTATCTCACCCCGCACAAATTTTAAAAAATGTACATTAACGCACATCTGCGCCGATTTGTTTATTGCCCCGAGGGTTTACTGCTTACTATAATTATAACAGATGAACCGTTTTTTATCATACACTTTGTTTGTTAATTAAGGTAAAAAGGCAGTAAAATGAAGCTAACGCACAAAAAATTTTTTAATAATCAGCCTGCCGTTTACAGCAGCTTCCGTATCCGTGCCGCTTATCGGCGCCGTTGATACCGCCATTGCGGGCGGGCTCGGCAGCTATCATTACATTAACTCCGTTGCGCTCGGTTCAGTCATTTTCAGTACAATCTTCTGGCTGTTTAACTTTCTCGGGCTCACGGCTTCCGGCTTTGCCTCACAATCACTGGGCAGCGGCAACAAGCAGGAAGAATTATGCGCGTTTTTACGCGGCAGCATTCTTGCCTGCGGCATAGGGCTTGTTATAATACTTTTGCAAAACCATATTTTTAACGCGGCTGTGCAGTTTTTTAACCCGCCTGCCGAAACGCTGGTTTTTATGCGCCTTTATTTTAACATTATTGTTTACACCGTGCCTGCCGCCCTGTTTTACCAAACGGCGCAGGGCTGGCTGGCGGGCATTATGCAGGTGCGTTTTTCTGTCGCCGTAGGGCTTACGGCAAACATTGCCAACGCCCTGCTGGCATTTATTCTGGTTTACGGCTGCGGCCTTGGCGTTGCCGGTGTGGCTGCGGCTTCCGCTCTTGCAAACATCCTGGCGGCAGTTCTCGCGCTGTACGGCTTTTACAAAAGCAGGCCGTGTTCATTAAAAAGCGTAAGCCCTGCACAGCTTTTCAGCGGGCAGGATTTTGCCAAACTGCTTAACTGCAGCGGGCATCTTGCCATCCGTACCCTGTGCATGCTGATAATGATTAATACCTTTATGTCGCAAAGCTCTGCCTTCGGCGGCGAAATTTTAGCGGCAAACTCCATTTTAATGCAAATTCAGTACGTTATGGGCGATGTTTTTACAGGCTTTTCGCAGGCAGCAGCCATTTACGCCGGCATTGCCGCCGGTGAAGGCAACAAAAAACTCTTGCAAAGCACATTAAAAATCAGCGCCGTACAATCGCTGGCGGCAGCCTTTTTGCAGACAGGCATTTACTTTGTGTGGCGCGCTAAAATTGCCGGGCTTTTTACCGGCCTGCCGCAAATTCTTGCTGCCGTAAACAGATATGATATGTTTATAGTTTTCTTCCCGGTTTTATCGGCGCTGGGCATTGTTTATTACGGCGTTTTTAACGGTACTCTGCAAACAACGCCCATCTGCATTTCCATGCTGTTTACCGCGGCAAGCTACCTGCTTGCCAAAGCCGCGCTTGTGCCGGAATTAGGCAACAGCGGCCTGTGGCTGGCCTTTCTGGTATTTTACATTGCCCGCAGCGGATTTTTATTAATATTCGTGCCTTCGCTGCTGAAAAAATTTCCTTACCGCACATAAAAAAGCCCTCTTTATCAGCCAAAGCCGGTAAAGAGGGTTATTTTATGCCAATGTTTCAAATAAGGCCGGGTAAAAAGATGTCAGTTTCGTACACATCAGGTTTGCCGAGATGGCGCGTAGGAACAAAACTGCCGTGGCAGTCGCTGCCGCCGCTGATAAGCATGCCTTCAGCCCGGCAGTGCGTTAAAAGAAGCTGCGTGTCTTCCTTGCTGTGCCCGGAATGGTAACATTCAAAACCGTCAAAGGGTTCTTCAATCAATTCCACCAGAGTCTGCGCCAGCCCCGGCCCGTGGAAAGCGCTTGCCGCGTGTGCGCACAGCGCAGCGCCGCCAGCACCGTGAATTGCCGCAATAACTTCGCTGATAGGCGGAAACTCCGGGAAGCCCAAATCGTTTTCCGCAGTAAAAATACGTTTAAAAAAATCGTTCACGCCGCTGCACAAACCTTTGTCAATCAGGTAAGCCAGCGATTTCCACCCGCCGCGCCTGCGGTCGTAAGTGTAATTTTGAAACTCTTTAAAATCGAGCGGCCAGCCCTGTTTAATTAAAAGCTGAACGCTGTCGTCGTCTTTTTTCTCCAAAAGATACGTATTATGTGCCAGCAGTTCCTGCAAAGGCTTATTGGCCGTATCAATGCCGTAACCCAAAATATGAAACGACATGCCGTCCTTTGTGGAGCACACCTCTACGCCCGGAAGGCATTTAATGCCGCTGGCAGCAGCAATACGCATGGTTTCCGCCACATTGGCCGTGCTGTCGTGGTCCGTAACGGCAATAAGGCCAAGCCCTGCGGCCTGCGCGGCATTTACAAGTTCCTGCGGCGTCCATGTACCATCGGACGCCGTACTGTGAATATGCAAATCAACCTTTCTCATTTTCTCCCCCATGGTGATGGCAGCAATCCGCCTGCGGCGCTGCATCTTCCTTAACCATGCTGCTTTTCAGGCAGCTTAAAATAAACAAAGCCGTTCCGGTAAGCACTATTGTGCCGCCCGGCGCAAGGTCTGCGTAATATGATACCGTCAGCCCGGCGCTGACCGTAATAATGCCATAAATAATGCCGCCGATAATGGTGCCCGCAAAGCTGCGTGCCGATTGCAGCGCACAGGCAACTGGTATAACCATCATGGCCGATACCAAAAGCAACCCGACAATGCGCATGGAAAGCGCAACCGTCAGCGCCGTAAGCACCGCCAGCCATACATTAAGCCTGCCCGCCGGCAGCCCTGCCACGCGCGCGGAAGTTTCATCAAAGGTAATGTATTGCAGCGGGCGGTAAAATACCACCGTAAACGCGCAGGCAAACAGCCCGAGCACCGCCACCACCCATAAATCGCTTGTGCTGATGGTCATTAAGCTGCCGAACAGGATACTGCTTAAATTAAAACCGCCCATACGGTTCATGCTGCTGAAGATTACCGCCAGCCCGATACCGCTGTAAAAAAAGATGGCCAGCACCATTTCGGAAAAAGTATTAAGCCTGCTGCGCACTTTTTCTATAACAAGTGCGCCCGCAACGGTTGCCAGTGCCGCGCTTACCACCGGCTGCGCACCCAAAAGCGCGCCGCCCGCCACGCCTGCAAAGGCAATATGCCCCAGCCCGTCGCCAATCATCGACTGGCGGCGCAGCACCAGAAAGCTGCCTATCAGCGGGCAGATAACGGCTACAATCAGCCCGGCTATCCACGCCCTTTGCATAAATCCCGCAGAAAACATTTCCAACATTTCTCTTACCTCTATCTGTAAAAATAACCGTGCTTATGCCTGTGCACAAGCGCCTGGTGCACATCGCCCCAAAAGCAGATGTTATGGTCAAGGCACAGCGCGTTTTTGCAAACCTTTACCGCCAGCTCCAAATCGTGCGAAACCATAACTATCGTTACGCCCTGCCCGCGGTTGATTTCGCCAAGCATGGTATAAAGTTCTTCTTTTGCGTCAGGGTCAACGCCGGTTGCAGGTTCGTCAAGCAAAAGCAGCTGCGGGCTGCGCACCATGGCCCTTGCCAAATACACGCGCTGCTGCTGGCCGCCGCTCAGTTCGCCTATTTTGCGGTGCGCCAGTTCTTTTAACGAAAACCGTTCTATAATATCATCTACCGCGGCTTTGTCCTCATGCGTATAATGCTGAAACATACTGCCGCCGCTTAAACGCCCGAGCGATACCACTTCCCTTACGCTTATGGGAAACGCCCTGTGCTGGCGCGCCGGGTTCTGCGGCACATAGCCTATTTTATCCCACGCCGTAAAGTTTTCCCTGTCCTGCCCAAAAATGGCAATGCGCCCCTGCGCAGGTTTTAAAATTCCAGCCAGCAGGCGAAGCAGCGTACTTTTACCTGCCCCGTTAGGACCGATGACGGCAACAAAATCACCCTGTTCGATTTTCAGCGACAAATCGTTTAAAATCCAGCCTTCGCCATAGCTGTAACCAAGTTTTTCTATTTCAATAACCGTTTTCATTCTTCTTTACCGTTTAACGCAATTTCAAGGTTTTTAATATTGCGCTCCATAATTTTTAAATAGTCATCACCGCTGCGGCGGCCTTCCCCGCTCAAACCCTCAATCGGGTCAAGCACAAGGGTGCGCGCTCCTGCTTCCGCGGCAATGCTTTCGGCAATGCGCGGGCTTACCAGTGTTTCAAAAAACACGTATTTAATATTTTCCGCATGCATAACGCCAACCAGTTTGTTCAGCGCTGCCGGAGAAGGCTCCGACTGCGGTGACAGCCCCATAATGGAAATCTGTTTCAAGCCGTAATCTGCTGCCAGATGCCCAAATGCCGCATGCGTGGTAACAAAAGTTCTAATCTGCGCGTTTTGCGTAACAGCAGCCATTTTCCTGTCCAGTTCTTTAAGGTGCTCAATGTAATCCGCAGCATTTTTTTCGTAGGCGGCAGCATTGGCCGGGTCTGCCTTTATAAAAGCATCGCGCACAGCCAGAACCTCTGTTTCCGCTTTGCGCGGGCTTAACCAGAAGTGCGGGTCGAGCCCGCTGTTTTGTTCCGCCATAAACGCTTTGCCGGCTTCAACGGGCAGCACTCCTTCATCCGCAACAGCGTCCAGCGCAGGCTGTGCCCACGGTTCCACGCCGCCGTTATACACAAACACTTTTGCTTTGGCAAGGCGCGTTAAATCACGTGCCGAAGGTTCCCAGTCGTGAGGCTCTATACCGTCGCCAATCATTGTGTAAACTTCCGCATGGCTGCCGCCGACTGCGCGGGCAAATTCTGCCATGGGGTAAAAACTGGCCGCAACCGTAATTTTTCCGTCCGCAGTTTTGCCGTTGCCAGCACTGCCGCAGCCGGAAACAATAAACACCGCTGTTATCAACAGCAGCGCCCAAAATTTTTTCATACATAGCTCCTTTACAAAATCATAGTAATAATATAATTGCAAATAAATAATGTCAATCCTGTTTTTTCACTTTATCTTAATGTACACTTAACTTTAATGGGTGTATAATATTACTATCTTATTTTAACAGGAAGTGCTGAATATGCAAAAATTAAACCTATCCAAAAACGAAATTGCCGCTTTTGATATAGACGCACAGCAGACTTTTACGCCGCTGTGCCCGGATGAACTGCCCGTTGCCGGAGGCGACATGATTGCAGAAGAACTCAATGCCCAGGCAGCCTTTGCTTCCGTCCGCGTTGCCTCGCGCGATGCGCACAGCCCCAACGCCGTATGGATTGCCAAAAACGGGCACGCGCCGCTGACGCCGGTTACAGGTTACGAAAACTGCGATTTATACTGGCCCAGCCATGCCATAGTAGGCACAAAGGGCTTTGATTTTATTCCCGGGCTTGACCCAAAAGACTACAGCTATCAGGTTTATAAAGGCATTGAACCTGCCATGCACCCTTACGGCGCCTGCTACCACGATTTAAAAGACACGCTTTCTACCGGCGTTATTGAATTTTTAAAGGCCAGCGGCATTAAAGCCGTTATCTGCGGCGGCCTTGCCACCGATTACTGCGTTAAAACAACGGCCTTGCAGCTGGCTCGCGCCGGTTTTACGGTTATTCTTAATCTGGCTGCCTGCCGCGGCATTGCGCCCGATACCGTTGCCGCTGCCATTAAGGAAATGCAGGAGCAGGGCATTATTATTGCCGAAAACAGTGCAGAACTTGAAAACCTGCTGTAATTACACGGGAACTTCCACAAATTCCGTGCTTACTTCTTCAAGCGCTACGGGGCGGTTCAGTGCAGCCGTCAGCCAGGCTTCAGCTTCTGCCTGCTGCTCCTGCTTCATGTACAGCAGAATCTGCACGCGCTCTCCGTACTGAGCGCCGTTTACCGTAAAAATGTTCTGATTGTAAAGCTTGTTCATAATGCGTCCGGCTTCGCCCGGAGGCGCGCTTAATGCAAAAACGGCCATTTCAACGCGGCGTGCAAGCCCGGCTTCTTCAACGGCATGCACAACGCTGTTGGTATATGCGCGCACTAATCCCCCGGCGCCAAGTTTAATGCCGCCAAAATAACGTGTTACCACGGCGGCTACGCCGGTAAGGCTTTTTTTGCGCAAAACTTCCAGCATTGGCACGCCGGCCGTTCCCGAAGGTTCGCCGTCGTCGCTAGACCTTTGCTGCATATCATTTATAATATAGGCAGAACAGTTATGCGTGGCATCCCAAAATTCTTTTTTGATGCTTTTGATAAATTCCTGAGCTTCTGTTTCGCTGCCTACTTTTTTCAACGTACAGATAAAACGTGATTTTTCTATTACAATTTCCGTCCGGCAATCTTTTTGTATTGTCTGCATAACCTTCTCCTTTCCTAAATTATTATATCATATCCCGGCAGGCTTTTTATAAAGGCTTGCCCCTAAAATTATGTTTAACTTTTACGGAGGTTGGCCGTGAGCCATTTAGTACCACTTATCAGCGACCTAGCTATGATTTTGACGCTGGCTGGGCTGGCAACAATTTTATGCAAAAAACTTAACCAGCCGCTTATTTTGGGCTATATGCTGGCAGGTTTTTTGGCCAGCCCGCACTTTTCGCTGCTGCCGAATGTTATTGACAGCGACAATATTACCGTATGGTCTGATATAGGCGTTATTTTCATTCTGTTCGACCTTGGCCTTGATTACAATTTTAATAAAATAAAAAGCACAGCCAATACGGCCATTATTGCCGCCGTAACGGAATTTACCGGCATTGCCTGCCTTGGCTTTGCCTGTGCGCAGCTGCTGGGCTGGAGCCTTACCGACAGCATTTTTACCGGCTGCATGCTTACCATGAGCTCCACCGCCGTTGTAAGCAAAACGCTCGGCGAACTGAACCTTTTAAAACAGACTTTTGCCCCCATCGCTTTCGGCATTCTGGTTCTGGAAGATATTTCCGGCATTATCATGATGGTAGTGCTTTCCACCGTGGCCGCCGCCGGAAGCGCCATTTCCCCGCTGTCCATGCTTGAAAGCATCGGGCTTTTGGTATTTTTCCTTATCATCTGCTTCATTATCGGCATTTACTTTCTGCCGACGTTTTTCAAAAAAACGCAGCCAGTATTTCAACGACGAAACACTGCTTATCGTTTCACTCGGCTTATGCCTGAGCATGGTGGTACTGGCTTCCAAAATGGGCTTTTCTTCCGCACTGGGCGCCTTTTTAATGGGCACACTGCTTTCGGGAACGATTTACACGCGCCGCACCAAGGTTTTGCTTGAGCCGGTAAAAAATTTGTTTTCCGGCATCTTCTTCGTATCCGTCGGCATGATGGTTGACCCTTCCGTAGTAAGCGGCAGCCTGTTTACAATTATTGCCCTGGCAATAACGCTGATTATCGGCAAATGTATTTTTACCTCCCTCGGCGTTATGCTTTCCGGCCAGCCGCTTAAAACAAGTATGCGCTGCGGCTTTTCACTTACCCAGCTGGGCGAATTTGCGTTCATCGTTGCCAATATCGGCGCCAGCTACGGGCTTACAAGCAGCTTTTTGTACCCGGTATTCGTTACAGTTTCCGTACTCACAATCTTTTTAACGCCGCACATCCTGCTCAGTACCGACAAGGTTTACCGCCGCTTTTTGCGCCGCCTGCCTAAAAAAACAGCCGTTATGCTCATTGAAGCGCACCGCGATAATAAAAATACCCGCCAGCAGTCGGACTGGAAAGACTTTTTACAGCTTTATTTCACAAAAATTACCGTTTATACAGTAATTTTAATTTTCATTTCCTACATCGGCACCTATAATATTTTGCCGTACTGCCGTAGCGTTATACAGCCGCCCTTCGGCGATTTATCGGCCGCTGCCGTGACACTGCTTTTCATGTCGCCGTTTTTGGCGGCACTGATGGTAAGCCGTTTGGGACGGCGCGATTTGATGGCCGGTTTATGGTTTAAAAAACGCAGCAACCGCCCGCTGATACTGGTTTTAATGTTTTTAAAAGCCGCTATCGGACTCTTTTTCATCATGCAGGTTTTCACAACCATGCTCGGGCTGCATATCATTATTGCCATTATCGCCGCACTGGTGCTGGCAAAATTCATTTACTCGTCCGATTATCTTATCGGCCGCTATTTGCAGATTGAATCGCAGTTTTTAATTAACTTAAATGCCGAAAACCTGGCTGCCGCCGCACAAAAACGTGCTTCGGCGCGGCACGGCATGTGGCTTGACGAACAGTTTTACACCTGCGCCTACGAAATACAGCCGGGCTCGCCCTGGATTGGCTGGAGCATACGCCGCCTTGACGTACACCGCAACTATAAAATTTTTGTTATTGAAATCAGCAACCAGCACGGTTATCATCCAATTCCATCCGGTCATACCGTACTGCGCACCGGCGACAAGCTGCTCATTACCGCACCGCTGAATGTTCTGCAGACTTTCGACGCTGCAATAAAGAACATGGGGCTTGGGCTTGCCAAAATTACCGAAACGGTTACGCTGCACAAATTTCTGGAGCACGAAAGCCAGATACGCAAAGAACACGACATGCTGCTGTGCTATGCTATGCCTGTAACATCGGCTTCGCCGCTTGCCAGAAGCACGCTGAAAAAAAGCGATACGCTTTCCAAGGGCAAATGGCTGGCGCTGGGGCTGGAGCGCGGCGATTATACCATATCTGACCCGGACGCTTCTTTTGTTATCAATAACGGCGATATTCTCTGGATTATCGGCAGCAGGCAGATGTTAAGCAGCCTGTTCCGCGATACAACGTTATAAAGCCGCATAAAAATAACACCGCATAAGCGGTGTTATTTTTTTACCCTGACGGGCATTCAGTTAAAAAGTATACGTTGCCTGTACGTTAAAGCTTGCACCCTGACGTTCACCGGCATAGCCGCGCATATTCAGGTCAAAGCTCCACGGGCTGTCTGCCGAAGGCTGATAATTTAACCCTGCTTCTACCATATAGCTGCTGCCGCGTAAACTCTGTTCCGGCACCTCCATTCCCGCAGCACGCATCCCGGCTCTGCCGTTAAATTCATATTCATACGCTAAACCGTAATAAGTACTGAACTTGTTTTCCTTGTTGGCTGTAACCCTTGCGCCAATACGCAGGCGGTCACTGTTAATACTGTCAAACTCAAATTTATCATTGCCGACACTAAAATTATCTCCTTCCGTATAAGTATGGAAGAACTTTCCATACACATCAACACTGCTGTCATCACTAAGCTGTATAACCTGCCCTATGCCGATATGCGCTCCGTAATAAGCACTGCTGCTATCGTAGCCGTACTCCGCACCGCTGCCATCATGCAGGGCATTATCCATCTCAGATTTCAGCATGCCTGCGCGCAGGCTGCCTTCGGTATAAACGCCGTGCGCATTTTCATACCTTGCGGCAACACCGCCGCCATTATATACAAGACTGCCGTCGCCGCGGAAAAACTCGTCATTAAATTCATTGTAAGTACGGTAATTGCCGCTGCCGTTTTCGTAAAATACACCCCAGGCAAACTCATCACCGCCGCTGAACTTATCGGCATTGCCTACACCGACAATCGTACTCCAGCCGTTGATTTTAATATCGCTGTTTACATCGTACTTGCTGCGGTTGCCCTGCACTGCCGCAAAAGTTTTAATGCCGTAGCTGTCATCACGGCTTAAAGCGTCCAGGCTGTCACTGATTAAATCCGTGCCCTGGTTTATAAACGCCGCTGCCACAGCTCTGTTTTCGGCAACCAGTTTTGTTTGTTTTGCCGCATGTATGCCGTTAATCTGGTAAACAAGGTCGCCATTTTCCACTTTCG
>ENA-OQIL01000692-OQIL01000692.1-human-gut-metagenome-genome-assembly--contig:-NODE-692-length-11383-cov-2.179726_pt1 | contig 11383 bp, 12 predicted proteins | sample MGYA00242583_ERZ504748 | MGnify/ENA primary metagenome ERZ504748 (study PRJEB26092, sample SAMD00036191) | human gut metagenome | host: Homo sapiens | study: EMG produced TPA metagenomics assembly of...
TTGCAGTCGGAAAGACGTTGACATTCTGAGGAAACGCCTTTATAATATAAACAACATTCAAAAAGATACAGGCTGCGAACGGAAAAGTAGCGTCCCGGACCCATGATAGAGAGCTGTCGGCTGGTGTAAGACAGTGGGAAACGGAAAGTGCGAAAGTCCTCCGGGAGCCGGATTGCTGAAATGAAATGAAACAGGGTTCAGTGTAAGCTATCCCGCATGATCTGCGTTAAACGATCGGGTGAGTGGTCATGCCGCCGAATAGGGCAGTGTGGCAAAAAGAGTGGTACCGCAGAGTTTTTGGTCTTTGTCTCTTTGTGAGACAAGGGCTTTTTTTGTTTATACGGTATCTTGCGGCAATCGTTATCCGGCTGCTGCATAAGTATGTATGCTATGTTGAAATGAGAGAAAGGAGGCGGATTCGCAATGGTAAAGAACGGCGCAGAGATTCTGATCGACGCACTTGTAGAGCAGGGAGTTGATACCATTTTCGGTTATCCCGGCGGTGCGGTTTTGAACATCTATGACGCACTTTACAAAAACAGCGACCGCATTCGACATATTCTGACCGCGCACGAACAGGGCGCAGCACACGCAGCGGACGGCTACGCCCGTGCGACCGGCAAGGTAGGCGTCTGCCTGGCAACGAGCGGACCGGGTGCGACCAACCTCGTAACCGGTATTGCTACCGCGTATATGGATTCCATCCCGATGGTTGCCATCACCGGCAACGTCGGCACCAGCCTCATCGGCCGTGATTCCTTTCAGGAGGTTTACATTGCCGGCATCACCATGCCGATTACCAAGCATAATTTCGTTGTGCGCGATGTGGAGGATCTGGCGGACACCGTGCGCGATGCGTTCCGCATTGCCGCTTCCGGACGTCCGGGTCCGGTGCTGATCGACATCCCGAAGGATATTACCGCCGCTAAGTGTGAGTTTATCCCGAAGGGCAAGGTTGAGATCAACGAGACTTACGAGATTTCGGACGAAGAGCTGCAGACCGTAGCGGATATGATTGCCGCCTCCGAGCGTCCGATGATCTATTACGGCGGCGGTGTTGAAACCTCTGACGCAGGCGACATGCTGCTGCAGCTGCAGCGCAAGGCGGATATTCCGTCGGCGCACACCATGATGGCCATCGGCTGCATTCCGGATACCGAGCCGCTTAGCCTCGGCATGATCGGCATGCACGGTACGGTTTCTGCCGCATAGGGCGGTTGAACGCTGTGACCTGCTGGTCTGCATCGCGCCCGCTTCTCCGACCGCGTTGCGACCAACACCAAGCGTTTTTGCACCGTCGGCGAAGGTTATCCACGTTGACATTGACAACGCGGAGATCAATAAGAACATCGGCGTTGACTATGCCATTGTTTCCGATGCGGAGACCTTCCTCGAAAAGGTTATGCCGTATATCAAGGAGGCAAAGCATGACGCATGGCGCGCGCAGATTACCGAATGGCAGACAAAGCTCGACTATGTGCCGAAGGACGATGAGAGCGTTATCCATCCGCACCAGCTGCTCCGCACGGTTGCGGAGGAGACCCCGGAGAATACCATTATCGCAACCGACGTTGGTCAGCACCAGCTTTGGAGCGCGCAGTACAACGGCCGCAAGCACGTTCGCCAGTTCCTGACGTCCGGCGGTCTGGGTACGATGGGCTTCGGCTACGGCGCGGCTCTCGGCGCACAGGTGGCTTTCCCGGACAGAACGGTTGTCCACATCACGGGCGACGGCTCGTTCCACATGAACCTTAACGAGATCTGCACCGCGGTTTCCTATAACCTGCCGGTCATCACGATCATTATGAATAACCGCGTGCTCGGCAACGTGCGCCAGTGGCAGACCATGTTCTATGGCAGCCGTTACTCGCAGACCGATCCGCACCGCAAGACAGATTACGTCAAACTGGCCGATGCCTTCGGCGCACGCGGCGTCCGTGTTACCAATATCGCCGAGCTGCGCGACGCGCTGCGGGAAGCGGTGAAGCGAACCGGTCCTGTGCTGATCGACGCACAGATCGACAAGGACGAGCGCGTCCTGCCGATGATTCCGGCAGGCGGCACGGTTGACGATCTTGTAACGGAATAAGGAAGGAGAAATCATGGAAAAGTATATCCTTTCTGTCACCGTACAGAACAACGCCGGTGTTCTGGCACGCGTATCCAGCCTGTTTGGCCGCCGCGGCTACAACATCGACTCGCTGACTGTTTCGGCCACGACTGATCCGAAGGTTTCCTGCATGTCTATCATCGTGCAGGGCGACCATATGGTGCTTGAGCAGATCATGAAACAGCTTGCGAAGCTCGAGGAGGTCATGCGTGTTGTACATCTTGAGGAGGACAGCTCCTGCTGCAGCGAGTTGGTATTCGTCAAGCTGCATACGCCGGACGTGAGCGTCCGAAATGATATCCGCCAGCTGTGCGACCTGTACGGCGCACGGGTCGTAGAAACACAGGAGAGCGAGATCATCATCGAGCTGTCCGAAGTGCCGAGCCGCATCGATGCCTTTCTCGACGTCATCTCGAACTTTAAGATTCTCGAGATGAGCCGTTCGGGCGTTACGGCAATCGAAAAATAATCTTGGTTAATTAGGAGTTAGAAATTGGGAATGAAAAAGCGCTGCCGCGCCGGAGAAATGTTTCATAACCGGGAGGAAGCCCCCTTGCAATCACTGATTACTGACTGCTGATTCATATAATTGACTCTTTATAAAATTTTTAGGAGGAAATAAAAATGGTAAAGATGTTTTATGACGCAGACTGCAACCTGTCTCTGCTCGACGGCAAGACCGTTGCAATCATCGGCTTTGGTTCCCAGGGTCATGCTCACGCAATGAACCTGAAGGATTCCGGTGTACATGTTGTAGTTGGTCTGCGCCCAGGCTCCAAGCATGAGAAGAAGGCGAAGGACTACGGTCTGGAGGTTATGACTCCGGCTGAGGCAGCAGCAGCAGGCGATATCATCATGATGCTGACTCCGGATGAGAAGCAGGCTGACATCTATAAGGACGTTATCGCTCCGAACCTGAAGCCGGGCAACGTACTGGCTTTCGCTCACGGCTTCAACATCCACTTCAAGCAGATCGTTCCGCCGGCTGACGTTGACGTTATCATGGTTGCTCCGAAGGGCCCGGGTCACATCGTTCGTCGTGCATACGAAGAGGGTCAGGGTGTTCCGGATCTGGCTTGCGTATATCAGGACGCTTCCGGCAAGGCTATGGACATCGCTCTGGCATACGCCTGCGGTATCGCGGCGGCCTGCCGGCATCCTCGAGTCACCTTCAAGACCGAGACCGAGACCGACCTGTTCGGTGAGCAGGCTGTCCTCTGCGGCGGCGTTTGCGAGCTGATGAAGGCTGGCTTTGAGACCCTGGTTGAGGCTGGCTACGCTCCGGAGAACGCTTACTTCGAGTGCGTTCACGAGATGAAGCTGATCGTTGACCTGATCAACGAGGGCGGCTTCGCTAAGATGCGTTACTCCATCTCCGACACCGCTGAGTACGGCGATTACCGCACCGGCAAGCGCATCATCACCGAGGAGACCCGCAAGGAGATGAAGAAGATCCTGCGCGAGATCCAGGACGGTACCTTCGCTACCGAGTGGATTCAGGAGAACCGTGCAGGCGGCCGTGCCAAGTTCCTCGCTACCCGTGCTCTGGAAGCAGACACCGAGCTCGAGAAGACCGGCAAGAAGCTGCGCGGCATGATGAGCTGGCTCCAAAAAGTAAGTAAAGCTGCGCTTGTGCTTACTTTATAGGGGGCTTCAAAAGCCCCCTATATACAACCCATGGTTCCGTAGAAACCATGGGTTGATACCCGAACGACGCGCCCCACGGGCGCTGAGTCGGAGGGTAAAAAGTCAGGTACACGCCCTGACTTTTTACGGCACACTTCGTGTACCGATTTTATGCCGCAGCGTCCGCTGCGGTTCCCGGAAGGGAAAACTGGTGCAGAAGTGTGAACTTGCTACCCCGAACGGGCGGACGGACTATCCCGTCCGCCCGTTTTTTCTATCAGGCAGTCTGCTGGACTGCTTTCAAAGGAGGAATTCCCTGTGAGAAGAAGTGATAACATCACCGCAGGACCCGAGCGCATGCCGAACCGTTCGCTGCTGCGTGCCTGCGGTATGACCGATGAGGAGATCAGGCAGCCGATCATCGGCGTGGTTTCGGCGTATTCCGAGATCATTCCGGGCCACATCAACCTCGATAAGATCGCGGATGCGGTTAAGGCGGGCGTTCGCATGGCTGGCGGTACGCCGGTGCTCGTTCCGGCCATCGGCGTATGCGACGGCATTGCCATGGGTCACATCGGCATGAAGTACTCGCTGGCAAGCCGTGAACTGATCGCGGACAGCGTAGAGACGCTGGCACAGGCGCACCAGCTGGACGGTCTGGTGCTCATCCCGAACTGCGACAAGATCGTTCCCGGTATGCTGATGGCGGCTGCCCGTTTGAATATTCCGTCCATTCTGGTTTCCGGCGGCCCGATGCTGGCAGGCCATTTCGGCGGTGAGGAGGTATCCCTGTCCAAGACCTTCGAGGCGGTCGGCGCCTACAAGGCCGGCATGATGGACGAGGAGACTTTCTACGAAGCCGAGTGCAATTCCTGCCCGGGCTGCGGCTCATGCGCAGGCATGTACACCGCAAACTCGATGAACTGCCTGTCTGAAGCCATCGGCATGGCGCTGCCGGGCAACGGCAACGACCCCGGCGGTTTCGGCTGCCCGTATTCATCTGGCAAAGCACGCCGGCATGAAGATCATGGAGCTGATCGAGAAGGACATCAAGCCGCGCGACATCCTCACGCCGGCAGCATTCCGCAACGCGCTGACCTGTGAGATGGCGATCGGCTGCTCGACCAACTCGGTTCTGCACCTGCTGGCAATCGCAAACGAAGCAGGCGTTCCGCTGCAGCTTGAGACCCTGAACGAACTGTCCGGCAAGGTGCCGAACATCTGCCATCTGGCTCCGGCAGGCCCGCACCACATTGAGCAGCTTTACATGGCGGGCGGTGTTCCGGCCATCATGAAGGAGCTGACCAAGCGTGATTTCCTCGACCTGTCGCTCATCACCTGCACCGGCAAGACGGTCGGCGAGAACCTTGAGGGCGTTGTCAACAAGAATCCGGAGGTCGTTCGTCCGCTCGAGAATCCGTATTCGCAGACCGGCGGCATCGCTGTTCTGTGGGGCAACATCGCAAAGAACGGCTGCGTTGTCAAGCGTTCGGCAGTTGCGCCGGAAATGATGGTGCACGAAGGTCCGGCACGCGTGTTCGACTGCGAGGAGGACGCAATTTCCGCCATCTACAACGGCAAGATCGTGCCGGGTGACGTTGTTGTCATCCGCTACGAAGGCCCGAAGGGCGGTCCGGGCATGCGCGAGATGCTCAACCCGACCTCTGCGCTGGCCGGCATGAAGCTGGATACTACGGTTGCGCTCATCACCGACGGCCGTTTCTCCGGTGCGTCCCGCGGCGCATCCATCGGTCACGTTTCGCCGGAGGCTGCTTCCGGCGGCGAGATCGGTCTGGTGCAGGAAGGCGATATCATCTCCATCGATATTCCGAACAGCAAGGTAAATGTCAATGTTTCCGACGAGGAGCTGGAGGCACGCCGTGCCAAGTACGTTCCGCGTGAGCCGAATGTCAAGTCCGGCTGGCTGTACCGCTATTCGCGTCTGGTCACCTCTGCAGATCAGGGCGCTGTGGTTCGTTGATTTTTGCGTCATGAAAAGAAGTCCGAAAATTTTTCGGACTTCTTTTAATTCTCTATTCCGCAATCGCAAAATTTCTGCTCCAAGCGTAGACAGAACTGCACCGCAGTGCTATAATAAAGTAATTCTTGAAAAACGAAAAAGGGAGGTCATTTATTATGAAAAACCCTGAAAAGCTGCTTGATCTGCTGGCGCAGGACGCGCGTCTGACTCCGGCACAGCTGGCCGCGATGCTCGGTGAGACCGAGGAGGACGTGGCTGCTGCGATCAACGCGTATGAGAAGAATTCGACGATCCTCGGCTACAAGACCGTGGTCGATTGGGATAAAACATCCAAGGAGAGCGTAACCGCACTCATCGAGGTCAAGATCACCCCGCAGAAGGGTATGGGCTTTGATGAGATCGCCCGTCAGATCTATTCGCACCATCAGGTGGAGAGCGTGTATCTGATGAGCGGCGGCTTCGATCTGACCGTTATCATCAAGGGACGCACCATGCGCGAGGTTGCCCGCTTTGTCTCCGAGCAGCTGGCGCCGATGGAGAACGTGCTGTCCACCGGTACGCATTTCATCCTCAAAAAATACAAGGACAACAGTGTGGAATTTGACCCGGCAGACAGCGATAAGAGAGAGGTCATGGCATGGTGAACTACGAGCAGATTCTCTCTGCGCGTGTAAAAGAGGTACAGCCTTCCGGCATTCGCCGCTTTTTTGAACTGGCGGCTAAAATGCCGCACGCGATCTCGCTCGGTGTGGGCGAGCCGGATTTTGAAACGCCGTGGCAGATTCGCCGCGCCGGCATTCAGTCTCTGGAAAAAGGACAGACCTTCTATACCTCCAACTGGGGTCTTGCCGAGCTGCGCAATCAGATTGCCGCGCTCGTGCGCCGCAAGTACCGCCTGTGCTACGATGCGGACAAGGAGATCCTTGTGACGGTCGGCGGCTCCGAGGCGATCGACAACACCATCCGTGCGATTGTCAACGTGGGCGATGAGGTGCTGATTCCGGAGCCGAGTTTTGTGTGCTATAAGCCGCTGACGCAGATGGCGGGCGGTGTTCCGGTGCCGCTGCCGACCCGCGCGGAGGACCAGTTCAAGCTGACGGCGGACAGTCTGCGCGCCGCTATTACGCCGCGCACCAAGCTGCTCATCCTGCCGTACCCGAACAACCCGACCGGCGCGATCATGACGCGCGATGAGCTGCAGGCGATTGCAACGGTCATCAAGGACACGAATATCGTTGTGCTGTCCGATGAGATTTACAACAGCCTGACCTACGGTCCGGATCGCCACGTCTGCTTTGCGGAGCTGGACGGCATGAAAGAGCGCACCATTGTTGTGGACGGTTTCTCCAAGTCCTACGCGATGACCGGCTGGCGTCTCGGCTGGGCAATGGGTCCGAAAGAGCTGATGCGCCATATCTGCAAGATTCATCAGTTCGGCATTATGTCTGCGCCGACCACCGCACAGTTTGCCGGCATTGAGGCTATCCGCACCGGTGAGGACGACATCGAGCGCATGCGCGAGCAGTATGACCTGCGCCGCCGCTACCTGCTCGGCGAGCTGCGTTCCATGGGCCTTGAGTGCTTTGAGCCGCAGGGCGCGTTCTATATGTTCCCGTCGATCGAGTCCACCGGTCTGTCGAGTGACGAATTCTGCGAGAGACTGCTGCACGAGCAGGAGGTCGCGGTCATTCCGGGCAGCGCCTTCGGCGAGAGCGGCGAGGGTCATGTGCGTATTTCGTATTCGTACTCGATGAACCATCTGCGCGAGGCTTGCCGCAGGATGCGTAAGTTTTTGCAGACTTTGCAGGCGGAAAAGTGAGATAAAATGAAAGCACCGCCCGAAATGGGCGGTGCTTAGTGGAAAAAAGGCAAACAAAAAGAACGCTCCATCGAGCGTTCTTTTTTCTTATGCGATTGTGCCGCGATAGTTAAAATACGCAATACTGCTTCATATAAGCATCCATCAGCGGCAGCAGATGAGCATACTCCTCCTTATCCGCAAGATACTCGCGGATATCCTGCACGGTGACAAGTGCGTGCACCTTGATGCCGAACTCCTCGCCGACCTCCATAACAGCGGTCTTGCCTGGGTTCTGGCCGACCTCACAGCGGTTTACCGAAATGAACATATCGGTAACCTTCACATCTGCGCAGGCCTGCAGCACCGGCATGGTCTCGCGGATAGCGGTGCCTGCGGTGATTACATCCTCGATGATGATCACGCGGTCGCCGTCCTGCGGCTTGTAGCCGACGATATTGCCGCCTTCGCCGTGGTCCTTCGCCTCCTTGCGGTTGAAGAAGAACGGCTTGTCGATGCCGTAATTGCGGGCCAGCGCACCGGAAACCGAGGTAGCAAGCGGGATGCCCTTGTACGCCGGACCGAACATTGCGTCGAACTGATCGCCGACAGTCTCCTTGACCAGAGCTGCGTAAAACTCACCCAGACGGGAGTTCTGCAGACCGGTCTTGTAGTTGCCGGTGTTGACGAAATACGGGGTCTTTCGGCCGGATTTGGTTGTAAAATCGCCGAAGCGCAGTACGTCGGCACTCATCATAAATTCGATAAATTCCTTTTTAGCAGCAGTAAGCATGATCGTTCCACCTTTTTCTATCAATATACTTATCCTCAGTATACCAGAATTTTCGGCAGGGAACAACCCTTTCTGTCAAGCGGCGGTCAACAAATTGCACAAATACACAGGGAGATTAACGTGTTATGAACGGAAAACTGTCAAACTCCTGTTGCAGAAAATGAAAAAACGCGGTAAAATATACTTAGGTATTTCTATGCCTGAACGACGATTTACAATCGTCAAAACAAAAAGGTGGCTAACAACACAAATGGCATTTCACGGTTTTTCCGCAGAAGGCGTGGATCTTCTGCAACTGAATCGCCTGCAAAACAGCAAAGAATTTTACGATGCACACAAGGACGAGATCAAGCGGTTATCCATCCGGCCCTTTCAACGAACTGATCGCAGAAATGACGCCGGAGATGGTCAAGATCGACCCGCAGTTCGTCACCGTGCCGTCCCGCATGGTATCCCGCGTGCGGCGCGATACCCGATATACCAAGGATAAGACGCTCTACCGGGCGAACATGTGGCTGTTCTTCCGCAGAGCACGACGGGAACGCGAATCCGTTCCCGCATACTACTTTGAACTGCATCCCGAATACTGGGCCTTCGGCTGCTGGGGCGCGTGGGGCAGAGGCGAAATGGAAGCGCTGCGCGAAATGATCCTCGCAGAAGACAGGCTGTTCCTTGACGCCTTTCGTGCGGTGAACAGCTGTCCGCAGGTGCACCTCGCGGGCGAGATGTACAAGCGCCCGAAATTCCCGGACGCAAAGCCGGAATATCAGGACTGGCTGAACCGCAAGGAGATCGGCGTGGATTACACAAACAGTGAGGACTTTGCTCCGGTGCTGGACGGCACGTTTGTTCCGTTCATGATGAAGACTATGCGGCAGCTTGCGCCGCTGTACAGACTGCTGCTCGCGGCGAAGGAACGCGCAGACGCGGCAGGACGGGAGGCGCTGCAATGAGATATCTTGCACTGGATTTCGAGACCGGAAACGCCTCGCCGCTGAGCGCGTGCGCACTCGGCGCAAGCGTGTTTGAGGATAATCAGCTGGTGGATGAGAAAATCTCGCTCATCCGTCCGCCGGAATGCGTGGGCAAGTTCCACTGGGGCAATGTTCGCGTCAACCACATCAAGGAGAAGATGGTCGCGGACGCACCGTCGTTCGCCGAGGTGTGGGAGCCGCTCGCCGACATCGCGGAGGGCAGCGTCATCGTGTGTCACAACGCTATGTTCGATACGAATGTGCTTTGCAGCTGTCTGGCGCATTACGGACTGAAAATGCCCGAATGCCGGTACTTATGCACGGTAAAGGTGTCCAAGCGGGTATGGCCTGAGCTGGAAAATCATAAACTGGATACGGTATCCGCCGCGCTGCACATCGACCTGAACCACCACGAGGCTGGATCGGATGCGCGGGCTGCGGGACTGATCCTGCAGGCGGCTCTGCGCAGGACGAGCAGCGCGGACGCCGACGCACTGGCAGAAAAAATCGGCATGCGGCTCGGCCGGATTTCCTCGATGGGGAAAACGCCGTGCAGCATCGCCGGGGACCCAAAACCCAGGGAGCACAGACGGACAGCGCGTCCGCGTAATACGGTAAACGAAAAGGAGAGAACAAGCTATGAAAACTATCTGGATAGTATTGACCGCGATGCACTGCGCAGCCGTGCCGAGCAGATGCTGCACACCGCAGGAAACGCCTGTGATCAGGCAGGACGCTTTATGAACACCACGACCGAAAAGATCCGCGGCTTCTCGCTCATCGAGTTCTTCATCTACGAGACCTGCCTGTTGTCGTTCGGTCTGTGGCTGGGCACCTGCTTCTCTAAATTCTTCAAGAAGTTCCGCGCGATCATCTTCGCAGCGTTTGCCGCAACGTGGCTGTACCTGCTGTGGCGCGTGTTCTTTGATGAGGATGAGGACTAAGCGTATTCAATCTTCGTTTTCATCCTCTGACAGCTGACAGGAAGGAGTTTATTGTTGGAAGATCCCAATCAGGAAAAAAAGTCCCGGCTTGACCTGCAGCCGCACTATATCGAGTGGGGACTGACTGCGTTAGGTGTCATTGTAGCCTGCGTGCTGGTCGTGTTCGTGCTGTTCCGCATGACAATAATCTGGGGCGTAATCAAGAAATTTTTCAGCATCCTCAGCCCGTTTATCTACGGCTTTGTGATGGCGTACCTGCTCATGCCGGTGTTCAACATGCTGTACCGCAATCTGCAGCCGCCGATGTCGCATAAATTTAAAAACGGCACACGGCTTGCCAAGGGTTTGTGCAGTGCGCTGACGCTGGCCTTCGGTCTGGCGGTTGTAGGCGTGCTGCTGTGGATGGTGCTGCCGCAGCTGGTCACGAGTATCACCTCGCTGGTAGACTCGATGGACCTGTATATGAACGAGATATCCGGCTGGGTAGCGTCGCTGCTGCACAACAACCCGGAACTTGAGCACAGCTTCATGCGCCTGTACGATCAGTTCTCCGCACAGATGATGAACTGGGCGCAAAATGACCTGCTGCCGCAGCTCGGCAGCATGATGAGCGGCGTTGTTACGACCGTAAATGTGCTGATGAACCTGCTGATCGGTGTCATTATCGCACTGTACATTCTCAACAGCAAGGACACCTTCTGCGCACAGGCGAAAAAGATGACGTATAGCTTGTTCACGGTTGAAAAGGCGAATGCCATCATGGCTCGTGTGGCGCATATCCACCGCGTGTTCGGCGGCTTCATTACCGGCAAGCTGATGGACTCGTCGATCATCGGCGTGCTGTGCTTTATCGGTATGCGTCTTATGATCTCGTTCGGCTGGATGACCATGCCGACATCGTACGCGCTCCTGATTGCGGTTATCATCGGCGTGACCAATATCATCCCGTTTTTCGGGCCGTTCATCGGTGCGATTCCGAGCACCATTCTGATCATGGTCATCAGTCCGGTGCAGGCGCTGTATTTCGTCATTTTTGTGCTGCTGCTGCAGCAGTTTGACGGCAATATCCTCGGACCGAAATCCTCGGCAACGCCACCGGACTGTCGAGCTTCTGGGTCATGTTCGCCATTCTGCTGTTCGGCGGCGTGATGGGCTTC
>ENA-OQIL01000694-OQIL01000694.1-human-gut-metagenome-genome-assembly--contig:-NODE-694-length-11357-cov-3.785752_pt1 | contig 11357 bp, 10 predicted proteins | sample MGYA00242583_ERZ504748 | MGnify/ENA primary metagenome ERZ504748 (study PRJEB26092, sample SAMD00036191) | human gut metagenome | host: Homo sapiens | study: EMG produced TPA metagenomics assembly of...
TCTCCCCTGCTTTTGTGCCAGTGCGGCTTCTTCGTATTCGCCAAGTCCGCCTCCCTGGCCCCTGGTTCCACCGGGTGGATCTCATTCTGGCCGCACAGCGGCCCGGGGCTGGCGGCCTGTCCTCCTCGGCAAGGAGGTCCATCCTGCTGGACACCCTGCTGCGCCTACGACCAGGGACTCGGCTTTTTCTTCGTGGCCATGGACGAGTTCGCCCGGGGCACCAACCCCCAGGAGGCGCGGCCCTGGCCCGGGCGCTGGTGCGGTATCTGGGCACCCTGGACTGTGTGGCCCTCATGACCACCCACTACGACGGCGTGTCCGACGTGGCCGGGGCCCACTATCAGGTGGCCGGCCTGGTGCGGGACATCCAGGGAGACGAGGGGGACGACCCCCGCAAGCGCATCGCCCGGCGGATGGACTACCACCTGCTGCCCGCCCCGCCGGGAGCCCCCTGCCCCCGGGACGCCCTTCGGGTGTGCCGCCTGCTCAAGCTGGACGACGCCCTGATGGACCTGTTTCAGGCCGATCTATAACGGCCGGTTTTGTACGCTGGAATGGGGGTTTTTCTCCATTCCAGCGTACTTTGAAGCGCGGAATTAAATTTTCGTAAAAATAGTTGACAAATTTAGCTCTCTGGGGTATAGTGTTGTTGTCAAAAATGAATAATACGCATGGATAGAGGCGCGGAGCGCAAGGTAGCGGGACAATGACAAGGGCAGGCGAGCCCGATGTGTCACGTGAATGTCCGCTCCGCCGAAGGGGGATGTGAATCGTACAGCCCTCCCCCTGAGCCGTGGGCCCAGTGCTTGCGGATTGTCATGAAGTAACATGAAGCGCTATTTGTGTCTGACGGAAGCCCCAGGGCTCCCGCAGATGCAAATAGTGTTTTTTTGTGCATGAAGCGCTATCACGTCTAGGAGGGGTCCCATATCTTCACAGGCGAGGTAGTGTTATTTTTTCGAGGAGGCGTGTTATGGAAAAGCTTATCATCACCGCAGCCATCTGCGGCGCGGAGGTCACCAAGAAGCACAACCCCGCGGTGCCCTACACCGTGGAGGAGATGGTGCGGGAGGCCAAGAGCGCTTTTGAGGCGGGCGCGGCGGTCATCCACGTCCATGTCCGCGAGGACGACGGCACCCCCACCCAGGACCGTGAGCGGTTCCGCGTGGTGCTGGACGCCATCAAGGAGGCCTGCCCCGGCGTGATCCTGATTCCCTCCACCGGCGGCGCGGTCGGCATGACCGCAGAGGAGCGGCTCCAGCCCACCGAGCTGTTCCCCGAGATGGCCACTCTGGACTGCGGCACCTGCAACTTTGGCGACGACGTGTTTACCAACGACATGCCCACCATGCGGGCCTTCGGCAAGCGCATGATGGAGAACCACATCAAGCCCGAGTATGAGTGCTTCGAGATCGGCCACCTGGACACCGTGGTGAACATGGCCAACAAGGGCGAGGTCCCCGGCGCCCCCATGCAGTTCAATTTTGTGCTGGGCGTCTCCGGCTGCACTCCCGCCACGGTGGGCAACCTGGATTACTTAGTCAAGCAGATCCCCGCCGGTTCCACCTGGACCGTCACCGGCGTCGGCCGGGGCGCGTGGCCCATGGTGGCCGCGGGCATCGTCATGGGCGGCAATGTCCGTGTGGGCTTCGAAGATAACATCTACCTGGAGAAGGGCCACAAGGCCGCCTCCAACGGCGAGCTGGTGGAGAAGGTCGTACGCCTGGCCAAGGAGCTGGGCCGTGAGATCGCCACCCCCGACGAGGCCCGAAAGATCCTGTCCCTGGCATAATCTTTGTTGTTCCAATCTCCCCAACCATACATCGTTACCCCAAACTCCCCAACCAAACCAAGAACGAAACAGGAGGAACTTTCTATGCAGAAGAAAGGCAACAAGTACGGCACTCACCGCGTCATCGAGCCCCAGGGCTTGCTGACCCAGGCAGCCAAGAAGATCGACAACACCATGGAGTGCTGGTCCAACGAGATCCTGTGCGACGTGTCCGCGCTGAATATCGACTCCGCCTCCTTCACCCAGATCTATGAGGCCTGCGGGAAGGACCTGGGCAAGACCGAGCAGATGATCCTGGACATTGTCAACGAGCGCGGCAAGATGCAGAACCCTGTCACCGGCTCCGGCGGCATGTTCATCGGCACCGTCAAGGAGATCGGCGAGGATCTGCAGGGCAAGATCGACCTGAAGGTGGGCGACAAGATCGCATCTCTGGTTTCCCTGTCCCTGACTCCTCTGAAGATCAACAAGATCAAGGCCATCCACCCCGAGATCGACCGCGTGGACGTGGAGGCCCAGGCCATCCTGTTCGAGTCCGGCCTGTACGCCAAGCTGCCCGACGACATGAGCGAGGAGCTGGCCCTGGCCGCCCTGGACGTGGCCGGCGCTCCCGCCCAGACCGCCAAGCTGGTCAAGCCCGGCGACTCCGTGCTGATCCTGGGCGCGCAGGCAAGGGCGGCATGATGTGCTGCTACGAGGCCATGAAGCGCGTCGGCCCCACGGCAACGTGGTGGCCCTGGTCATCTGCCAGGAGGACGCCGACCTGCTTAAGAGCATGAACCTGTGCCACCACGCCATTGTGGGCTCCGCCACCAACCCCACCGAGGTGCTGGAGAAGTCCCTGGCCGTCAACGGCGGCAAGGAGTACGACGTGTCCATCCTGATCGTCAATGTTCCCGCCTGTGAGATGGCCGCCATTCTGCCCGTCCGCGACAACGGCACCGTCTACTTCTTCTCCATGGCCACCGACTTCGCCAAGGCGGCGCTGGGCGCTGAGGGCTGCGGCAAGGATGTCACCATGATTGTCGGCAACGGCTACACCAAGGATCACGCCGAGATCACCCTCTCCGAGCTGCGTGAGAATGCCCAGCTCAAGGAGTACTTCGAGAAGAAGTACCTGTAAGGTATCCCACAGGCCGTCTCAGCTCGGACGCCGGCGGATGCCGGCCGCGCCTTTTGGCGCGCAGAACGCGCAGCGTTCCCGCAGGGGCAATTCACTCGCCCCGAGGAGGTCAAATCCCGGGGTCCCCGCACAATGGAACATTGTGTGGGGCGCTGCGTGAGAATGCCCAGCTCAAGGAGTACTTCGAGAAGAAGTACCTGTAATTGAACCACTGTCCCAATCATCTGTGACATTTCCGCTCCTGTGCGGCTCTGCCGCAGGCGGACCGGGGGACTCTCTCCTCCCCAACCCTTCCCCCCCGCCGCTGTCTCCGCCGCACGGCCCGCGGTTTCCATGTCTCCCCAATCTGATTTAGAAAGGATGACCTTGTTTATGGTAGAGTCTCGCCGTAAAATCCTGTTCCCCAACGTCACCGACGAGGAGTGGAACGACTGGCACTGGCAGGTCAAGAACCGCATCGAGACCCTGGAGGATCTGAAGAAGTACATTGAGCTGACTCCCGAGGAAGAGGAACGGCGTCAAGGCCTGCCTGGCACCCTGCGCATGGCCATCACCCCCTACTACCTGTCCCTGATTCAGCCCGGCGATCCCCACGATCCCGTCCGGCTGCAGGCCATCCCCACCGCCAAGGAGCTGCATCAGGCCGACTCCGACCTGCTGGACCCCCTGCACGAGGATGAGGACTCCCCCGCTCCCGGCCTGACCCACCGCTATCCCGACCGCTGCCTGCTGCTGATCACCGACCAGTGCTCCATGTACTGCCGCCACTGCACCCGCCGCCGCTTCGCCGGCCAGAACGACGCCGGCCTGCCCGTGGATCAGGTCGACCAGGCCATCGAGTACATCCGCAATACGCCCCAGATCCGCGACGTGCTGCTGTCCGGCGGCGACGCCCTGCTGGTGAGCGACGAGCGCCTGGAGTACATCATCTCCAAGCTGCGCGAGATCCCCCACGTGGAGATCGTCCGCATCGGCTCCCGCACCCCCGTCGTGCTGCCCCAGCGCATCACTCCCGCGCTGTGCAACATGCTGAAGAAGTATCACCCCGTGTGGCTGAACACCCACTTCAACCACCCCAACGAGATCACCCCCGAGTCCGCCAAGGCCTGCGCCATGCTGGCCGACGCCGGTATCCCCCTGGGCAACCAGAGCGTGCTGCTGGCCGGCATCAACGACTGTGTTTTCACCATGAAGAAGCTGGTCAACGAGCTGGTCAAGATCCGCGTGCGCCCCTACTACATCTATCAGTGCGACCTGTCCATGGGCCTGGAGCACTTCCGCACCCCCGTCAGCAAGGGCATCGAGATCATCGAAGGCCTGCGCGGCCACACCTCCGGCTTCTGCGTGCCCACCTTCGTGGTGGACGCCCCGGGCGGCGGCGGCAAGACTCCTGTCATGCCCCAGTACATCATCTCCCAGACCCCCAAGAAGGTCATCCTGCGCAACTACGAGGGCGTCATCACCACCTACACCGAGCCCGAGCACTACACCGACTGCCAGTGCGACTACTGCACCGGCAAGAAGAAGAAGGAGCTCATGGGTGTGGCCGGCCTGGAGCGCGGCCAGGCGCTGTCCATGGAGCCCGCCAACCTGGAGCGGCATAAGCGCTCCCATCACGAGGAATAATCGGGGAATATTCCCAAGCGGGCCGCTGCTTTGACAGCGGTCCGCTTCCCCCTGCTTTTGACTGAAACCGAGAATGGAAGTGATTATTGTTGGAATCCAAGCTGAATCTTGATTTCAAGCTGGTGGAGCAGGCCCGGGCCCACGCCGCCCGCGTGGCCGACGACACCCAGCGCTTTATCGACGGCTGCACCACCGTGGCTGTCGAGCGCACCATCTGCCGCCTGCTGGGCATTGACGGTGTGGACGCCTCCGATGTCCCCCTGCCCAGCGTCGTGGTGGACCACCTGATGGACAAGGGCGCGCTGCCCCAGGGCGCCGCCTTCTGGATCGGCAACGCCATGGTGGAGACCGGCAAGGGTCCCCAGGCCATCGCCGAGGACGTGGCCGCCGACAAGCTGGAGCTGACCGAGCTGCCCGTCCACAGCGAGGCGGACATCCACGCCGCCCTGGCTCCCATCGTGGAGGAGAGCCTGGCCAAGATCCGCGCCCGCCGCAAGCGCCGCGAGGACTTCATTGCCGCCCACGGCGGCGAGAAGCAGGGCCCTTGGGTCTACCTGATCGTGGCTACCGGCAACATCTATGAGGACGTGGTTCAGGCCACCGCCGCGGCCCGCCAGGCGCCGACGTCATCGCCGTCATCCGCACCACCGGCCAGTCCCTGCTGGACTATGTGCCCTACGGCGCCACCACCGAGGGCTTCGGCGGCACCTACGCCACCCAGGAGAACTTCCGCCTGATGCGTGAGGCCATGGACAAGGTGGGCGAGGAGCTGGGCCGCTATATCCGTGTGTGCAACTACTGCTCCGGCCTGTGCATGCCTGAGATCGCCGCCATGGGCGCCTTCGAGGGCCTGGACGTCATGCTGAACGACGCCCTGTACGGCATCCTGTTCCGCGACATCAACATGCAGCGCACCCTGGTGGACCAGTCCTTCTCCCGCGCCATCAACGCCTATGCGGGCGTGGTCATCAACACCGGTGAGGACAACTACCTGACCACCGCCGACGCGGTGGAGGAGGCCCACACCGTGCTGGCCTCCCAGTTCCTCAACGAGGCCTTCGCCCTGCGGGCCGGCCTGCCCGAGGAGCAGCAGGGTCTGGGCCACGCCTTCGAGATCGACCCCGATGTGGAGAACGGCTTCCTGTATGAGCTGGCGCAGGCCGAGATGGCCCGCGAGATCTTCCCCAAGGCGCCCCTGAAGTACATGCCCCCCACGAAGTTCATGACCGGCAATATCTTCCGCGGCCAGGTGCAGGACGCCCTGTTCAACATGGTGACTATCCTGACCGGTCAGAAGATCCACCTGCTGGGCATGATGACCGAGGCCATCCACACCCCCTTCCTGTCCGACCGCTTCCTGGCCATTCAGAACGCCCAGTACATCTTCCGCACCATGCACGACCTGGGCAGCGAGATTGTCTTCAAGGACGGCGGCATCATGCAGAACCGCGCCGCCGACGTTCTGAAGAAGGCCACCGATCTGCTGGCCCAGATCGAGCAGCTCGGCATCTTCGAGACCCTGGAGCGGGGCATCTTTGCCGACATCAAGCGCCCCCGCGACGGCGGCAAGGGCCTGGACGGCGTTGTCAACAAGGCTGCTGGGTACTTCAACCCCTTCCTTGAGCCCATGATGAAAGGGGGTGCCGGCAAATGAGCTCCGGACTGTATCAGATTCGCGATAAAAACCTCGACACAACCCTGGACCTGACCCGCCTGAAGCCCTATGGCGACACCATGAACGACGGCAAGGTTCAGACCTCCTTCACCCTGCCGGTGAAGGACGACGACAAGGGCGCAGCCGCGGCCGTCATGCTGGCCCAGAAGATGGGCCTGGCCGACCCCAACGTGGCCCTGCGCCAGAAGCTGGACGAGAACTTCACCTTCTACGTGGTCTACGGCTCCCTGACCCACTCCATCAACTATAATGAGATCGTGGTGCAGACCGTCACCGACGAGACCATGGACATGCACGAGAACGACGAGTTCCTCAAGGAGCGCCTGGGCCGCAAGATGGTGGTCATCGGCGCCTCCACCGGCACCGACGCCCACACCGTGGGCATCGACGCCATCATGAACCGCAAGGGCTTCGCCGGCCACTACGGCCTGGAGCGCTACGACATGATCGAGGCGTACAACCTGGGCTCCCAGGTGCCCAACGAGGAGTTCCTGCGCAAAGCCGCCGAGGTCAACGCCGACGTGCTGCTGGTCTCCCAGACCGTCACCCAGAAGGACGTGCACATCCAGAACCTGACCGAGCTCATCGAGCTGGCCGAGGCCGAGGGTGTCCGCGACAAGTATATCTTCTGCTGCGGCGGCGCCCGCATCACCCACGCCCTGGCCAAGGAGCTGGGCTATGACGCCGGCTTCGGCGCGGGCACCTACGCCGACGACGTGGCCACCTTCTGCTCCAAGGAGCTGGTCCGCCGCCTGGGCAAGTAAGACGTATTCTCCTCTCTTTCCTCTTTTTCCCAAGCGTACAGCCGCCGGAACTGTAAAGTTCCGGCGGCTGTCTTTTATTCTCCCTTTTTGTCGCCCATCTTTAAGGATTTTTAAGAAGTTCTTTCCGCCTTTTCTTTTCTCCGCCCTGTTATCCTTCTTATTATATAAGGTAAGGAGGCATTGGATATGCATATTGGAACCCGTCTTGGGGCGGCCGGTCTGGCCGCCGCGCTTCTGCTCCCCACCGGGGCTCTGGCGGCCGGACCGGATCAGACCCAAGCCCGCCAGGAGGATCTGGACACGCTGTACGCGGCCCTGCAGGAGCACCACCCCGACCTGTACGCCAACACCCCCCAGGAGGCATTTGAGGCGAAAAAGGCGGAGATTGAGGGCCGTCTGGCGGAGGAGAGCGACGTGGACTTTGCCCTGGATCTCCAGAGCCTGGTGGCCCTCATCGGCGACTCCCACACCACCACCAATATCGGCTCCGTTCTGAACAGCACCGGCCTGTACCCCTTCGGCGCGGAGTGGTATGACGGAAGCTGGGTGCTCACTGGGGCGGAAGAGGAGGATGCCGCCCTGCTGGGCCAAACCGTTACCGCCCTCAACGGCGTGCCCATGGACGAGATCTGCACCCGTTTCGGCACCCTGGTGAGCGCCGACAACCCCGTGAAGCTCCGCCGCCAGACCGAGCAGCTCCTCTACTCGGAGGCCTGTCTGGACTATCTGGGCATCGCGGAGTCCGGCGAACCGCTGGAGGTGACCACCTCCGGAGGCTCCTTCACCGTGGAGGCCCTGCCCATGGAGGGCTTCGGGGACGCCGCCCTGTCCAGCCTGTCCCAGCAGCGGGAGAGCACGCCTGCCACCGCCTACCGGAAGGGCACCTACTACTTTGCCCAGTCCCTGGATGACACCACCTATTACATTCAATTTAACCAGTGCATGGAGGACCCCAAGCAGCCCATGGACGGCTTTGCCGCCCAGGTGGAGGCCGAGCTGGAGGCGGGAGACTACCGCCAGGTGCTGCTGGATCTCCGCAACAACGGCGGCGGCTCCGACGGCGTGCTGGTCCCCATCCTTATGCTGGTGCCCGGCCTGGTGGAGGAGGGCGTGAAGGTCTACGGTCTGGTGGGCGAGGCCACGTACTCCTCCGCCATCATCAACGCCGTAGAGCTGGTGGACGCCGGCGGCGTGCTGGCGGGCAGTCCCACCAGCGGCAGCGTCAACCACTTCGGCTCCACCGGCTCCTTCACCCTGCCCAACTCCGGCATCCGGGTGAGCTGCTCCAGCAAATACATCGACCTGGGCACACTGCTGGAGGCCGGGCTGGGGGCCCAGGTGGAGCCCCTGGTCCCCACGGTCCGGGTGGAGCAGACCCTGGACGACTATCTGGCCGGGCGGGACACCCTGGTGGACTGGCTGCTGGCCAACGGCGCGGACTATACCGCCCCCGAGCAGCCCGACGCCCCTCTCACCCGGGGCCGCCTGGCCTGGATGCTCTGGCAGGCCGCCGGCGCCCCGGAGGCCGAGCCCGCCCCCTTCTCCGATCTGATGCCCTTCGCCTATTATGCCCCCGGCGTGGGCTGGTGCGACCAGACCGGCGTAGCCAACGGCGTACCCGGCGGGGCCTTCCGTGCCTCCTGCGCCGTCACCCTGGAGGAGGCCGCCCAGATGCTGGTCCGTTTCGTCCGGCAGCAGGGGCTGACCCCGGCAGAGGTGCGCTCCGGCGCCCCCGTCCTCGCCTCCGATCCCGCCCCCTGGGCATCGGAGTCCGTGGCGCAGGCGTGGCGCTGGGGACTGGTGGCGGAGGGGGCCGATCCCACCGGGGTCCTCACCCGCGCCCAGGGCGAGGCGCTGCTGGCACGGCTCACCTCCTGAAAGGGCAGTCAAATTTCTGGAAACAGCGTCGACTTTTTCCGTTCCCTGTGGTATGATAAGGATATCCACGGCAGGCACGCTCCGGCGTACCTATGCCCTTCGGAATGGGAAAGGAGATCATGTGATATGAGGAACAAACGGTTCGGCAAGCTGCTGTCCGCCGCTCTGGCGGCAGCCATGGCGCTCTCCCTCTCCTCTGCCGCCCTGGCGGCCGGGAACGGCGAGACCCATCTGACCATCATCGGCACCTCGGATACCCACGGCAATATCTGGGGCTACTCCTACGAGGACATGAAGGAGAGCACCGGAGACGGTCTAGCCCGGGTATCCGCCTACGTCAACCAGGTGCGCTCGGAGAACCCCAACACCATTCTGGTGGACGCGGGCGACACCATCCAGGGCACCATCATGACCGACGACCTCTACTCCAAGGACACCGCCGGCCACCCGGTGGCCGCCGCCCTCAACTACATGGACTATGATGCCTGGACCCTGGGCAACCATGAGTTTAATTTCGGTGTGGACACTCTCAAGTCCATTCTGGAGCAGGTGGACATGCCGGTGCTGGCGGCCAACATCAAGAACGCCGACGGCAGCTACTTCACCGGCGCGGGCTACACTATCGTGGAGCGGGGCGGCGTGAAGGTGGCCATTATCGGTGTCACCACTCCCAACATCCCCCGCTGGGACGGCACCAAGCAGGGCGTGGCTGACCTGACCTTTGAGCCTATGGCCGACGCCGTGGCCGCTTGTATCCAGGAGATCGGCGGCCAGGCCGACGTCATCATGGTGTCCACCCATGCCGGCCTGGGAGCCGAGTACTCCGCCGACGGCTCCGATGCAGCCCAGACCATCCTGGACAAGTGCCCCGAGGTGGACGTGCTCCAGTTGGGCCACACCCACACCACTTACATCAACAGCGCGCCCATCCCTGTGGGTGAGGCCAAGAACAATGCCGGCGAGGTGGTGCGCTACGACCTGACCCTCAACGCCGACAAGGAGATCACCTCCGCCACCGTGGAGACCGTCTCCATGGCGGGCATCGAGCCCGACCAGGGCCTGCGTGAGCTGCCCGCCGTCAAGAGCGCCCAGGAAAAGACCGTTTCCTTCATTCAGGACAACGTGCTGGGCCATGCCTCCGCCGACTTCCAGCCGGTGGACGAGATCAAGGGCATCCCCTCCGGCCGTATCGAGGACACCGCTGTCATTGATCTCATCGGCACCGTCCAACTGGAGAACTCCGGCGCCGACGTGACCGCTGTTGCGTTGTTCAAGGACACCAGCGACCTGAAAAAGGGCGATCTCAACTACGGCAACCTGTTCGACATCTACAAGTACCCCAATGTGCTCTACACCGTCAAGGTGTCCGGCGCGGAGATGAAGGCTTACATGGAGTGGGCCGCCGCGTGCTGGAACCAGTGGAAAGAAGGGGATGTATCCATCTCCTTTAACCCGCAGAAGCCCGGCTATCTCCACGACCACTTCATCGGCCTGAACTATGAGGTCAACCTGTCCAAGCCCGCCGGGGAGCGCATCGAGAATGTGACTTTCCAGGGCAAGCCCCTCACCGACGACATGACCCTCACCCTCTGTGTCAACGACTACCGCTACACCGGCCTGAAGAACGAGGGCATCATCTCCGGCGAGAAGGAGTGGGAGTCCTCCGCCTCCGTCCGCGACATGCTGGTGGCCTATCTGGCCGAGCACGACCCCCTGGAGCCCGCGGTGGACCACAACTGGAAGATCACCGGCGTGGATCTCCAGAAGGACAACCCGGACCGGGCCACCCTAATTGAGCTGGTCAATACCGGCCGCCTGGAGTCCCCCTATAACCAGAGTCTCAACCTGGACACCTACTCCGAGGTGCTGGGCATGGTGGACAACGTAAAGGTCAGCGATCTGGACAAGACCGGTACCGCCGCCTCCTTTGTAGGCGCCGACGGAGCCCCCTACTTCCGTATGCGGGATCTGGCATACACCTTTAATGGCTCCAAGAACCAGTTCAACGTATCCTGGGCCGAGGGTAAGGTGGCCATTACCACCAGCACGGCCTATGACGGAGAGCTGTTCCCCCTGCCCGTGCGCATCCCCGCTGCGGTTCAGGAGCAAATCCCTGCGGACATCACCGTATCTGTGGACGGTACGGACATCACCGTGCCCGCCATTCTCTTTGACGGCCACTACTACCTGACCGTGGACGGCATGAACGCCCTGCTGGGCACCAACGCCACCATCCAGGAGAAGGCCGCCTGATCCTGTTCCTCCCCAAGTTCCCCGGCGGCATTGCCGCCGGGGAACTTTTCTGTTACAATGACAGGGACACGAGTGAAGAAAGGATGTGACGCCCATGGCGCTGCCCAAGCTGATTGTGGTGCTGGGTACCACCGCCTGCGGCAAGAGCGGGCTAGGGGTGGAGCTGGCCAAGCACTTCGGCGGGGAGATCGTCTCCGCCGACTCCCGGCAGGTGTACCGGGGCCTGGATCTGGGCACCGGCAAGGT
>ENA-OQIL01000695-OQIL01000695.1-human-gut-metagenome-genome-assembly--contig:-NODE-695-length-11351-cov-2.504455_pt1 | contig 11351 bp, 10 predicted proteins | sample MGYA00242583_ERZ504748 | MGnify/ENA primary metagenome ERZ504748 (study PRJEB26092, sample SAMD00036191) | human gut metagenome | host: Homo sapiens | study: EMG produced TPA metagenomics assembly of...
GTCCCCGCCGTCGGCGCGCCAGCGGAACTGTGCGCCTCTGCCGTCAGACGTTGTCTGCCAACCGCAGCTCCAGCGGGCCAGTCCGGCACCGTGACAGGGTCGCAGACCTCCTCAATCACGCCGGTGTCGCTGCGCAGCAGGGTCAGCACTGCCGCGCCGTCCTCGGTGCAGGTCTTGCCCAGCAGGTAAAAGTTCATGGCATCGTAGTAGTAGGCCAAGCCCGCAAGCTGCTCGGGGCAGGCGGGGGCAGAGTCCACGCAGGTGGCAGCCGTCATCTCATGCTCGGTCTGGCGGCGCGCCACAAGGCTGACATGGTGCCGTGAGTTCAGCGACTCCTGCCCTGTCAGGCGCAGCCAGCCGGGGCGCGCCGTCAGGGAAAGGGCTGCCCCCAGCGGGGCGCGGGGCACTGCATACCCGGGGGCAAGTGCCGGGGCGTCAAAATCGTCCCTGTCCGGACATGCCGCCGGTGCAAAGGCAGGCAGCCCTGCCGGGGCCGGCCAGACCGTGCGGGCAAACCGCCCGCCGCCTGCCAGCCGCGGCCAGCCGTTGTGCCACTCCAACCTTTGCAGGGCCGACTCGCGCCCGAGCAGGCAACCGCTGGCTACATCCGGGCGCGAGCAGAGGTGGGTCAGATACCACTCCCCTGCCTGCGTCTCGACAATCGAGCCGTGGCCGCACTTTTGCAGCGCATCGGGGTCATCGCGGTCGGATGTCAGCAGCGGATTGTCCGGCATGGTTTCATAAGGGCCGAACACATTGTCTGCACGGGCAATCGTCACGCAATGGGCGTACCCGGTGCCGCCCTCGGCCACGATCAGGTAATAGTAGTCGCCAAAATGGTAGATGCGCGGTCCCTCGGTGCAGCCGATGCCGGAGCCGCTGTAGACCTTGCGCCGCTTACCGAGCAGTGCGCCCGTCTCGCGGTCTATCTGCTGCACCAGCACCCCCTTAAAGGCCGTTGACCATATTGACAAGGTAGCTTTTGCCGTCCGTGTCATGCAGCAGCGAAGGGTCAAACCCGATGGCTGTTCAGGTAGAGGGGCTTGCTCCACGGGCCTGTGATGGACGCCGCACGGCTCATGTAGTTGTGGGTGTTGTACCAGCGTCCTTTTTGGTCAGCACATTCGTGACGAGCAGGTAGTAATACTGCCCGTCCCAGCTCAGGTCAGGGGCCCAGATGCCGCCCGAGTCGGGCACACCGCACAAGTCCATCTGGCCCGGCTCACGCAGGGGGCTTTCGATCTGCTCCCAGTGCATCAAATCGCGGGAGTGAAAGAGGTTCACGCAGGGAAACCATTCAAACGTAGAAGTCGCAATGTAGTAATCCTCTCCCGTGCGAATCATGCAGGGGTCGGGGCAGAAGCCGCGCAGAATGGGGTTTCGGATCTCAGACATAAGACATCAGCCTTTCAGGCCGCTGGTGCCGATACCCTGCACCAGATAGCGGTTGAAGAACAGGAAAATCAGGAACACGGGAATCAAGGACAGCGTAGACATGGCGAACATTGCACCGTAGTCGGTGGTGGAGGCCGAGTCTGCAAACAGCTTGATAGCGATGGACACCGTGTAGGACTGCGGGCGGCTCAAATAGAGCAGCGGTCCCAGATAGTCGTCCACTTCCAGTAGAACTGGATGATGACGGTCGTCACGATGGAGGGCTTCATCAGGGGCAGGATGATGTGGCTGTAGACCTTGTACTTGCTGCAGCCGTCAATGGTGGCAGCCTCGTCCAGATCGCGGGGGATGCCCTGCATAAACTGCATCATCTGGTAGATAAAGAACGCCTGACCGCAGAAGTACGGCAGGATCAGCGGTGCATAGCCGGGCACCAGACCCAGACGGTAGTAGATCAGGTACTGGGGGATCATGATGACCTGCCCGGGCAGCATCATCGTGATGAGCATACAGGTGAACCAAAACTTACTGCCGCGGAACCGGATGCGGGACAGTGCATACGCCACCAGAGAGGAGCTCAGCACCGTGCCGAAGGTCGCCACGATCGTGATGAAGATCGAGTTCTTGAAGAAGGTTCCGAAGGTCGTGCCGCCGAAGCCTTTCCAGCCGGTGGCATAGTTGTCGAGCTTCAGCTCGTTGGGAATCAGGGCGAGCGTGCCGCGCAGGATCTCGGCGTTGCCCTTGAAGGAGCCGCTGACCATCCACAGGACAGGGTAGACCATCACAAAGCCGAATAGCACGACAAACAGGTGATAGAGCGTTTTATTCAGAACTTTTTTCGAATGCATCGTGTTGTTCCTCCCTTCCCTCAGTTCGACTCACTGAAGACCCAGAACTTGGAGGTCTTGAAGATGATGAAGGTGATCAGGCCCATAACGACCAGCATAAACCAGGACATGGCGCAGGCGTAGCCCATATCATTGTACTTGAATGCCTGGTTGTAGACATACAGTGCGTAGAGCATCGTGCTGTTGTTGGGGCCGCCGCCCGTGATGATCATGGCCTGCGTGAAGGTCATGAAAGCGGAGATCGTCTGCATGACGAGGTTGTACAGAATGATGGGGGACAGGCAAGGCAGCGTGATGCGGAAGAACATCTGGTAGCCGCGCGCGCCGTCGATGCGGGCTGCCTCATAGTAGGTGGTTGGGATTTCCTTTAAGCCGGCAGCAAAGATGATCATCGAGGAGCCGAACTGCCAGACACTCATCAGAATCAGCGGGTAGAGCGCAAGCTTCTGGTCGCCGAACCAGTTGATGGTGGACAGCCCCATGCCGGCCAGCACGCTGTTGAACAGACCCTTGCGGGCGAACAGCTGCTTCCAGACCAGGGCTACGGCCACGCTGCCGCCCACCAGAGAGGGCAGGTAGTACAGTGAGCGGTAGAAGGTCACCATCCGGCTGGAGCGGGTCAGCAGATAGGCAACCAGCAAAGCAAAGGCCAGCTTGAGCGGCACCGAGATCACAACATATTTCAACGTGATGGCCAGCGATTTCAGAAAGACCTCATCCTGCAGCAGGCGCAGGAAGTTGGTCACGCCGATGAAGGTTGCCTGCTTGGAGCCGAGCGAATAGTTGGTGAACGCATAGTAGAACGAGATGCAGACCGGGATCAGCGAGAAGCAGACAAATCCGAAGATGAACGGGAACGCAAAAACATGGCCCACCGTGTTTTCCCGGTTCATAAACCGCTTCAGCCTGACGACTGCAGTATTTTGATCCTTCACTTAGGTATACCCTCCCTTTTAAAAAGGTGGGCACGCTCTTTTCGGAGCCGTGCCCACCCGGAGCTTTCTTACATTGTCTTATTCTGGGAAATACTTACTTGTTGAACAGGGCCTCGGCATCGGCGTAGGTCTTGTCGGCGGCTTCCTCTGCGGTGATCTGGCCGTCCACGACCTGCTGGATGTAGTTGCGGTAGTTGTCCACGACCTGATCCTGGCCGTCCGGGCTCAGAACATTGATCTTCTCGGGCATCTCGAAGTTGGAGACCTTGTCGATGAAGTCATACATGATCTGCTGACCCTCGGTAGCCTTGGCGGACAGCGTCTCACGCACGGTGGTGTTGACGGGGATGCCGCGCTCGCCCTGCAGGATGTTGTTGCAGTCGGGGTCATTCTCGAACCAGCTGATGAAGGCCGCAGCGGCTTCCTTCTGTGCGCTGTCCTGAGAAACGCAGAGCATCTGAGAGGACTGGATGACAGCGCCGGAGGGGCCGTCGTTCTTGATGCGGGGCAGCGTAGCCAGCTTCAGGGTGCGGCCCTGCTCCTGGCAGACGTTGTAGATGGTCGGGAACTGGTTGGCAGCGACCCAGGTCATGGCAGCTTCGCCGGTGACAAGGAAGTCGTTCTCAATGTTGGTGATCTCAGAGGCAGCGCCCGGGTCGGGGTAGGCGCCGTTCTTGATGGAGTCGGCGCGCATCTGGATGTAGGGGGTCAGCATCTGGGCATCGTCAAAGCCCATGCCGGTCAGATCGAGGTTAAAGAAGCTGTTCTCGCCGACATTGCCGTACTGGGAAATGTAGACGGAGCAGCCGGCGATGAACTCGCTGCTCAGCATCGAGGAGCAGCCGTAGATGCCGAGCTTGTCATGGATGGTGTTGGCAGCGTTGGCGTAATCGTCCCAAGTCCAGTCGTCGGTAGGCTCAGCCACCCCGGCCTCTGCGAACATGGCGGGGTCATAGGCGATACCGTAGGAGTTCAGACCGTTGGACAGGCCCAGCTGATGGCCCTCGGTGTCCTGCGTGATCTTGAGGTTGGCGTCAGTGATGCCGGAGGTATCGACCACGCCGGAGGCAATGTAGTCATCGAGAGGGCAGATCTTGTCGATGTACATCGGGAAGTTGCCGCCCATCTGGAAGACATCCCAAACCTGATCGGAGGCGACCAGCGTTTTCAGCTTAGTGAAGTAGTCATCGAAGGAGTAGTATTCATACTCGATCTTGACATTGGGGTTCAGCGACTCATACAGCTCAATGGCGGCAATGGTCTTGTCGTGGCGGTCCTGAGAGCCCCACCATGCCATGCGCAGGTTGATCTGCTCATCGCCGCTGGCGGCCTCGGTAGAAGCGGCGGTAGAGGTGGTATCACCTGCAGAGGCAGTGCTGGAGGCGCCGGAGCCGCCGCAGGCGGCCAGACTCAGTGTCATGGCAGCGGCCATAGAGGCTGCGATCAATTTCTTTTTCATGCTGTTTCTCCTTGTCCTTTTTATTTCTGGTAGAGGGGCCGCTCCCCATTGGGGGCGCGGCTTTTCTGAAAAGCCGAACACTTGCTTCCGGTGTGCACCCCGGTTGCTGATTACGTTGTCATTATAGCCCCTGCGGGGCACACAAAATACAAAAAATATATGTGTTTTTAACTATCAACCACATATTTCTTGACATCGTGCCATCTTGTAGTGTATCATATATCCAGAATCAATAAATCAAATCATCTGTTTTTGTGCAAATTGGCACTTCATCCCTTTGCAGTGCTGCTTCAACACACTGCTGTTTTTTGTTAAAAAAGGAGGTCACACATGGAGCCCCGTCCCCCAATGGAGAACGATGCCAATGCCGCCACCGCCGAGGAGCTTGAACAACAGGCCGCCGATGTCTATGTAGAGCGCGCGCTGCATGGCCCGGTGTTCCGCATGGCGTATGAGCATGTGCACACCTACTGCGAGCTGTTTTACCTGCGCAGCGGCACCTGCACCTACACAGTCGATAAGGCCCAGTGGCATCTTGAGGCCGGGGACATCTTCATCGTGGCCCCCGGCTCGCCGCACAGCACCCGGTACGAGGGCAAGACCAGCTGTGAGCGCATTATCGTCTTTTGCATGCCGGAGGTCATTCTGCCGCTGCTGCCCGAGGTTGCCGATGAAACTGCGCGGCGTGCTGGAGCGGAGCGGAAAAGTTATTCTGAACGCCGACAGCCGCCGACGCCGTCGATGCGATGATCAGCAATATGCTGCTGGAAAATGACCTGCCCCAGCGCTTTTCAGAGGATATCCTCAAGCTGGAATCGCTGCACCTGCTGCTGCTTTTGCTGCGTGATGGCATCTTCAGCTATGAAACTATGTCCGACAAGGAGGGCTACAGCGCCGATATTGAGCGCGCGCTGAAATATATCGCGCTGAACTACCCCCAGCCGCTGACGCTGGAGGAGGTTGCCGACCACTGCAATCTCAGTGCGACCTACTTTTCGCGCAAGTTCAAGCTTATCACGGGGCAAACCTTCAAGGAGCACCTGAACTACATCCGGCTGCGTCAGGCCAAGCAGATGCTCTGCACGACCGACAACACCGTGACGAAGATCGCCATGCTGTGCGGTTTTGGCAGCAGTAACTATTTCAAGGATGTTTTCAAGGCGGATGTCGGCATCTCCCCGCGGGAGTACCGCAAAAAATCCGGGCTGCCCGTCCACCCTCACCTGCGCACCGACTGATCCAAAAGAAAAGCGGGAGCACGCCCGCCGGCGCGCTCCCCTTTTTCGTACATTTTACAAGGACAGCCCGTATTTATCAAAAATGCGGTTGAAGATAAAGGCATTGCAGTAGGCAGCCAGCCCCGGCGCCACCAGCAGCACCGGCCAGAACACAAAGATACCCACGGCGAAGAAAGCCACATTGACCACCAGCGCCGACAGCACCGGCAGCAGATTGCGCAGCGTCAGCGCAACGCCCATTTTAAAGAGCGCGCCGGGGGTGTTGTCGCACCGGGCAAGCAGCGGGAAGGTCATTGTGGCAAACAGCGCCGCGCAGGCCAGCAGCACCACGCTGGTAAAGAACATAGCCCCCGCCAGCACCGAGCTTTGCTGCAGACAGATGACGATGTCCAGCCCCAGCACAACCGTCGCTGCCAGATACCCCACGCCCAGAAGGCATCCGGGCTTGAGGTTCTGCCGGAAGGACTTGAAAAACGACCGGACAAGTTCTCCCTCCTGATCGCGGCTCATCTTGAGCGTCACATAGTAGACGGCGCTGGCCGCCGCCCCCGCCGTGACAACCGGCAGGCTGCACAGATACCACAGGCAGGACAGGATAAAAAAATCCGCCAGATTGCCGATAAATTTCCAGACAGGATTTTCAAGACTGAAAAATTTCATGCTGTTACCCTCTGATTTCAAATCACTTTATGTTCTGTCCAGCGGCCACTCTTGAAGCGCACCACAAAACAGATACTGCGGCAGGTCCAGTCAATGAACATACCAATCCAGACGCCCAGCAATCCTGCATGAAAGCCCAGCACCAGCACATAACTGCAAACCACGCGGAACAGCCACATACTCAGAATGCTGACTGCCATCGTAAAGCGGGCGTCGCCGCCGCTGCGCAGGGCGTTCGGCAGTGTAAAGCTGGTTCCCCAGAAAAAAACGCTGACGATATTGAACACCCGCACAACCTGTATGCAGCTTTCCGTAGCGGCCGCCGAAAGCGAAAACAGTTGGGTGATTTCGGGAATCACCGCGTACAGAACCAAATTGAACACCGCCAACCCACCGCAGGCCACCAGCATGAGCAGACGTGCATAACGATGCGCCTGTTTTTTTGTCCCCGGCCCCCAGACAGCGCCCCACTACCGGGGTCATTGCAATGCTGATGGTCGTGCCCGGCAGGGTAGAAATACTGCTGACCGTGTTTGCCACAGCGTTGGCCGCAATGGCCGCCGTACCCAGCGAAGCCACGGTAAAGACGGCTCCGATATGGGAAGGGGTTGCTTTATATAATAGGTCGGCGAGCAGAGGGAAATAGGTGATGGTAGGCCCGTAAAGAATGCAGAAACAGAGAAAAGTCAGCCCGAAAAGCCCGATTGCGGCGGAGTGGAAAATGATGGAACGGCTATCCCGCGCGTACTGTTTCCAATCCATGCCGGTATGCGGGCGCTCCAGCGGGACACCCAGGGCAAGCAGCCCCACCGGCAGCGCGGCCAGGGAAATCCAGAACGGCCACCTCCAGTCCATCTCACCGAGGAAACCGCCGATGGCCGGGTACAACGCGGTGCCGAAGCTGATCGTGGCGCCGACCATGCCCATGACTTTGGGGCGATCCGCTTCCTTATAGAAATCACCTACCAGCGTCCCGTACAAGATCCCCAAAGGTGCGGCCCCCAGCCCTTGTATGGCTCGCCATGCCAGCAGGTTCTCGAACGAATCGGAAAAAGCGCACCCCATTCCCCCACAGGCGAACAGCAGCAGCCCCGGCAACAACACGGCCTTGCGTCCGAAACGGTCGGCAAGCACGCCCGCCACCGGCGTCATAAACGCGCTCGGCAGCGTAAAGCAGGTGATCAGAAGCGCCACCCCTGCGGCGTCCTGATGAAAAACGGCCCCCAGCTTAGGCAGAATAGGCAACGTGATCGAGACGCCCAATAACCCCCATGAGGGCCACGCACAGCACAAGAACCAGCCCCGCAAGACTGACGGGGCGGGATTGCCCCTCTTGAGATGCCTCGCCGGGCAGGCCGTCCTTTGTCACGTGTCCTCCTCATCGTTACGGGCTGGATTCTCCGAATTCGCCGCTACGGATTTGGAGAGCCGATATGGCCGCAGTGTGCTTCAATCCCGCCAGCCAGACAACCTTTTTTCCAAGGTTGATCTTCTGGCGGTTCCAAAGATAGCGAATAGAACGCATTACAGGGTGCAACGTCTCCCGCCGATTCCGCTCACGCGCTTCCTCAAGCAATGAGATCCACTTTTGCGTCAGCATGTTCACGTCAAAGGCTTGCGCCCGCTTCGCGCCGTGTTCCGTCATCCTCCGGTATAAACCAGATTCCTGTTGCAGGCGATCAATGGAGTCCAGCACGGCCTCGGCCGAGGCTGCCTCCAGAAAATCCAGCGGGGAGGTACGCAATTCCCTGTAGGCCGGTTCCGGGCCAAGTAGAGCGGGTACGCCCGCTTTCCATGCGTTGATCAGCTTGGATGCCGGTTTGGTTGCCAGCACAACAGGAGGGCAATCACGGATTGCCAGCACGGCATCCACATGCTGGTAATCGTGCCATTCCCCCTGGAAACGGTTGACGAAGCGGACCCCCCGCTGCCGCAGGGCATCCTGAAAGGCACCGGTCTTCACGAACTGCGGTTCATATTGATCGCTGCCGAAGTAAGCAATCGTTTCAAGGCGATCTCCCCGTGCGGGTTCTCGTGGAATCAAACCCGGCTGGGGCCAATGCGGCATCGTCCGCCGCAGCCCCGTCTCCCCCATCAACCCGTTCTGCATAACGGTCATATCGGATAACGCGGGGCGGGGCCGGTCCGCTTGCGCAACAACGGCAAAACACCGGTGAACTCCCTGTGCAGGGGTCGCATCATCCCAATGGAAAACGCACACGGCATTGTCGACAGATCTGCAGCTTAATACGGGGTCAAAGGGGCAATCAACAGCGCATAGCCGCGCCCATGTCAGTATTATCCAGCAATCCCGTCCGGAAATGATCCGTTCCGGGCATTCGTCCGGAGCAAAGGGGCGAGGCTCGGAAACAAGCTCAGGCCACTTCTTGAAAAGATGTTTCTCATTGACGACAAAGTATATTTTCTCTCGCGGACAAGCACGGGACGACATGGGCGGCTCACTCCACCGCGTGATATTCACAGCGGATTGTTTGAGATATGAAGAACGTATTTTTCATTATACCATAGAATAAAGTAAGATATGTCTTTATATTGTTTACTTGACCAAACAGCGGCTTGCCAAAACAAAAACGTTCCTGCCTGACGGCATCCAATCAATATTTTTCTACATAATCGTCCATAATAACTTGCGCAATTCTTTTTTTGATATGGCACACAATTTGTGACTCTTCGATCAAACAGTCGACAATGCTTGCTACTTAACGGGAAAAACACCACATACTATAGGGTAACTTTTGGGGAAGGTTTCTTTTCTTCTTTCACAATTCTGTCCAAGGTAAAGGAGTCATTATGTCCGTTGAACTGCTTGCTATGGTAGCGGTTCTGCCCATTTTGGTGGCGCTCATCCTTATGGTCGGCATGAGATGGCCCGCAACGCAAAGCGATGCCGCTTGCGTGGCTTGTCTGCGCCGTCAGCGGCATCCTTGTCTGGGGGTTGAGCCCCGGATATGTTGCCGCTCTGACGTTGCAGGGCATCGTCACCGCCATCGGCGTTCTCATCATCGTTTTCGGCGCCATCCTGATTCTCTTCACGTTGGAGAAGAGCGGCGGCATGGAAACCATCCAGTACGGGATGCAGAACATCAGCCGCGACAAGCGCGTTCAGGCGATCATCATAGGATACATGTTTGCCGCCTTCATCGAAGGCGCGGCCGGTTTCGGCACCCCCGCGGCGCTCGCCGCCCCACTCCTGCTGGCCCTCGGCTTTCCCGCCATGGCCGCGGCCATCATCTGCCTTGTGTTCAACAGCTTCCCCGTGAGCTTCGGTGCGGTGGGCACTCCCATCGTCATGGGCCTCTCCCCGCTCAAACCCATCCTTGACGCGGGCGTCGCCGACGGCGGCATGACCTATGCGGCGTTCTGCAAAATCGTGGGCGAATACTGCACGATGATGCACATCCCCATGGCTTTCATCCTGCCTGTTTTCATGCTCGGCTTCATGACCCGTTTCTACGGCCCCAACCGTACGTGGTCCGAAGGCTTCTCCGCGTGGAAATACTGCATCTTCGCCGGCGTCTGCTTCTCCGTCCCCTACTTCATCGTTGCGTGGACCCTTGGACCCGAACTGCCTTCCCTCATCGGCGGCCTCATTGGCCTCGGCATCCTCATTTACGGCACCAAGCGGGGCTTCTGCGTTCCTGAAACCACCTGGGACTTCGGCCCGCATGAAAAGTGGGACGCCTCCTGGACCGGCAGCATCGCCGCCAGCGGCAAGACCGAATTCCATCCCCACATGACCCAGTTCCGCGCGTGGCTGCCTTACGCCATCATCGGCCTCATCCTCGTGCTGACCCGTATCCCGGAACTCGGCCTCAAGGCGTGGCTCGCCTCCTTCAAGCTCAGCTTCGTCGACATCCTCGGCTATCAGGGCGTGAACGCCTCCATCGACTACCTGTTCCTGCCCGGCACGATTCCCTTCACGCTGGTCGCCATCCTGACCATCGGCCTCCACAGCATGAAGGCCAACGACGTGAAGGACGCATGGACCACCACCTTCGCCAAGATGAAGGCGCCCACCATCGCCCTCCTCGCGGCCGTGGCTCTCGTGTCCATCTTCCGCGGCTCGGGTGTGAACCCGGATGGGATGCCCTCCATGCCGCTGGCGCTGGCGCAGACCGTGGCCGAATTCACCGGTTCCGCATGGCCCGCGCTGGCCTCCTATGTGGGCGGCCTCGGCGCGTTCATCACCGGCTCCAACACCGTGTCCGACCTGCTGTTCTCGGAATTCCAGTGGAACATGGCCACCAACCTTGAATTGCCCCGCCAGATCATTGTGGCGGCTCAGGCCGTGGGCGGCAAGCTGGCCGTCTGCCCGGTTCATGAAGGCAAGGGACGGACTTCAACGACCTGCACAGGCTGCGTTCCCTTGAAGCCGTCCGGGCCGTTGTGGAAGAAGCGCGTAAAGCGGGATGACGACTGCCCCATGCCGGAAGGCTTTTTTCTGGTGAAGGAAGGCAGACGCGCCGGGCTGTACAAGCTGGAGACCAGATCGGACGGAGACAGTCAGGAAATCCGGCTTGGTCCTCCGCTTCTGGTCAAAGGCATGACGCGGGGAGCTGACGGCAACGAATGGGGCCTGATGCTGGAATGGATTGACCCGGACGGCAACAAGCACGCATGGGCCATGCCCGTGGAAATGCTGTTCCGGCAGGGAAACGACTGGTACAGCATACTGGCCTCCGGCGGGTGGTTCGGCAATCCGTCCACACGGTCGAAGCTGGCGGCATTTCTGTCTGCGGTCCGGCCCCTCCGACGGATACGCTGTGTTTTGCGCACGGGCTGGCATGAATCCGTC
>ENA-OQIL01000696-OQIL01000696.1-human-gut-metagenome-genome-assembly--contig:-NODE-696-length-11338-cov-25.123896_pt1 | contig 11338 bp, 9 predicted proteins | sample MGYA00242583_ERZ504748 | MGnify/ENA primary metagenome ERZ504748 (study PRJEB26092, sample SAMD00036191) | human gut metagenome | host: Homo sapiens | study: EMG produced TPA metagenomics assembly of...
AGATGTTTACGTTGGTCTGGGTCAGCTCAATACGGGTCTGGCCAGGCTTTCTTGCAATACCGGAAGTAATAATTACGATATCAGAGTCCTTGGCATCCTCATACTCACCTGCGATGATGGAGACCGGATCGCGGAAGCAGGTACCCTGCGCGATATCCATAACCTCTCCCTCTACTTTTTTCTTGTTAATATCGATGAGAACAATCTCAGACGCGATGTCTTCGTTCGACAGTGTATAGGCGATCGTAGATCCAACGCTTCCAGCTCCAATGATGGTAATCTTGCTGCTCATAAATACTCCTTTCTAAAATACCCCTAGTTGGTTTTTGTGATTGATAAATTTTTCACTTTCCTTATCATAGCACTATGACAAGAATTTAACAAGTGTTTTTTTTCGAGCATTTTCGTGAAATCTTTTTTCTCACTGAGCCCGTACGCTTCCAGAAGGGGTGTTCTGGATATATTTCAATACAATTATACCATTTTTTGTTCTTTTTCACAAGAATTCTTTCCAAAAACTTACAGCTTTGTCCTTCATCCCGCAGAATTCGTCTTTTTCCGCATGGTTCCCGGGTTTTTGCTTTCTGTGTTTAGTTTCACACGTCTAACTTTCGTTCGTTATATTTTTAACAACTTTTCGTCATACGGGCTAGTTTCTGTCCTTCTTTTCTACATTTTGTAGGATGTATCCGCCAAATTTCCTGTCTGATTTTCATTTCTGCTGCCGCCAGACGCAAAAAAGACACGGATTTTTCTGTTCCGTGTCTTTTTTGCTCTGTTTTTTCTGTTTTTGCTTCTATTCTTCTGTTTCACGAGCCGTTGCCGCTTCGGCAAATGCATTTCCATATTCGGCAAGCGCCTCTTTTGCATAGACGGCATCTGACCGGTACGGCACATTTCTGTTTCCGACGTGCATCGTCACGTCCGCGCCTTTTCCAAGGATCAGAACAACCTCTCCCGGTACGGCGCCAAGAATCGCCTCCCGGATTGCTGCTCCGCGGTCCATGCGGATCTGGAAGGATGCACCTTCCTTTGCTATGTACCCGCCGATCTCCTCACAGATCGCCTGCGGATCTTCGTTTCCCGGATCATCCGGTACGAGGAAAATCCGGTCCGCCCGTTTTCCGGAAATCTCACCCATATCTTTTCTGCGGTTGAATGCTTTTCCGCCCGGGGTTCCGAACACAACGCTTACGCGGCTCCCCGGGTATTCGAGTGCTACGGTATCAAACATTTTTTCAAAACTCAGGCCATTGTGCGCGAAATCCACGATCGCCGTGACCTCGCCCGCGCTGCTCTCATACGTCTCCATCCTTCCCGGAACGGTGACGCCAAGGAGGCTTTCCTTGATCAGCGAAACCGGGATTCCCATCGACCAGGCAGCCGCAATGGCAGCTACGGCATTCTCCACATTGAAGGCTCCGTGCACCGGCAGGGTAAAATCTTCCGAGAAATCCGGTCCTGCCACATGGAAATAGAATTTTCCTCTGCCCGGCTTGATATCACTCACGCGGATTACAGCATTTTCTTTCGATCCAAACGTAACGACGCGCTCGCATTTTGCCGCAGCTTTCAGGATTTCCTCGATATGGTCGCTGTCCAGGTTCACGCAGGCGCAGGTGCAGCGGTCGAAGATCTTTAATTTCGACTGGAAATAATCATCAAAATCCTTGTGCTCCGTCGGGCTGATGTGGTCCTCGGAGATGTTCAGGAAAATGGCGGTATCAAAATGCGTGTTTCCGACTCTCTCGTATTTGAGCGCCTGGGAGGATGCTTCCATCACCATATGGGAAAGGCCTGCATCTACGGCATTGCGCATATGGCGGCACAGCTCCAGGGATTCCGGCGTGGTGAGCGTTGATGCTTCTCTCGTCTTTCCGTCGTAATATTCAATCGAACTTAACAGTGCACATCCGTTTCCGCCCTGTTTTTTCAGGCAGGCATCGAGCATCGACTGCAGGTAATAGGCTGTCGTTGTCTTTCCTTTTGTTCCGGTCAGCGCCGTGACATGCAGCGACTTTGCCGGATAATCGTAAAACGCCTCACCCAGCACAAACTGTGCTTTTCTGGCATCGTTGACGATGAGCGCCGGAATTTCTTTTCCCGCTTCGTATTTTTTTTCACTTACATAGGCAACAGCACCGCGGTTTACGGCGTCTTTTAAGTATGCCTCTTTGAATGCAGCTCCTTTGCAGAGAAACAGAGTTCCCTGAGCCAGCTCCGCCCGAAAAAGTACGTTACGAGGGTAACGGGTCTGTCCTCTCCTTCTTTTCCTTCCGGCTCTGCAAATTCCACCAGAAGGCCTTCCTGCTCCAGAAGTTTCTTATATTCTAATACCGACTGTTTCATAGGATATCTTCCTCTCTTCTATGGGATTCTTTTTCAGCTTTCCTAAAATCCAGGCTCCATTATACCAGAATTGAAACAGCTTGTCCATCTTGCGGCACGGCTTACATCATCTGCGCATTTTTCTCAAAAAGAGAACGAAGCGTTTTTGCGCAGTACAGGTACGCCGGAACGAGAAACAGATCGGCGAGAATCCATGCCACCGGGCTTGCGAAGCAGACTGCGGTGTAACCAAAATACGGAACAAGGAAAAAGGCTACCACCGAACGGCCGATCATCTCGCAGACGCCGGCAAGGATTGCAAATTTGCTGAAGCCCATGCCCTGCACGGTAAATCGTACGACATTGACAAGGGTCAGCGGAATGTAAAATACCATGTTGATCAGCAGCATCTGACGCGCCTGGTCGAGGATGACCGTCTCGGATGCATCTACAAAGAGAAGCGAAATCTGGCGGGACCACAGGAACATGACACCTAAAATAACCACAGAATACACGCTTCCGATGATTGAGCTCGCCAGGATTCCGGTGTTGACGCGATCCATCTTTTTCGCTCCGACGTTCTGTCCGGCGTACGTCGCCATCGTGGAGCCGAGCGCATCGAACGGGCAGCAGCAGAACATGGAAATTTTGCCGGCTGCCGTGACAGAGGCAACCGCCGTGGAACCAAGGCCGTTGACGGCAGTCTGTAAAATAACGCTTCCGATTGCGGTGATCGAATACTGCAGGCCCATCGGGATTCCCATGTTGCACAGATTGATCACATAGTGCTTGTGCAGCTTCCAGTCCTCTCTCTGGAAAGTGAGAATTGTGAATTTTTTCTTCATATAAAAGAGACATAAGAACCCGGAGATTCCCTGCGCAATAATCGTCGCCCACGCCGTTCCTGCCACTCCCATCGGGCGGACCAGCACAAGGTCAAGTACAATATTCAGTACCGAAGAAATACCAAGAAAAATCAAGGGGGAACGGCTGTCGCCGAGGCTTCGCATGATCGCCGAGGTCTGGTTATAGAGTACCATCAGCGGGATGCCAAGGAAAATGACGAAGATATAAGCGTATGCACCGTCCAGAATATCAGACGGCGTTTTCATCAGCACCAGAATATCACGGCACCAGATGCAGACAAGAACCGTCATCACAACCGAAAAAAGACCTGCCAGGACAGCTCCGTTTCCCACATACCGGCACAGAGCCTTCCGGTCGCCTGCGCCGAACATCTGCGCAACCGGAATGGCAAATCCGTTGCAGATTCCCATACAGAAGCCCACGATCATAAAGTTGATCGAACCTGTGCTTCCAACGGCCGCGAGTGCTTTCGCGCCGAGAAATTTTCCTACAATAATCGTATCGACCATGCTGTAGAACTGCTGAAACAGCATGCCGAGCAGCAGCGGCAGCGCAAACCCCAGAATCAGTTTTACCGGGCTGCCGTTGGTCAGATCTTTTGCTGCGCTTTTCTTTGTTTCCATGTGATGTCCTCCCTATTGTCGTATGTTTTTGCTTCCCCTTTTTGTCGAATCTCATGCCATTTTATATCTTGTTTTCTCAGAATGCAATCCCGTAATACTGCCGAATTAAGAGACGTTTTTTCATCACTTTTACGTGTTTTTGACATGGCAGCCGCCTGTGCAGGAATTCTGTTTTTTTGCGCACTCCAAAAGCGGCTGCGGCAGGTTCCCGTTCCGGAACGCTGTGCCGCAGCCGCTTTGCTGTTCTTTCTTATTTTGCAAATTCTTTCTTTTTCCACTGAAGCAGAATCATCACAGCCACCAATGCGGTCAGAAAATCAGAAACCGGCTGGGAGGCAATAACACTGGAAAAACCGGCAAGTTTCGAAGCGCAGAAAATTACAATGGCAAAAATCACGCCCTGACGTCCTGCCGAAAGAATCATTGCTCCTGCCCCGTTTCCGATCGCCTGGAAAATACAGGTCGATGCGAGTACGATACCAACAAACGGCATACCAATGAGCTGAACGCGGAGGATCTGCTGGGCCACTGCAATGACATCCGCCTCTTTTAAGAATAGTCCCACGAGAAGCGGAGCCGCCGCACCGAGCACAACCGCCATTCCGGCACCGGTCAGCACTTCCAGGAGGAAGGCAAAGCGGATCGTCTCACTGAGGCGTTTTTTATTTTTCGCTCCATAATTGTATCCGACCAGCGGCTGTCCGCCAAAAGCGAAACCGACCATCACAAGAACAGAAATCATAATAATTTTCAAAGCAATTCCCATCGCTGCAACTTTGTCCGTTCCATACGGCTGCAAAAATCGGTTCGTCAGCGTCACGCCGATGCTCTGCATAAAGTTTGTGACGGATGCCGGAATGCCGATGGCAAGAACGGCAAGTACCTCTGCTCCGGTCACTTTCAGTTTTCGGAAATCGACGGAGAGATAGCGGCATTTCTTTATCATAAAGATAACATAGAAAATATCACCGCAGATGTTGCCAATCACCGTTGCAATCGCTGCTCCGGCTGCTCCCATGCCGAGCGTGTAAATAAAGATCGGGTCAAGAATGATGTTGACGACGGCTCCCAGCATTGTTCCGATCATCGAGGCTTTTGCGAAGCCCTCGTTCCGAAGAAGATTGTTCGGCGTCAGCTGCAGGATGATAAACGGTGCGCCGAGTGCAATCCACTGGTAATAGTCCCCCGCATACTGCCACGTCGTCTCATCACAGCCAAGCAGGCCAAGGATCGGCTGTTTGGCGGCAAGCAGGATGATGCTGACCGCAATGCCGACAGCAATCGCTGCGTAAAAGCAGAATACGCTGATCCGTCTTCCGTCCTCGTACTCTTTTTTACCGAAGAGGCGCGAAATGACGGAACTGCCGCCGACGCCGAAGATGTCACCGAGTGCAATCATCAGCGTGAAAATCGGTGTGCCGAGCGATACGCCGGCAATCAGCGCCGTGTTTCCGGTCCGCGCGATGAAAAAAGTATCTACCATATTATAGATCAGCGACACGATCATGCCGAGCACGACCGGAAGTGCGAGCGTCATATATGCTTTGGACACTTTTGTTTTCTCAAATAATTCGTTTTCCATTTTGAAAACTCCCCTTTCCTCTTTTTCGTTCTGGTTTATCTTAGCAGACTTTCTTGCTTTTTCTTGTGTCATATGTCACAATAAAGAAAAAGTTTTCCAAAAAATTTTTCTGTGAAAGGATTTTCCTATGAAACGAATTTTTGATCCGGCTCTGCTGGACTTTTATCTTCAGAAACATGAAATCCCATCTCTTTTCGATACCCCGGATCTCGCATTTTCTCTGTATCAATTTAAAAAGGGCGAACGGCTCGACACGCTGAATCCGGAGGAATACCTCTCGTTCCTCGTGGACGGTTCCATCGAGATCAGCGCCAACCGCGCCGACGGCACGAGCTACCCGATCGGCTATCTCGACGGCTTTACCTGCATCGGCGATATGGAATTCTGCGGAAAACGCGATGATACGCACCAGATCGAGGCACGCACCACCGCGCTTTGTATTGTTCTGCCGCTCGCTTCCACGAAAGAGCTTCTGCTGAACGACAACCGCTTTTTACGATATCTTTTAAACTCTGTCACCGAAAAGCTGATGCTTTATTCCAGCTCCCAGTCGAATTTTTCCACGCTCGAGGAATCCTTCCTCTCTTATCTCTCAGAGCGCTGTCCGGATCAGACGTTTTCCGGCGTGGAAAAGATGGCCATGCAGCTCCACTGCAGCCGCCGCCAGCTCCAGCGGGTTTTAAAGAAGCTGCTCGAAGAAGGACAGCTTGTGAAACTTTCGAAAGGTTCTTACCGCCTCAGCTGAAAACGCCATCGCTTCCTTATTTCCACGATTCCAGGATCGATGTTCCGATCGTTCCCTCCGGCATTTCCACGCCGAAGTTTTCTGCAACGGATGCGCCGATCACGGCAAAGGTGTCCTTCGTCTCCTGAAGGCCGCTCTCCTTCATAGACGGTGAGTACGCAAGGAGCGGCGCCTGTTCTCTGGTGTGGTCCGTTCCGGTATAAGTCGGGTCGTTGCCGTGGTCTGCCGTGATCAGGAGCAGATCGTCGTCTTTTAACTGCTCCAGCAGCTTTCCAAGGTTCACATCGAATTTTTCAATCTCTTTTCCGTAGCCTTCCGGGTTTCTTCTGTGGCCCCAGAGTGCATCGAAATCGACGAGGTTGACAAAGCACAGTCCGGTAAAATCTTTTCCTGCCGTCTCAATCGTCTGCTCCATGCCGTGGACGCTGCTCTTGGATTTCAGACTCTCCGTGATGCCCTCGCCGCAGAAAATATCGTTGATTTTTCCGATGCTGATGACATCATATCCTGCCTCCTGCATCGCGTTGAGCACGGTTTTTCCCGTCGGTTTGACAGCGTAGTCGTGACGGTTTGCGGTGCGGACGAACTCTCCTTTTTTCTTTCCGACGTACGGTCTTGCAATGACACGGCCGACTTTCCACTCGTCTTTCATGGTCAGCTCACGGGCAATCTCGCAGTAATGATACAGCGTCTCCAGTCCCATCGTCTCCTCGTTGCCGCAGATCTGCAGTACGGAATCCGCCGAGGTATAGACGATCAGTTCTCCGTTTTCGATCTCGCGCTCTGCCAGCTCATCGAGGATCTCCGTTCCGCTCGCCGCCTTATTGCCGATGATCTTTCTGCCGGTTCGTTTTTCCAGCTCGTCGATCAGTTCTTTCGGAAATCCGTGATCGGTGAACGTAACGAACGGCTTTGTCGTGTAAATTCCCATCATCTCCCAGTGGCCGGTCATGGTGTCTTTTCCGTTGCTCGCCTCGTTCAGTCTTCTGGCGTAACCCTTTGCCTCATCCTCTGTCACACCGCAGAGATTTCCCATGCCGAGACGGCGCAGGTTCGGGATTTCAAGGCCTCCCTGACTCTCCCAGATGTGGCCGAAGGTATTGACACCGACATCCCCAAACTTCTCCGAATCCGCCATCGCCCCGATTCCGAGAGAATCCAGGACGATCAGAAAAATACGGTTATATTTTCTCATACTCTTTACTCCTTTCTTTTTAACTCAGCTCAAACATTCCATGATAGAGCTGATAATATTTTCCTTTCTGTGCCAGAAGTGCGTCGTGGTCGCCGCGCTCTACGATATTTCCCTGCTCCAGCACCATGATCGCATTGGCGTTTCGCACGGTGCTTAAGCGGTGGGCGATGACAAATACGGTTCTGCCCTCCATGAGCTGGTCCATTCCTTTTTCGATCAGCGCCTCGGTTCTGGTGTCAACGGAGGATGTTGCCTCGTCAAGAATCAGCACCGGCGGATCGGCAACGGCGGCACGGGCAATCGCGAGAAGCTGGCGCTGGCCCTGGGAGAGGTTGGCTCCGTCGGAGGTCAGCATCGTGTCGTAGCCGTTCGGCAGACGGCGGATGAAGGAATCCGCATTCGCAATTTTGGCCGCACGTTCAATTTCTTCCTGCGTGGCATCGAGTTTTCCAAAACGGATATTTTCTGCTACGGTTCCCGTGAACAGATGGGTATCCTGCAGAACGATACCAAGGGAGTGGCGCAAAGCGTCTTTTTCGATATCTTTTACGTCAATGCCGTCGTAGACAACCGCACCGCCCTGGACGTCGTAGAAACGGTTGATCAGGTTCGTGATCGTCGTTTTTCCGGCTCCTGTGGAACCGACAAAAGCAATTTTCTGGCCTGGTTTGGCATACAGGCTGATGTTCTTTAAGATCAGACGGTCTGCCGTGTAGCCGAAATCCACGTTTTCAAAACGCACATCGCCCTTTAATTCCGTCATCGTTCCATCCGGGCGCTTCCATGCCCAGCGGCCTGTTGTCTCTTCGCAGACGGCAAGTGCGCCGTTCTCTTCTTTTACGTTGACCAGTTCCACTTTTCCCTCGTCGATTTCCGGCTCCAGGCTCATCACGTCGAAGACACGCTCCGCACCGGCGAGCGCTGAGAGAAGGAAGTTGCTCTGCTGGGTGAACTGGTTGATCGGAAGCGCCGCCTGGCGGACAAAGACAAGGTAGCTTGCCAGGCTTCCGATATCGGCTTTTCCGTGCAGCGCGAGAAGGCCGCCGAGCACTGCCACAATCGCATAATTGACATACGAAATGCTGACAACGACAGGAACCATCGTCGCCGCATACCCCTGCGCGCCGGTTCCCGCTTTCCGGAGCTCCTCATTCTTTTTGCAGAATTCCGTAAAGCTCTCTTCTTCGTGGTGGAACACCTTGACGACTTTCTGTCCGGTGATCAGCTCCTCAATATAGCCGTTCAGTTCTCCGAGGCTGTTCTGCTGCTTCGTATAATAACCCTTGCTGCGCTTTCCGCTGAACTTGATATACCAGAACATGATACCGTAGCACACCGTTACAATCAGCGAGAGCCGCCAGTTTAGGATATACAGCAAGGTCAGTGTTCCCACAATCTGGATGAAGCTCTGGATAACCATCGCAAAACTGTTGTTCAGGGCATCTGCCATCGTGTCGATATCGTTCGTGAAAAGACTCATGATATCGCCGTGGCGTCTGCTGTCGAAGAACTGCAGCGGCAGTGTCTGGACGTGTTCGAACAGATCGCGGCGGATATCAAATACAACCTGCTGTGCTGCTTTTACCATGGTCTGCGTGTAGCCGTATGCTGCGAGTGCGCCGCACCCGAAAATGAGTGCCGTAATCAGCACGCCGCGCAGCAGTGTGTGCACATCTCCGTCCGCCAGTCCGTTGACAACCGGGCGGATCATATACGTTCCAAAGAGGTTGGCTCCCGCGCTGATTGTTACCAGTACCGCTACGACTGCGAGCATTTTTTTGTGCCGTCCCAGATAAGACAGGAAGACGCGCAGCGTGTGTTTCAGGTTCTTTGGTTTCTTTCCGCTATAAGCTCTCGCTGCCATTTTCGTCTCCTCCTTTCATCTGTGAGGCGTAAATTTCCTGATAAATCGGGTCATCCGCCAGCAGTTCAGCGTGCGTGCCGATCCGGTGTACTTTTCCGTCATCAAGAATGATGATCTGATCCGTATTCATGACGGATGTTACTCTCTGCGCAATGATAATTTTTGTGACATTCTTCCGCGCCGCCAGTGCCTCGCGGATCTTTTTCTCCGTTGCCGTGTCGACCGCACTTGTCGAATCATCGAAGATCAGGATTTTTGCCTTTCCGATCAGCGCACGCGCGATGCAGAGACGCTGCTTCTGGCCTCCGGAGAGGTTGCTTGCGCCCTGCTCGAGCACGGTGTCGAGGCCGTCCGGCATGCGGTTCAAAAATTCATCCGCACACGCCGCGCGGCATGCTTCCCAGATCTCCTCATCGGATGCATCCACATTGCCCCATTTCAGGTTTTCACGCACGGTTCCGGAGAACAGCACGTTTTTCTGCAGAATGATATTGACTGCATCGCGGAGAGCGGCAAGATCGTACGCGCGCACATCCTTTCCGCCGACGCGGACGGTGCCGCGGCTGGTATCATACAGACGCGGAATGAGCTGCACCAGCGTCGTTTTCGAAGAACCTGTTCCTCCGAGGATTCCTACCGTCTGACCAGCTTTGATCTTCAGCGTAACATCGGAGAGTGCGTACTCTTTTGCTTCTTCTTTGTATTTAAACGATACGTTGTCAAACTCCACGCTGCCCTCTGTCACTTCTGTTACACCATTTTCCGGCGAGGTGAGCACGATTTTCTCATCGAGCACCTCGACAATCCGGTGTGCGCTCGCCATGGAACGGGTCAGAAGCAGGAAGACGTTTGCAATCATCATCATCGAGTTCATGACCTGCATGACGTAGCTTAGAAATCCGGTCAGGTTTCCGACGGCAAGCTGTTTTTTCAGAATCATATTTCCGCCGAACCACAGAATCAGCACGATCGCGGTATACATGACGCCCTGAAATGCCGGCAGATTCAGCACGGCGTAGTGGAACGTCTGCTCGCTCGCTGCGGTCAGGTCGGTGTTGACCTCGTTGAATTTGTCTTCCTCGTACTCATCCCGCACGAAAGCTTTGACGGCACGGATCGCGGTCAGCCCCTCCTGGACAACGTTGTTCAGGCGGTCCACCATGGACTGCAGTTTTGTGTACATCGGGGCAACTCTCCGCACAATCAGGGAGAGAATAAAGCCAAGAAGCGGGGTACATACAAGGAATACAAATGCCAGCCGCGGATTCATATAGAATGAAAGGCCGATTCCCATAATCAGAAGCGACGGTCCGCGCGTGATCGGGCGGAAGCCGGCGCTTACCATATTCTGGATGACGGTAACATCCGTCGTCATACGGGTGATCAGGGATGATACCGCAAAGTGGTCGAGGTTGGAAAATGCATACTGCTGCATTTTCTCATACTCCGCCTTCCGGATCTCAGCTCCCCAGCCGTACGTCGCCCGCGCCGCAAAGTGCGCGTATAAAATTCCGGTCACAAGCGCACAGAGCGCGCAGACTCCCATCTGGATTCCCTTGCGGTAAATGTAAGGGATATCGCCGTTCGCAACGCCGATGTCAATCAGATTGGAAATCAGAATCGGAATAAAAAGTTCAAAACACGTTTCTACCAATACCAGCACTGCTCCGAAAATCATATCCCGCTTGTAGGGACCTGCATACGAGAGCAGACGCTTCATATCATTCATCTTCTGTCATGTCCTGCCACTCAAAATGTGATTAAATATACTTATCACATCGAGATAATGTAAGTTCTCACGAATCTTACTTACTGCTTCCTTGTGTATACTTTTGATTGACCGAAATCATATCTACTCGTAGATCCATGTACACTCCACAGTCGTTAATTCCCGAAATAGCCTTCGGTACATACTTACATTTGCGTCCTTATGCAATCTTGTAAGTTTTTACACCTCTCAGATTCAGTGCCGCATTGAAATCCCTGTCTTCGACATAGCCACAATGACATCGAAATATTCTATCTGAAAGTTTTAAATCTTTCTTGATCATTCCACAACAATGGCAGATTTTTGATGATGGATACCATCTGTCTGCAACCCGAAGCTCAATACCATTTTCCCTGCTTTTCGCCT
>ENA-OQIL01000698-OQIL01000698.1-human-gut-metagenome-genome-assembly--contig:-NODE-698-length-11329-cov-4.915194_pt1 | contig 11329 bp, 19 predicted proteins | sample MGYA00242583_ERZ504748 | MGnify/ENA primary metagenome ERZ504748 (study PRJEB26092, sample SAMD00036191) | human gut metagenome | host: Homo sapiens | study: EMG produced TPA metagenomics assembly of...
ACGCGCGTGTCAGGGACGCCTTGTATGCGGCCTGCGCCGACGAGTTCGTCGACGGCTTGCCCGGCGGGCTCGATGCTCGTCTGGGAGAGCGCGGCGCCGCTCTTTCGGAAGGGCAGAGGCAACGGCTCGCCGTTGCCCGAGCTGTATACAGCGGCGCGCCCGTGTTGCTGCTCGACGAGGCCACGTCCGCGCTCGATACCGCTTGCGAGGAGCGGATGATCCGTCGTTTGCGCGAGCTTCCCGATCGCACGGTGCTCATGGCAACGCATCGGGGCAGGGCGGTGGCTCTGTGCGATCGCGTCGTGCAGGTGGGCGGTCGCGTATCTACGGAGGGCTGCCCGAATCTTGAAAGAAGGAAAAGCTTATGAGGGAAAGCGCGTTCTATTTGATTCACTTGATGTCGTGTGCATTGAACGACGTGCAGCCCTGTTCGCTGCCCGAAGGCGCCTCTTGGGATGAAGTCTACGCGTTGGCGGAGTTCAACAGCGTGGAGGGCTTGGCTTGGACGTCGGCTCGCCGGGTTCGCGATGTTCCGGCAGACATGCTGAAGGAATGGAGCGCGACTGCCGACATGACCTTGTACCGTTGCGTGAGCTACGGCATCGAGCGCGAGGCCGTGCTTGCCGCTTTGGCGGATCGCGGCCTGTCGTGGCTTCCTCTTAAGGGCGCGCTGCTGGTGGATTTGTATCCGTCGCCCCATATGCGATCCATGGCGGACAACGATATTCTGTACGGATTCGTAGAAGAAGACCCTGCCGGTGGGTTTCGGATTTGCGGGGGCTACCGGAAGCCGACCGCGAGCGCACTACGGCGCGCGCCCGTGCGTGTGGCTGTTGAGGTTATGGAGGCGCGCGGTTACCGGACCATATCGAAAACAGCAGGCAATCATGAGTCGTTCGTTAAGAACCCTCACTTCAATTTCGAACTTCACCGCAGGTTGGTATCGCCTTCCAGTCCGCAGGCTGCGTACTACCATAACCCCTGGCAGCGTGCCGTGCCCGTCCGCTTGGATTCGAATGCCGCCGAAGGCGAGGCGTCCGATGCCGGCCGGGGGCGGAAGGGGGATGGGAGTATCGCTTCTCGGACGGATGACTTCTACCTGCACCTTGGTTTCGCATGCTTTCAAGCATTATGACGCATCGGGTTGCGGTATCAGGTTTTTGGTCGATCAGCTGGTGTTTCTACGTGCACGCGGCAAGGGTCTCGATCGATCCTATCTTGCAGACGAGCTTTCCAAGCTGGGTCTCGAGATTTTGAGCAGTGGACGCGCAGGCTGTCGTTCGCGCGCTGGAGGATCCGCGAGCGGCTTGCCGTTGCGCGCAAGGGCGGGACGCTGAAAGAGGCCCGGCGCAAAAGACAGCGGGTCTTTCGGATGCCGACCAGGCGCGTCTTCTGCGCCTGATGAACGGCGGCACGTACGGTACGTGGCAGACCGTGATGGAGCGACGCCTGGAGGCCATTCGCGCAGACTCTCCCAACGATGACGCTGATGTCAAGAAGCGCTACGTTGCAAGCCGCGTGTTCGTCAGCGAGGAGCAGATGCAAGAAGCCTTTCCGTTCTTCTGGCGTCATGCATGGATGCGTCCCCTGCTCCCGCTTTACCGGATGGGGCGGGGCCTGGTACGCAACCCTAAAAAGATAGCGTGCGAGATAAAGGCGCTGCGTCGCTTGCGCTGATCAGCTGGCCTCGCCGTCCGTTCAAAGCAGGCGAAACCGTCGAAGCCGAAAAGCCCGGACGTTCCCGATGGACGAGCATGGCCGCTCAGCAGTCGAGCGTCCGGCTTTGCTTGCGTATCTTGTGTTCAGGTTGTGTGCAAGGGGGTTCGCGAATGATCGCCAAAAATCGATTCTTGAATACAAAGCGTTTTCTGCGTATAATTCTCGGTTGCGTCTGGACTTAGATGGATACACCCGGACGCGTGGCAACCGGAGTCGCACGTGCCCAGCCTCCCTGCGGCACATCGGCGGCAATCGGAGCCACGAAGAGACGAAGGATTCTCGGTGTACGGAGAGGCGTGCGAGCGAGAATCCGCAGAAAGGAAAGCAATGGGAGTCAAACAGTACAAGCCGACCAGCCCCGGCCGACGCTTCCAAACGGTCTCGGACTTCGCCGAGATCACGACGTCGACGCCGGAGAAGTCGCTGCTTGCGCCGCTGTCCAACAAGGCAGGACGCAACAACAACGGCCGCATCACCACCCGCCATCAGGGCGGCGGTAACAAGCGCCGTTACCGCATCATCGACTTCAAGCGCAACAAGGACGGCGTCCCCGCGAAGGTCGCGACCATCGAGTACGACCCGAACCGCAGCGCCCGCATCGCCCTGTTGCACTACGTCGACGGCGAGAAGCGCTACATCCTTCATCCGAAGGGCCTCCGCGTGGGCGATACCGTCATGAGCGGTGTCGAGGCCGACATCAAGCCGGGCAACGCCCTGCCGTTGGCCAACATCCCCGTCGGTACGCTCATCCACGCCGTGGAGCTGCAGCCGGGCAAGGGCGCCGCTATCGCCCGTTCCGCCGGCACCAGCATCCAGCTCATGGGCAAGGAGGGCGACTACGCCATCCTGCGCATGCCTTCCTCCGAAATGCGCCGCGTGCTCATCACGTGCCGCGCGACGGTGGGCGAGGTCGGTAACGCCGAGCACTCCAACATCAAGATCGGCAAGGCCGGTCGCAACCGTTGGAAGGGCATCCGTCCCAGCGTTCGCGGTACCGTCATGAACCCGGTCGACCACCCGCACGGCGGCGGCGAGGGCAAGAACAAGTCCGCTGGTCGTCACCCGGTCACCCCGTGGGGCGTTCCCACGAAGGGCCATCGCACCCGCAATCCCAAGAAGGCTTCGAGCCGCTTGATCATCCGCCGTCGCAAGAAGTAGCGCAAAGCGTTAAGGAGTAATAGTGAGTAGAAGTTTGAAGAAGGGTCCTTTCGTTGAACCGCGCCTTCTTGATCGTATCGAGAAGATGAATGCGGCGGGCGAGAAGAACGTCGTGAAGACCTGGTCGCGCTCGAGCACCATCTTCCCGGAAATGGTGGGTCACACCATCGCCGTGCACGATGGCCGCAAGCACGTGCCGGTATACGTTACGGAATCCATGGTCGGCCACAAGCTGGGCGAATTCGCCCCGACCCGCACCTTTAAGGGTCATTCCGCCGACAAGGGCAAGAAGAGATAAGAAGGGGTGAAAACAATGGAAGCTAAAGCAATTGCACGCTATGTCCGCGTTTCGCCCCGTAAGGCGCGTATCGTCATCGATCTGATTCGTGGCAAGTCCGTGCCCGCCGCTCGCGAGATCCTGCAGTTCTCCGACCGCGCCATCGCCGAGGTTGTCGCCAAGACGCTGAACTCCGCTGTGGCCAACGCCGAGAACCAGCACCACGTGCGCCCGGAAACGCTCATCGTGAAGGCCGCCTTCGCCGACGAAGGCCCCACGCTCAAGCGCATCCGTCCGCGCGCCAAGGGCTCCGCTTCGCGCATCCGCAAGCGCACGAGCCACATCACCATCATCGTTGCACCGCGAGAGGAGGCATAAGCCGCATGGGTCAGAAAGTAAGCCCCACCGGGTTCCGTCTCGGCATCACCGAGGAATGGCGTAGCCGCTGGTACGCCGACAAGGATTACGCCAAGAACCTGGCAACGACTTGGCCATCAGGAAGTTTTTGGACAAGCAGCTCGCCCGTGCCGCCGTCTCCAAGATCGAGATCGAGCGCGCTGGCGACAAGATCAAGATCATCGTGACCACCGCCCGTCCGGGCGTCGTCATCGGCAAGAAGGGCGCCGAGATCGACTCGCTGCGCAAGAAGCTCGAGAAGGTCGCCAACGGTCCGGTGTCCATCGAGGTCGTCGAGGTCAAGCGCCCCGAGCTCGATGCTGCGCTCATCGCGCAGTCCGTTGCCGAGCAGCTCGAGGGACGCGTTGCGTTCCGCCGTGCGATGCGCAAGGCCGTCCAGTCCGCCCGTAAGAGCGGCGCCAAGGGCATCCGCATTCAGTGCTCCGGCCGTCTCGGCGGTGCCGAGATGAGCCGTCGCGAGTGGTATCGCGAAGGTCGCGTGCCGCTGCACACGCTGCGTGCCAAGATCGACTACGGTTTCGCCACGGCTGCTACGACGATGGGCTCCATCGGCGTGCAGGTGTGGGTGTACCACGGCGAAGTGCTCCCCGGCCAGAAGGCTCCCCAGCCGGCGCTCGAGGGCAGCTCTCGCCCCAGCCGTCCCCGTCGCAACGATCGTAACGATAGGAGGGCAAAGTAATGCTCGTACCTAAGCGCGTGAAGCACCGCAAGGTGCAGCGTGGTTCCATGAAGGGCAAGGCCAAAGGCGGCACCCGGTTGAACCACGGCGAATACGGCATCCAGGCGCTCGAAGCCGCTTGGATCACCAACCGCCAGATCGAGGCAGCCCGTATCGCCATGACCCGCTACATGAAGCGTGGCGGCAAGGTGTGGATCACGATCTTCCCGGACAAGCCCATCACGAAGAAGCCTGCCGAGACTCGCATGGGTTCCGGTAAGGGCAACCCCGAGGCATGGGTCGCGGTCGTCAAGCCCGGCCGCATCATGTTCGAGATCGGTGGCGTCGACGAGGCCGTCGCCAAGGAAGCGCTCCGCCTCGCCATCAACAAGTTGCCCATCAAGTGCAAGATTGTTTCTCGTGAAACGGAAGGGCAGGAATAAATGAAAGCAGCAGAGATCCGTGAGCTGTCTGCCGACGATTTGCAGGCGAAACTCAAGGAAGCGCGCGCGGAGCTTTTCAACCTGCGCTTCCAGATGGCTACGAGCCAGCTTGACAACACCGCCCGCGTGAAGCAGGTCAAAAAGGACATCGCGCGTATTCAGACCGAGATGCGCGCCCGCGAGCTGAGCGCATAGCCCGTCGGCTAGGAAGGTTGGATACACATGAGCGAAGAACGTAACTCCCGCAAGGTCCGTCAGGGCGTCGTGGTAAGCGCCGTCAACGACAAGACCTGCGTCGTGCAAGTCAAGGAGCGCAAGCCGCACCCCGTGTACGGCAAGATGATGACGACGACGAAGAAGTTCCATGCCCATGACGAGAACAACGAAGCCGGCCTCGGCGACACCGTTCAGATCATGGAAACGCGTCCGCTGTCGAAGATGAAGCGCTGGCGCCTCGTGAAGATCGTCGAGAAGGCCCAGTAGTCTTGCGCGCTCGTCGCGAAAGACTATCGAGATGAAAGTTAGGTTGAAGCAATGATTCAGATGCAAACCATGCTCGCAGTGGCCGATAACTCCGGCGCTCGCAAGGTGCAGTGCATCAAGGTCCTGGGCGGCTCTAAGCGCCGTTACGCGGGACTGGGCGATGTCATCATCTGCAGCGTTAAAGAAGCCGCGCCGAACACCAACGTGAAGAAGGGCGACGTCGTCCGCTGCGTGGTCGTTCGCGTGAAGAAGGAAGTTCGTCGTGCCGACGGCAGCTACATCAAGTTCGATCAGAACGCAGCCGTTCTGATCGACACGAACGGCGCCCCGCGCGGCACGCGCATCTTCGGGCCCGTCGCCCGCGAGCTGCGCGACAAGAAGTACATGAAGATCGTGTCCCTGGCACCTGAAACGCTCTAAGGAGGTGTGCGCAAATGAACAGCATGAACATCAAAAAGGGCGATAAGGTGAAGGTCCTGGCCGGCAAGGACAAGGGCAAAGAGGGCACGATCCTGCGCTCGCTGCCGCAGAAGCAGCGCGTCGTCGTGGAGAAGGTCAACATCGTCAAGAAGGCTCTTCGCCCCACGCAGCAGAACCCGCAGGGCGGTATCTCTTCGGTGGAGGCTCCCATCCACGTGTCGAACGTGATGCTGGTGTGCCCGAGCTGCAAGCAGCCCACGCGCGTCAGCAACAAGCGCGACGAGAACGGCAAGAAGGTCCGCGTCTGCAAGAAGTGCGGCAAGGACATCGACTAGCACATGAAGGCGGCGCGGCGCTTCGGCGGCGCGCCCCTTTGAGCAATGACCCCCTCCGGCCAGGCCGGTTGGGGACGCAGGGTCGGAAATCCTGCGTTTAATTCATCGAAAGGATACAGGAAAACATGACTGCTCCTCGCTTGAAGGAAAAGTACACCAACGAGATCGTGGCCAAGCTCGAGAAGGATCTCGCCCTCGACAACGTGAACAAGGTTCCGCGCCTTGAGAAGATCGTCGTGAACATGGGCGTGGGCGCCGCCGCTGCCGACCACAAGCTGCTGGACGCCGCCATGGGCGACCTGCGCATCATCACGGGCCAGCAGCCCTGCGTGACGCGCGCCAAGAAGTCCATCGCTGGTTTCCACGTGCGCGAAGGCCAGCCCATCGGCTGCAAGGTCACCCTGCGCGGCGACCGCATGTGGGAGTTCCTCGACCGTCTGCTGGCCACGGCGCTTCCCCGCGTGCGCGACTTCCGCGGCATCTCGCCGACCAGCTTCGACGGCCGCGGCAACTACACCATGGGCGTCACCGAGCAGCTTATCTTCTCGGAGATCGATTACGACAAGATCGATCGCACGCGCGGCATGGACATCACGTTCGTGACGACGGCTCCGGACGACGACAGCGCCTTCGCGCTGCTCGACGCGCTGGGCTTCCCGTTCAAGGACAAGGAATAACCCGCGTTGTCCCACCCAAGGCTGCCCCAAGGCAACCTGCGCTGAAACGTGCACTCGAGCCCGTCCGGACGATCGGACGGGCTGGATATAAGAAAGAAGGATTTGCATGGCTAAGAAATCGATGGTCGCCAAGGCCAAGCGCGAGCCGAAGTTCTCGACGCGTCAGCACAACCGCTGCACGCGCTGCGGACGTCCCCGCGCCTACTACCGCAAGTTCGGCCTGTGCCGCGTCTGCTTGCGCGAGTTGGCCAACAAAGGCGAACTGCCCGGCGTGACCAAAGCTTCGTGGTAAGCCACACGACGATTACGCTCGGGTGTGCCACGGTTCAGGCGGAGGCGTTACGGGCGCCGACGAACCGAATCGACAGGCTCATCACGGACCAAAGGAGAAAATCACTATGACCATGACCGACCCCATTGCAGATATGCTTACGCGCGTGCGTAACGCTAACTCTGCCGGCAAGCCGACGGTGTCCATGCCGTCCAGCAAGAAACTTGTCGAGATAGCCCGCATCATGCAGGAAGAGGGCTATGTTCAGGGCTACGACGTCATCGAGGGCGAGCCGCGCGCTACGCTCGAGATCACGTTGAAGTACGGTGACAAGAAGGCCAAGACGATCCGCGGCATCAAGCGCATCTCGAAGCCCGGCCTGCGCATCTACGCGGGCAAGGACGAGCTGCCCCGCGTGCTCGGTGGCCTCGGCACGGCTATCGTTTCGACGAGCAACGGCGTTATGACCGATCGCGATGCCCGTAAAAAGGGCGTTGGCGGCGAAGTCATCGCCTACATCTGGTAGGAAAGGGAGGGATAGATATGTCTCGTATTGGCAAGCTGCCCGTGACCGTTCCTGCCGGAGTCGATGTGACCATCGACGGCACGACGGTGACGGCGAAAGGGGCGAAGGGCGAACTGACCCGCACCTTCCCCGAGATCATGACCATCAAGCGGGAGGGCGACGACATCATCGTCGAGCGTCCGAACGACTCCCGCGAAGCGAAGGCCTACCACGGCCTCGTGCGCACGCTCATCGCCAACATGGTGGAGGGCGTGTCTGCCGGCTTCTCCAAGAAGCTGCAGCTCGTGGGCGTCGGCTACCGTGCCGCGCTCAAGGGCAAGGATCTTGAGATGCAGCTCGGCTTCTCCCATCCCGTGCTGGTGGAGGCTCCCGAGAACATCACGTTCGAGGTGCCCAGCCAGACCGAGATCATCGTGAGCGGTCCTTCCAAGGAGCAGGTCGGCCAGGTTGCCGCGAACATCCGCAAGTGGCGCAAGCCGGAGCCCTACAAGGGCAAGGGCATTCGCTATGAGGGCGAGCATGTCCGCCGCAAGGTCGGCAAGGCCGGCAAGGACTAGGCGCGAGCCGCGAACGATTGAGATCGAAGGGATTATCATGAACAAGCTTCAGAAAAAGCAGGCTGCGCTGGCTCGTCGCCATCGTCGCGTTCGCGGAAAGATCGCCGGTACGGCGGCTCGTCCCCGCGTGTGCGTCACGCGCAGCAACTCCAACATGTACGTGCAGGTGATCGACGACGTCGCCGGCAAGACGATCTGCGGCGTTTCCACGCTCGGCCCCGATTTCAAGGCCACGGGCAAGAGCGGCGCGACCGTCGAGGGCGCTGCCGCCCTGGGCGCGATCGTGGGCAAGAAGGCGCAGGAATCCGGTGTCACGGAAGTCGTGTTCGACCGTGGCGGCAACCTGTATCACGGGCGCATCAAGGCTTTGGCCGATGCCGCTCGCGAAGCAGGCTTGAAATTCTAGAAGGGGTTAAGGTCTATGGCTCGTAACAAACAAGACAACGCCGCGGTCCCCGAGCTTCAGGAGCGCGTCGTCTACATCAACCGCGTGTCGAAGGTTGTCAAGGGCGGCCGCCGCTTCGCGCTCACCGCGCTCGTGGTGGTCGGCGACGGCAACGGTCGCGTCGGCGTGGGCATGGGCAAGTCCCAGGAAGTGCCCATCGCCATCAAGAAGGGCGTCGAGGACGCGAAGAAGAACATGTTCAGCGTGCCGCTGACGGCCGAGAAGACGCTGCCGCACGAGATCATCGGCGAGTACGGCGCCGGTCGCGTGCTCATCAAGCCGGCTACGCCCGGTACCGGCGTTATCGCCGGCGGCGCGGCTCGTGCGGTCATGGAGCTGGCGGGCGTCACCGACTGCTTCGCCAAGTCGCTCGGCACCGACAACGTGATGAACGTGGTCAAGGCCACCGCCGAGGGCCTCAAGAACATGGAGAGCCCCGAGCAGGTTTCCGAGCGTCGCGGCATGTCCGTCTCCAAGATCTACGGCTGGAAGGAGAAGAACTAATGGCTGACGCAAAGAAGACCCTGCGCATCACCCAGGTGAAAAGCTCCATCGGCTACAAGGAAGACCAGGGCAAGACCCTGCGCGCGCTTGGCCTCGGCAAGATCAACCGCTCCGTGGAGCAGGTGGACAACGAGTCCGTCCGCGGCATGATCTTCAAGGTGAAGCACTTGGTCAAGGTCGAAGAGATCTAATCTTCGTGGTACTTGGCAGGTAGGATATAATGATTCGTCGGCGTGCCGCAACGGCACGCCGATGGTCGATTTACGGAAGTTTGCTGGCGGCGAGCTGCCAGCGCCGGGAAGGGTCCCGGACAGCGAAAGAAGGAGAAACTAACATGGAACTCAAGGATCTTAAGCCGGCTGAAGGTTCGCGCAAGCCCCGCAAGCGCGTGGGTCGCGGTCCCGCGTCGGGCACGGGCAAGACGTCCGGTCGCGGTATGAACGGCCAGAAGTCGCGTGCTGGCGGCGGCAAGGGTGCAGGCTTCGAGGGCGGTCAGACGCCGCTCGCTCGTCGCCTGCCGAAGCTCCCGGGCTTCAAGAACATCAACCACGTGGAGTACCTGCCCGTCAACGTGAAGCGTCTCGAGGAGACCTTCGAGGCCGGCGACGTGGTGAACGGCGAAAGCCTCAAGGCCAAGGGCATCATCAAGCATGCCGACGCGCTCGTGAAGGTGCTGGGCGACGGCGAGATCACCAAGGCTCTCACCGTGCAGGTGGATAAGGTGTCTGCTTCCGCCAAGGCGAAGATCGAAGCAGCCGGAGGAAAGGTCGAAGAGCCTTGCTAAGCTCGATCATCGATGCATTCAAGGTACCGGAGCTGCGCAAGAAGATCTTGTTCACTCTGGCTATCCTCGCGCTGTATCGTTTCGGCGCGTACGTGCCGGTGCCCGGCATCCCGTTCAACGAGTTCGCGAACTCGTTCCAGGACTCGGGCGTGTCCATGACCATGCTCGACCTGTTCACGGGCGGTGCGTTGTCGAACTTCTCGGTTTTCTCGCTGGGCATCATGCCCTACATCACGGCATCGATCATCATGCAGCTGATGCAGGGCGTCATCCCCGCCATCGGGCGCTGGGCTAAGGAAGGCGAGACGGGTCGTCGCAAGATCACGCAGATCACGCGTTACCTGACGTTGGGTCTGGGTCTGATCAATGCCATCGGCTACCTGCTGCTGTTCAAGTCGCCGCAGTACGGCGTGGTGTTCTCCACGGAGGTGCCGGAGATCCTCACCGACATCCTCGTCGTGTTCACGCTCGTGGCGGGCACTGCGTTCATCATGTGGATGGGCGAGCTTATCACGCAGCGCGGCATCGGCAACGGCATGTCGCTCATCATCTTCGTGAGCATCGTGTCGCGCGTGCCGAGCGCCATCTTCTCGTCGATGAACCTCACGGCCGATACCACTATGGGCGTCGCGATTACGGTGGTCACCCTGCTCGTGGTGCTTGCCTGCATTCCCGCGATCATCTTCGTGGAGCGTGCGCAGCGCCGCATCCCGGTGAACTATGCCAAGCGCGTGCAGGGTCGCAAGATGATGGGCGGCCAGTCCACCTACATTCCCCTCAAGGTGAATGCGGCGGGCGTCATCCCGATCATCTTCGCAAGCTGCCTGATCTACTTCCCGGCGCAGCTGGCGGCCCTGTTCAACGTGGGCTGGCTGACGGCGGTGGCCGACGCCATCTCCACCGGCTGGGTCAACTGGATCCTCACCGTGCTGCTCATCGTGTTCTTCGCGTACTTCTACACCTCCATGGTGTTCAATCCGGAGGAGACGGCCGACAACCTGCGCAAGCAGGGCGGCTTCATTCCCGGTGTGCGTCCGGGCACGGCGACGGTGACCTATATCAAGAACGTGCTGCATCGCGTCACGCTGCCCGGCGGCATCTTCATCGCCGCCATCGCGGTGGTGCCGACGATCATCTTCTACTTCACCGGCAATACGCTCATCCAGGCGTTCGGCGGCACTTCGATCCTCATCATGATCGGCGTGGCCCTCGACACCATGAACAAGGTGGAAAGCCAGCTGAAGATGCACAACTACGAAGGTTTCTTCAAATAGGGGGATCTGTCGAAGTAAAAGCCCTGATCAAGCGACTGATCAGGGCTTTTTTTATTGCCCCTTCCGGACGCCTGTGTACAAGATTTGTACAAACGACGACTATGCGTGCGCCGAACGTGCATAGAACGCTGACGCCGCTCCACTGTTGCCCCTGAACTTTGAAAAGAGGTATGATGCTCGGCATCGTGACCTTGGATAGGGGAGAATGAGAAGGGCATCGTTGTCTTTGATCGGCATCTGCCAAACAGCGAAGCGTGCAGCAATGGAGGAACCCGCCGCGTCTTGGCAGCGAGAGGGAGTGAGTGGGCATGACGCTAGGAAGCAGCCGTTGTGGTTCGGGTTCGGCTCTTACCCAGCTGAATTTGACAATCTGGACGAACC
>ENA-OQIL01000700-OQIL01000700.1-human-gut-metagenome-genome-assembly--contig:-NODE-700-length-11320-cov-2.896542_pt1 | contig 11320 bp, 15 predicted proteins | sample MGYA00242583_ERZ504748 | MGnify/ENA primary metagenome ERZ504748 (study PRJEB26092, sample SAMD00036191) | human gut metagenome | host: Homo sapiens | study: EMG produced TPA metagenomics assembly of...
TCCGCTGCGGTAAAAATTGCAGCGGACATTTTTTGTAGGGGCAGATGCAAGCATCGACCCCCTACACGCAGAAAATTTAGTTTATATCATAAGAAAAGTTGCAATTTCCGCAGGGGGGGGGTGCATTCTATATGCGCCCTCCTGCCACACAAAAAATCTGCCGCCCGTTTTGTATATCGCGGGCGGTCGGTTGCTTTTTATGTAGGGATTTTAATTCAGATCAGCGCGGCGGTGATCAGGGCCATCTTGTAGACCTCCTCGGCATTGCAGCCGCGGGACAGGTCGTTGATGGGGGCGTTCAGGCCCTGGAGAATGGGGCCGTAGGCTTCAAAGCCGCCCAAACGCTGGGCAATCTTGTAGCCGATGTTGCCGGCGTTGATGTTGGGGAAGATGAAGGTGTTGGCATAGCCGGCGACCTTGGAGCCGGGAGCCTTCAGCTGGCCGACCTCGGGAGCAACGGCAGCGTCAAACTGCAGCTCACCGTCGACCTTCAGTTCGGGGTGAGCCTCCTGAACGCGGGCGGTAGCGTTGCGCATCTTGTCGACGGTCTCGCCCTTGCCGGAACCCTTGGTGGAGTAGGACAGCAGTGCAACACGGGGGTCGATGCCGAAAATCTCTGCGGTGTGAGCGGTCTCGACGGTGGACTCGACGATTTCGTCCTCGGAGGGATCGATGTTGATGGCACAGTCGCCCATGGCGATGCTCTCCTCGCCGCGGGTCAGGATGAAGCAGGAGCTGACAGACTTGATGCCGGGCTTGCACTTGATCAGCTGCAGAGCCGGGCGGACGGTGTCAGCGGTGGAGTAGGTGGCGCCGCCCAGCAGGCAGTCAGCCTTGCCCTGCTTGACCAGCATGGTGCCGAAGTAATTGCCCTTGGACAGAGCGGCACGGCACTGCTCATCGGTCATCTTGCCCTTGCGCAGCTCGACCATCTCGGCGACCATCTCATCAAAGCCCTTGTAGTTGGCAGGGTCGATGATCTCGGCACCGGTGATGTCAAAGCTGCCGTCAGCAGCGGCCTTCTTGACGGCTTCGACCTCGCCCAGCAGGATGACCTTCAGGGTCTTGCCTGCCAGCAGACGGCTTGCAGCGGACAGAATACGGGCGTCGGTACCCTCGGTAAAGACGATGGACTTCGGCTCAGCCTGCAGCTTCTTCTCAAAATTTTCGAAAATGGACATAGTCTGACACTCCTCCAGTATTTATGCAGCACATAGCTGCTTAGCACTTACACTGCTATTATAGCACCCATTTTGCGCTTTGCAAAGAAAACGTGCGAAATGGCAGAAATCTGTGCAATATATGTACGAAAAGAGAAAGCAAGGCAATATATTTCATAAAGTTAATAAAATATCAAGAGTGGTTTGTGGATTATTTATCAAATTTGCCTGTGTACACAAAGCCGTAGCTTTTGTAAAATGTCTCAATATCCGCACGGCTGCGCACGACAACGGCGTTCAGCAGATGACCGTCCGCTTTGCTGCGAAAGCCGATGACCGTCTCTCCGGTGCAGGTACTGCTTTCCAGCGCAATATCCGTCTCCCGCATGCCGTCAGGCGGCGTCAGCAGAGCGGCAGACTTTTTGTGCCCGGAGAACAGCGCGGTAAAAAATGACACGGCGGGACACCTCCCCTGCCTGGTTCAGCGCGTAAAATAAACAGCCAGCGCCAGCTGGGCCGCAAGGATCAGCGGTATGCCCACTACAAAATACCAGTGGCGCGTCTTGTGATGGAACACGTACATACCGGCCCACGCACCGGCACTGCCGCCCAGCAGAGCCGCGCCAAACAGGATCTTCTCCGGCACGCGCCACTGCCGTGTGCGGGCGCGGTGCTTGTCCAGCCCCATCAGGCAGAAGCCGATGACATTCATAATAAGGATGTAAATCATTGCAGTATTCATATCTGTATTATACCGTGTGCGGGCGCAAAAGGCAAGCGCGGCGGGGCGTTTGAGACACTGACCACAGTGCTTTGCGGCGGGTTCGAAAAATAAAACGCCCCCGCCAAACGGCGAGGGCAGTCGGATTCAAATATCCTTGCGGGCGGCCACGCTGCTGCGCACCAAGGCACGCCTTAAGCGGGCCTCGGCAAGCTGCATGTCGCGCTTGTCCAGATTCTTCTGGGCCAGCAATGCTTCGGCACGGGCCTTGCTGCGGGCGGCGCGCTCGGCATCAATGGCATCGGCCCATTCAAAGGTCGTTGCCAGCAGATGGCACTCGCCGCCAAGCATGCTCAGCATACCGCCCATACAGGCTGCGCGGCGGACCGTGCCGTCCTCCAGCTTAATATGAGCCTCGCCCATGCCCAGAGCCGTGCAGATGTCGATATGCCGCGCCAGCAGCTGAAGCTGGCCGTTGATGGTGCGGCAGGATACCGACGTGACCGCGCCATCAAACGCAACGCCGTCCGGCGTCATGATCTTGAGCGGGAAAGTTGCCATACTTCCACCGCCTTACTGCTGCTTGGCCTTGGCCAGGACATCATCAATCGTACCGGCGAACAGGAAACAGCTCTCGGGGATGCTGTCGCACTCGCCGTTCAAAATCATCTTGAAGCCACGCAGGGTCTCCTTCAGCGGCACATACTGGCCGGGCATACCGGTGAACTGCTCCGCAACATGGAAGGACTGGGACAGGAAGCGCTGCACCTTGCGGGCACGGGCCACCGTGATCTTGTCCTCCTCGGACAGCTCGTCCATACCCATGATGGCAATAATGTCCTGCAGCTCCTTGTAGCGCTGCAGCACCTGCTGCACGGCGCGGGCGACCTCGTAGTGCTCCTGGCCGACAACTTCGGGCGAGAGGATACGGGAGGTGGAGTCCAGCGGGTCGACAGCCGGATAAATGCCCTGGGAGGCGATGTCACGGCTCAGAACTGTGGTGGCGTCCAGGTGGGTGAAGGTCGTGGCGGGCGCGGGGTCGGTCAGGTCGTCCGCGGGCACATAGACGGCCTGCACCGACGTGATCGAGCCCTTGCGGGTGGAGGTAATACGCTCCTGCAGGGCGCCCATCTCGGTGGCCAGCGTGGGCTGGTAGCCGACGGCAGAGGGCATACGGCCCAGCAGCGCCGAAACCTCAGAACCGGCCTGGGTGAAGCGGAAAATATTGTCGATGAAGAGCAGCACGTCCTGGTGCTTGACGTCGCGGAAGTATTCCGCCATCGTCAGGCCGGACAGGGCGACGCGCATACGGGCTCCCGGGGGCTCGTTCATCTGGCCGTAGACCAACGCTGTCTTGTTCAGAACGCCGCTCTCGCGCATTTCACCGTACAGGTCGTTGCCCTCGCGGGTGCGCTCACCGACGCCGGTAAAGACGGAATAGCCGTTGTGGGCCGTGGCGATGTTATAAATCAGTTCCTGAATCAGAACGGTCTTGCCGACACCGGCACCGCCGAACAGGCCGATCTTGCCGCCCTTGGCGTAGGGGCAGATCAGGTCCACGACCTTGATGCCGGTCTCGAGAATTTCCGTGGCGGACTCCTGCTCGTCAAAGGCAGGAGCCGGACGGTGGATGGGCCAGCGCTCGATGTTCTCCGGCGCGGGCTGCTCGTCGACGGGTTCGCCCAGCAGGTTGAACACGCGGCCCAGGCACTCGTCACCAACGGGCACCTTGATCGGTTCGCCGGTATCCACGGCATCCGTACCGCGGACAAGGCCGTCGGTGGCCGCCATGGCAATGCAGCGCACGACGTTATCGCCAATGTGCTGGGCAACCTCAACGATCAGCTTTTTGCCGTTGTTTTCCAGTTCAACGGCGTTCAGAAGGGCGGGCAGTTCACCGTCCCTGAATCGGATGTCCAGTACAGGTCCCATGACCTGTACGACCTTTCCGATGTGTTTTTCTGGCATAGCACACACTCCTTTAGTGGGCTTTTTCTTTAAGGCAATACCGCATAATTCTAAGTGCCGATACGGCGAGCGAGGTGCGGCAGCTGCTAAGCCAAAAGCGCAGATAATACTTTGTGTATTATCGAGCATTTTGGCAACGCAGATGCCGTGCCGCAGCCGCCGGAGCGGTGCTTAAGCCGTAAGGCGGGAATTATGCGGTGTTGCCTTAAGACTCCGCATCGGCACCGGCCACAATCTCGGTGATTTCCTGGGTGATAGCGGCCTGACGCGCACGGTTGTAGTACAGGTTCAGATGGTCGATCATCTCGCCTGCGTTCTTGGTGGCGGCGTCCATCGCCATACGGCGCGCGCCCTGCTCACTGGCAACGCTCTCGCACAGGGCACCGTAGACGACGCCCGCGAGATACTCGGGGATAATGGCGTCAAAGACGGTCTTTCCGTCCGGCTCATACATCATCAGGCTTTCGCGCTCGTGGCCCGGCTTGGGGCGCTGAGCGTCAAAGGGCAGGACCGGCAGCACGGTGGCCGTCTGGGTCAGCATAGAGACAAATTGCGTAAAACCAAGGCGGATCTCGTCAAACTCCCCTGCCAGGAATTTCTGGCAGACGAGGCGGGAAATCTCAAAGCAATCGCTGACAGACAAATCCCCTGCCTCCGCGAAGGCGGTGGTCAGGATGGCTGCCTTGCGGCGCTCAAAGTGCTCGACGGCCTTTTTGCCGATGGGCAGTACGCAATAGTCCGCGCCCTCGGCGTCCGCCTCGATGGCCTTGAGGATATTGGAGTTGTAGCCGCCCGCCAGACCGCGGTCACCCGCGATAACGATATACAGGCGGCGGTTCGTATCCCGCCTGACGAGATACGGGCTGTCGAACCCCGAGTCCGCGCTGACGAATGTCATACAGCGTGCTGTAGAGCGTCTCAAAATATGGGCGGCTGCCCTCGACGCGCTCCTTGGCACGGCGCAGCTTGCTGGATGCCACAAGCTCCATGGCCTTGGTGATCTGCATGGTGCTTTCGACGCTTCGGATACGCAGCTTGATTTCCTTCATGGAACCGGCCATCGGCGGCACCTCCTTTGCAGTTTATTTTTCTTTGAGGAATTGGGCTGTGAAGTCAGCCAGCACCTGCTTGAGCTGCTCCTCGGTTTCGGGCTTCAGATCGCCCGTCGTGCGGATGGTCTCCATCACGCCCGCGGCGGTGACGTTCTCGTCCAGGTACTCATACAGGCGGCGCTCATACTCTGCAATATCGGCAACGGCCACATCCTTCAGGTAGCTGTGAATGGTCGCGTACAGGATAGCAACCTGCTTTCGACGGCGACGGGGCTGTGCGATCCTGCTTAAGCACCTCGACGATGCGCTCACCTTGGGCCAGACGGGACTTGGTGTCGGCGTCCAGGTCAGAGCCGAACTGGGCGAAGACCCTGCAGCTCACGATACTGAGAGTAAATCAGCTTCAGCGTACCGGCGACCCTTTTCATGGCCTTGATCTGGGCGTTGCCGCCGACACGAGAAACCGAAATGCCGGGGTTGACGGCGGGGCGGATGCCCGCGTGGAACAGCTCTGTCTCAAGGAAGATCTGACCGTCGGTAATGGAAATGACGTTCGTCGGGATATAGGCGGAAACGTCGCCCGCCTGCGTCTCGATGATGGGCAGTGCGGTCAGCGAGCCGCCGCCCTTGGCGTCACTCAGCTTGGCCGCGCGTTCCAGCAGGCGGCTGTGCAGGTAGAAAACGTCGCCGGGGTAAGCCTCACGTCCCGGGGGACGGCGAATCGAGCAGCGAGAGCGCACGGTACGCGAGCAGCGTGCTTGGACAGGTCATCGTAGATGATCAGGACGTGCTTGCCCTTGTTCATGAAGTATTCACCCATGGCACAGCCTGCGTAGGGGGCGATATACTGCAAAGGCGACAGCTCGGACGCGGTGGCGCAGACGACGGTTGTGTACGCCATAGCGCCATTTTTCTCGAGATTCTCGACCAGCGTTGCCACGGTAGAGCGCTTCTGACCGATGGCAACATAGATGCACAGAACGTCCTTGCCCTTCTGGTTGATGATGGTATCGGTGGCAATGACGGTCTTGCCGGTCTGGCGGTCGCCGATGATCAGCTCACGCTGGCCGCGGCCGATGGGGATCATCGAGTCGATGGCCTTAATGCCGGTCTGCAAAGGCTGCTTGACGGGCTGACGATCCAGGATGCCGGGTGCCGGGGACTCAATGGCGCGGTAGTCGGCAGCCTCGATGGGACCCTTGCCGTCGATGGGCTGGCCCAGCGCGTTGACCACGCGGCCAATCATACCCTCGCCCACCGGCACGGAAACGACCTTGCCGGTGCGCTTGATGGTACTGCCCTCCTTGATGCCTTCATCATCACCAAGCAGGACGATGGAGACACTGTTTTCTTCCAGGTTCTGCGCCATGCCGTAGGTGCCGCTCTCAAACTGGACCAGCTCACCGGCCATACAGTTGTCAAGCCCCGCGGCGCGCGCAATACCGTCGCCCACCATCGTTACCGTTCCGGTCTCGGTCTGCTCAATGGCATTCTCGTAGTACTTGATTTGGGAACGGATGATGCGGGAAATCTGTTCGGGTTTCAGTTGCACTGTTTGGTTCACCACACAATCTATAGAATGAGTGCGATTTTACTTAAAGGACTGCACCGTCGATTTCTGTACGCAGGCGCTCCAGATGGCGCTGCACGGTGCCGTCCAGGCGTGTGCCGTCCATGTCAAGCCGCAGACCGCCTAAAACAGCGGGGTCCACAGTCTCGGTCAGGACGATGTTTTTGCCTGTCATTTTCTGCAATTTTGCCAGTAGCTTTTCGCGGCTGGGCGCGGTCAGCGCAATGGCCGATACTGCCGTGACCTCAAGGATATTGTGGTCAACATTGTAACGGTCCTGATACGCGCGCAGACAGCCCGGCAGCTCACCCAGCAGATCCTCCTCGCACAGCAGCTTGAGGAAGCTGGCGAGGTAGGGGTGGGCTCCCTCGAACGCCTTGTCCAGCAGGGCGCAGCGCTCCTTTTTGGGAACGCTGGGCGTCGAGAGCAGACGCAGGTACTGCGGCTCGGCTTCGATGCTGTTTACCGCGGTGCGCAGCTGCTGCAAAAGCTCGTCGGTCAGATTTTCCTCTGCCGCCAGCTCATACAAGCTGCCGCCGTAGCGCTTTGCAAGCTCGGTCATGAGGCATCCCCCACATTCCTGATAAACTCATCGATCAGGGCCTGATGGTCAGACTCGTTGATCTCGCGCTCCACGACCTTACCGGCAATTTCGACAGCCATACCGCCGATCTCGTTTTTCAGGTCGTTGACAGCCTTCTTGCGTTCCTGGGCAATGTCTGCCTCCGCCGCAGCGCGGATGGACGCCGCCTCAGCCCTGGCCTCGCCGACGATCTCCTCTTCGCGCTTCTGGGCGCGGGCAGTTGCCTCGCGCAGCATGGCGTCGCGTTCATTCTTGATGCTCTGCAGGTGGTCGGCGTACTCCTTCTCGAGATCCGCAGCCTTCTGTTTAGCGGCATCCGCGTCGGCATACATCGTATCGATCTCCTGCTGGCGGTCATCGATCATCTTCTTCACAGGCTTGAAAAGGAACTTTTTCAGCACTGTAAAGGTGATGAGCATATTGCAGAAGGTAAACAGCGCAGTCCACGGGTTGACGCCTACAAAAGCTTTCAAAGGCCCGTCATGAGCTATTCCTCCAATTCAGCAATTTAATCAGAACACAAAGAGCAGCAGCAGCGCGATGACCAGCGAGTAAATACCGGTGGACTCGGTGATGGCGCAGCCCAGGATCATGTTGGTACGCAGGTCGTTGGGCCCATCTCCGGCTGGCGGGCCATGCCCTCCAGTGCCTTGCCGACGGCGTTACCTTCACCGACAGCCGGGCCGATGGCGCCAAAGCCCATTGCGATACCAGCGCCGATTGCGCAGGCAGCTTTTACGATTGCAGCTTCCATAGAAATATCCTCCTAAATAATAAATACGGATTCAGGCTTCCTCCGGGGGCGGGCAGGCATTGCCCACGTACACCATTGTCAACAGGCTGAAAACAAGGGCTTGTACGCCGCCGGAGAAAATATCGAAATACAGGCTCAGGATTCCGGGAACACCGACCTCCAGATACGGTACGCCTGTCAGCCCCAAAAGGGAGAGTGCGCCGGTCACGGCGAAAACGATGCCGAAGATCTTGCGCGCCAGCTTTTTCGTCTTGACGCCGCTGTACAACAGCGCCGCGCCGACTGTCAGAACGAGAACTCCCACAATGACGCTCTTGCCGACCAGACCCAGCACCGCCGCAGAAACGGTCGCCAGTCGCCGAGTAGACAAGGCTTGTCAGGACGCTTCCGCCTGCAATGTTGCCGAAATGACGGAACGCCATCGAGATCGGCTGTGCGATCTCGGAAACAAGGTTCATTGGGGTCATGACGACGATTGGCTCGGTGAAGCCCTTCAGCCAGCCGCCGACACCGTTGCGCTTGATGGAGCAGCCCCAGCAGATAAAGCTTGTCATCAGCGCCCAAGTCACCGTCGTGGACAGATCAGCCGTCGACGAGCGGAAGATGCCCGTCATGCCGATGAACGAACCGCAGATGGAACTGAGGAACAGTGCGCCGATGTAGGGTGTCCAATAACTGTTGTGCTTGCCCATCGTGCTCTCGACCATGTCATAGAGCATCGTCACGCCTTTTTCGACGAGCACCTGACGGCGGCTTGGCCGCTTTTGCAGGTTACTGCCCAGCACGACCGCCGCTATGCAAAGCAGCAGCATGACAACAAACGACGAGACCGTCGTCTGTGTGATGCCGATGCCGCCGAACAACGGGATGGCAAAGTAGATTTTCGGACCATTCATGGGGTGGAATCACCGTCCTTTGTCTTTTGTGCCGCCTGGGGATCCGGGCGGAAAAAGTCGATGAGCTTGATGCAGACCTGCGCAAAGAGCAGCGGCAGGATGGCCGCCAGCGGGTCACACAGCCCTGCACGAAACAGCAGGATATAAATGATGACCAGAATGACCGGGCGGACGACGCTCGACGTTTGAATCTCCAGCTGCGCCTTCTGCGGGCTGCCGCCGTTGGCGGCACGATTCATGGCGTTGGAGACTGTGATGCTCAGCGAGAGGAAGTTCCCCATCGCCATCACAAAACCAATCAGAGCGCCGAGAAGCACAGCGTTGGTAAAGTGCCCGGTCAGCGCATAGACCGCCAGCATAGCGGCAATGCAGAGCGCCACGGCCACAGCCAGGCGGCTTGCCTGCTGCAATACATCACGATGCTTTTGCAAGGGTGGACTCCCCTTTCTAATGTCGGTCAAAGGATATAGGAGATGTTTTTTCGCCGTCTTTTTTGGCGGGGCGGCCCTGCCGGTCCAGCGCCTGCAGCGAGCAGCGCAGGCAGCTTACCGCGGCCAGCACCCCGACCACAACGCCGACAGCTACGACCCAGCCGCCCAATGTGAACCGATGCCGCAGCCAGACCGAACCGGCAATGCAGAGCGTCGGCGGTACGACCACCGACAGGCCAAACTGCGTCAGCCATACAAGATGACGTGCCACATCGTAAAGACCCTTCATCGGTGCCTGACCTCCATTATCTGCCTTAATGCTACCAGTATACAACAGTTTGCAGAGTATTTCAACAGTTATTTTTCACGTATGGGGTACGTTTTGTACAGATTTCATATCTCGTTCACAATTGCGGCATCGGTAAATTCTTCCTGCCCCGGCAGGGCTGGTCTTTCCAGAACATCCAGCGCCAACAGCACCGGGTAAAGGTAGCTGGCCCCGTAGCAGCCGATTTTCTTGGGACCGGTGATGATCTCCCCTGCGGCCTCGAGCTGTGTAATTTTTTCCAGCGCACGTCGAACCGTGGAGACGGTGATCGACTTCCGGCAGCGGTTCACGAAAAGTTCGCCGCCGCGGATCGTATAGGTGAACGGCAGACCCTTGGCGGTGTGGAAGGTCTCGCCCTGGTGCTGTTGCAAAAGCAGCCAGGTGGCTTCTATGGTTTTTGTCATGTCACATCACGCCTTCAGTATAACAGATTTTTATTATTGCACACCATGTACAAAAAACACCGCATGACCAAATCATGCGGTGCCATTAGGACAGTTTATTTCTTTTGCCCAAAGCGGTACTCGGTGCCGTTTTTCAGGCGCTCAATGTTGGAGCGGTGCAGCCAGATGACCATAGCGGCCATGATCACGCAGCAACCGTGCTGAACACGATGGTAGCGGCGTTCGCGCCGCGGGCAATCAGGTTGATGAGGGTGCCCACCGGGTACAGTGCAGCAATGATGATGCTGCCCAGAGAGACAATGCGGGTGACAGCGACCTCAATCAGGAAGATGCCCAGCAGCACGGCGCAGACGAGGGGCTCGGTGGCGAGGGCCGCGCCCGCGCCGACCAACACGCCCTTGCCGCCCTTAAAGCCGAAGAAAATCGGGCGGCTGTGGCCGATCATGCAGAAGATGGCGGCCAGATACGCGCCGCAGACGGGATCCAGCGGGTTCTGCCAGGCCGCACCTGTGCCGGAGAGCAGTGCGCCAAAGATGAAGCGGCCGAGGTTGACAGCCGCAACGCTCTTGCCCACGTCACCGAGGGTAGTGAACACGGCGGGCAGCTTGCCGTAGGTGCGCAGAACATTCGTCATGCCGGCGTTGCCGCTGCCATGATTGCGCACGTCATCGTTGTACATGACTTTAGAAATCAGCACGCCGAACAGGATGCTGCCCAGCAGGTAACCGCCTGCTGCGGTCAGCACGCAGGCCAGAAGGATATTTTTCACCATGGGTTACACCTTCCCTGCTTTGACCGCGCCGTCACCGTGCTCACGGGTAATCATCTTGATGGGGGTACCGGTCAGGCCGAACGTCTCACGAATCTGGTTTTCCAGATAGCGCTGGTACGAGAAATGGAACAGTGCTTTCTGGTTGACGAAGCAGACAAACGTCGGCGGGCGGGTCGAAATCTGGGTGATATAGAACACCTTCAGGCGCTTGCCCTTGTCGGACGGCGGCTGCACCTTGGCAGTAGCACGGGCTAGCATCTCGTTCAGTGCACCGGTGGGCACGCGGGTACCATTCTGGACATCCACAAAGTGGATGGTCTCAAACAGTTTGTCGACGCGCTGACCGGTCTTGGCGCTGATAAAGACGATGGGGGCATAGGACATGAAGCTGAAGTCCTCCTCCAGCTTTTTGCGCATGGCGTCCATCGTGTAGCTGTCCTTCTCGACGGCGTCCCACTTGTTGACGGCGATGATGCAGGCCTTGCCCTGCTCATGCGCGTAGCCGGCGACCTTGGAGTCCTGTTCGGTGAAGCCTACCGTCGCGTCGATCATAATGACGCAGACACGGCTGCGCTCGACAGCGGCCAGACTGCGCAGGACGCTGTAGCGCTCAACGCCGCTCTCGACCTTGCCGCGCTTGCGCAGGCCGGCGGTATCGGTAAAAATGAACTTGCCGTACTT
>ENA-OQIL01000701-OQIL01000701.1-human-gut-metagenome-genome-assembly--contig:-NODE-701-length-11320-cov-2.867238_pt1 | contig 11320 bp, 19 predicted proteins | sample MGYA00242583_ERZ504748 | MGnify/ENA primary metagenome ERZ504748 (study PRJEB26092, sample SAMD00036191) | human gut metagenome | host: Homo sapiens | study: EMG produced TPA metagenomics assembly of...
AAGGCAAACGCCGCCGCCACGGCCACAGCTGCTGCCGAGATGGCACCGATGATATACTTCCAGCTCAGGCCCGCTGCAAACATCATGCAGCAGCCGATGATGGCGTAGATGATGGCGGTGCCGTCGTATCTGGACTCTGACAAGAAGCAGCCAGAACCAAAAAAGCGTAGCATTTTAGCTCCGGACTTTATCGGACGGATCAAGCAGGCACTCGCCCGGCAGTTTCAGAAGCTCTACGAAGCCGCACACGGCGAGGATCCGGAAGGCTTCGCTGAACTGGCCGAGAAGGCAACAGACGAAGAACTCGCCAAGGCTGCAAAACTCAGCGCCACACTGGCTCAGGTGAACGCAGCCGTGGATATGTACGAGCTGACCGCTAAGCAGTTAAAGCTCGCAGCCACAACCTCGATCACAATCAAAACGGAGGTGAACGACCATGAATGAGCTCCGGGACATATTCACGAAATACAAAGCAGTCGTATTTTTTGACACTGAGACAACCGGGCTCGAAGCTGAAAGCTGCCAGATCATTGAACTGGCAGCGATCAGAGTCGAGAAAACCGAACGGGGCACCCTCCGCATGGCCGACAGCGCCGACGTGTTCGTGAAGCTGCCGGAAGGTGAGCGGATCCCTCAGAAGATCGTCGAGCTAACAGGAATCACAGACGAGCAGCTCGAAAACGAAGGAATCACCGAGGCTGAGGCTGCCGCTCGCTTCACTGAGTTGATCGGCGGCGGCCGCGTCCTTCTGGTAGCCCACAATGCACAGTTTGATCTCCTGTTTACTGCTGAAATGCTCCGGAGACACGGAAACGGTGGCCCGGAAGCCCTGAAAGCTGCCGACTATCTGGACAGCCTAACCGTTTACAAAGACCGCCGGGCATATCCTCACAAGCTGGCGAACGCGATCCTCACCTATAAGCTGGAGGACAAGGTTCAGAACTCCCACAGAGCGATCGACGACGTGGCGGCACTGTTTGAGGTGTGCAAGGCCATGGACGCGGAACGCTCCGATCTTCTCAGTTATGTGAACGTGTTCGGATATAACCCGAAGTATGGAGTAAGTGGGAAACGGATCGAAAAGGTGGCCTACTGGCCACAGAATTTCAACAAATACATGCAGGCTCCGAGCTATACGCTCCCGGCCAAACTCAGACAAAGAAGGAGGTAACAGAAATGCGAAGCAGCTCGCTGAAAGTATACAGCCCGGTGGAATACACCGGGTACAAAGAAAAAAGAAGCGGCCACCCGTCGGAACCGGGAAGCCAGCACAGGCAATCGAAAAACCACGCGAAAGCCTAAGCCTAATTTTATACCGGCTGCGCCGTTTTTTGCAAGCGCCTGAACTGGAAAATGGATCGGCAGGGCTGGCAGTCACCAACAGTGGTGATCGTGTTCGCAGTACGCGGCGCCGTGGGTATGTTCTCGGAACACACCCAGACAAAAAACGCCCCGACCGCAACCAGCAGCCCGGCGGCCAGAAGAACCTCAATCCTACGTTTTCTACTACAAAGACGGGCAGGCCGATAAACTGGGAGGACGTCACAGATGCATGGGCCGCAGAGGCAGGATTCCAGAAGCGCTACACTCTCACCGACGCCGAGCGACTGGAGATCGCTCAGGTGCTCACAGCCGAAGCCGGAGGCGAACCCTTCGCCGGAAAGATCGCAGTAGCTCAGTGTATTCTCCAAGACCTGCGAGGACGAAGGGATCCGACCGGACGAAGCGCTGCGCGTGTACGCATATAGCAAGCGCCGACCGGAGCCGACTCAGGAAGCCCTCGAAGCCGTGCAGGACGTGTTCGACTTCGGGATCGTGGCAACGACCGAGCCGATCAAATACTTTTACGCTCCCGCTCTCGTGGACAGCGAGTGGCACGAGTCCCAGATCTATGTAATGACCATTAACGGACACCGATTTTTTAAGGAGGCAACCGAATGAATAACGAAAACAAGTCCAAGCGTGATCGCAGAGCTCACGGCTGCACTTGCCAGCATGGCGGAACGTGCCGCCGCTGCTGAGGCCGAAGCCGAGCAGTACAAGAAAAGCTCAGGCGAGTGGTATCAGTTTTACACCAGCAAAGACAAGGAACTGAGATGACACAGCAGGCAGAACTCCAGAAAGCCCTCGAAGCTCTGGAAGCAAAGGAAGGAGAACAGAACCATGGCAACGACAAAGAAAGCAATAGCTGAGGCCGAACAGGCCGCAGAAATCAAAGAAGCAACCGCAGCACCTACCGCAGAGCCGGAAGCTCCGGCCGTAACACTGGACGAGCTGGAAGGCATGGACATGAACATGTTCGATGTGGAGGAAACCGAAAGCGCTCCGCATCCGGTATGGCGTATCACTGACGACGGCTGCGCCGACTGGGCCTGCCAGAAAATCGCAGAAGAAAAGGCTGAGCTCGACCGGATCACCTCACTGGCAGACAGCCAGATCGAAAAGATCCAGCAGCGCGTCGAGGCAGCTCAGCGCAGATATGAAAACGGCACCCGTTTTCTCACCGGAAAGCTCGCGGAATACTTCGAGACAGTTCCACACAAGACAACCAAGACAAAGCACAGCTACCGCCTTCTCTCCGGCACTCTGGTGAAGAAAATCGGCGGCCGCACCATGAAACAGGACGACGACGCACTGCTGGCCTACCTGAAAGCCTCAGACAACGAGGACATGATCCAGACCACAGAGAAACCAAAGTGGGGCGAGTTCAAGAAGCGGCTCGAAATCGTAGGAGGCCAGATCGTAGACAAAACCACCGGCGAGCTGGTGGAGGGCGTGCAGATCATTGAAAAGCCGGACACCTTCACGGTGGACGTGTAAGGAGGTAGCGCATGGCAACAACCAAGGACACAACAGCAGCTAAAACGGCCACAACCCCACCGGTACCGCTGACGCTGCAGCAAAAATTCATCAAGCATGCGCGAAGCCGTTCCCTCTATCACCCAGAAGGCCCACAGCGACGGCGTAAAGTACAAGTTCGCGAAGATCTTCGACGTGTACCAGCTTCTCACTCCGGCCATGAATGAGTTCGGCGTCAATTTTGACATTGTAGGCGAGCAGGCAACCCGGCACAGTGAAAACGGGGATCCGATCTACTACTCCAACTTCACGCAGCACACCAGAAACGGCGACCGCATTGTCTGGGTGTACGAGGCCGACCTCACGATCCGCTGGACGAACGCAGACAACCCGGACGAGACTCTGGAAGTTACCCTCCACGCGATCGGAACGAATGACGGAGGGCCGGACAAGGCCAAAGGCTCCGCGTGGACGTACTGCCTCAAATACTACCTGTTCGAGAAGTTCGGCATGATCAGGGCGACGACGATCCAGACATGAGCGACCACAGCAGCGAGCCCCCTCAGCAGAGCCAGAAGCAGCACACAGGAGCTCAGAACGGGAACCGGCAGGGAAACACCCAGCCGCAGGCGCAGAACGGCCAGACGGGGCGCTCAGGCGCCGCACGGCCACTCTCAGACGCTCAGCTCTCCCGCCTCTACCGTAAAGGCGAGGACGCCGGGTACTCTCAGCAGTCGATCAACGACTGGATCCTGAAAAAATACGGACAGCAGGATCCGCACAAACCTGACGCGGGCCCAGTACGACGAAGCCTGCGCCGCTATGGACAACGCAAAGCAGCAAGGAGGACAAGACAATGCTTAATCATGTGGAGCTTCTGGGCCGTCTGGCTCAGGAGCCTGAAATCAGATACACACAGGGCGGCACACCGGTGGCGAGCTTCGACCTCGCCGTGCAGGTACCGAGCAAGAACAAGGATGCCGCTCCGGACTATATCCCGATCGTTTGCTGGAGAGAACGCGCTGAGTTTTGCGGCCGTTACCTCTCCAAAGGCCGCCAGATCGTAGTCGAGGGCCGGATCTCAACCCGTAAATGGAAGGACGAGAAAACCGGACAGAACCGCAAAGCCGTGGAGGTCACGGCCTCGAACATTTACTTCGCAGACAGCAACGGAGGCAACGCAAATGGCAATTCTCAGCCCGCCAACAATGACGGATTCATGGACATGCCGGACGACGGACAGCTCCCTTTTAACTAATCACACCGACCGGAGGACGACCGGAGGACAGACCGACGGAACTCCACGGCCAAACCAGAAACAAACCACGAAAGGAGGTGCCGACAGTGGCATGGATCCAAATTCACCAACAACTGAAAGACCACCGCAAGGTACTGGCTGCTGCTGACGAGCTCGACATTGAACCGGCTCACATGCTCGGCCTGCTGATCTCGTTCTGGCTCTGGGCCATTGATAACGCACCGGACGGATCCCTCGCTGGAATATCCGACAGAATGATCGCAAGAGCGGCCCAGTGGGACAAAGATCCGGAGGAATTTGTGGCCGCCCTGACCTCTGCGTCTCTGCTGGACGCAACAGAGGACGGCGTTCTGGAGATCCACGACTGGAGCGAGTACACCGGAAAGCTGATCGAACAGCGAGAAAATGAGAAAAACCGTTCGAGAGCCCGCCGCGCTGCTGCCAAGTCAAACGACCGGAGGACGACCGCCGGACAGTCTGCGGACGCAAGCAAGAGCGACCAGAAAAAGACCGCAGGTAGAGTAGACCAGACCAGAGCAAACCAGAGTAGACCAGAAAATAAGGGGGATACCCCCATAACCCCCGCGACCGAGAAACAGCCAAGCGCTCAGGAGCGACGTTTCGCAGAGTTCTGGACTGCATACCCGAAGAAAGTCGGCAAGAAAGCCGCACAGAAGGCATGGGAAAAGGCAAAGCCTGACGCCGAACTGTTCGAGAAGATCATGCAGGCAGTGGCAACAGCTAAAACCTCGGAACAATGGCTGCGAGAAGGTGGCCGCTTCATTCCCAACCCGTCAACGTGGATCAATCAGGGGCGATGGGACGACGAACCTCTCCCACCTGCCGGATCCGGAAGCTATCAACAGCGACCGGGTGGAAATTGTGGAAAACCTGACACCATGGACGTACTCGCGGGGATAATCGCAGACGAGGAAGGAGGCTTCGAGATATGACAAAAGCAGACGCGGCTCGACTGGTGGCGATCGTCGTCACCGCCTACCCGAATTTTGACAAGTTCAAGGACGCGAAAGCAATCGAGGCCACGGTGAACCTCTGGGCTATGATGTTTGAACAAGACGAATCCGGGATCGTAGCGCTGGCGGTCAAAAAACACATTGCAACAAACAAATGGCCGCCGAGCGTGGCCGAAATCCGGGAGATCATGCTGGAGATCCAGCACCCGGAGCTCATAGAGCCGGACAAAGCATGGCTGGCCGTGAGCGACCTCATGTACAGCGCCGGACAATTCAACCACGGAGATCTCTCCCGCCAGCTCCCGCCTCTGGTGGCGCGGGCCGTTGAGTCAATCGGCTGGACTTCCCTCTGGGAAATGCACCGCAGCGCATACATAGGCGGCAAGCCCGGCATGGATCGGGTAGCCTTCATGCAACAGTACACGCCAATGTACGAACGGGAAAAGGCCCGCAGCATGACACCGGCACAATTAACTGAGAAGATCGACAACGTGGCCGGATCCCTTCCGGACAAAGGCCAACACCTGATCGGGTACCGAGAAAGCGAACGCCGCAGGAAAGAACAGGAAATGGAAGCGCTCACCCGCGGAGCCCTCCGGCTGGAGAGCCAGATCGTCGAAAAGACGAAGCTCGAACTCAGAGGGGAGGTGCCGGAATGATCCTACAAGGCGACGCACTGGCGGAACTCAGAAAGCTGCCGGACAAATGCTGCAGCGTCTGCGTAACTTCTCCACCCTACTACAACGCCAGAGACTACGGCGTGGCCGATCAGCTCGGAACCGAAAGCTCTCCGGAGGAATACACCCGCAAGATGGTGGAAATCTTCCGGGAAGTCGCCAGAGTTCTGAAAGACGACGGCACTCTCTGGCTGAATATCGGCGACAGCTACGCGAGACATATCGAGGACGGAGGGATCAAGCGCAAGGATTTGATCGGGATCCCGTGGCTGCTGGCTCTGGCTCTCAGAAGTGACGGCTGGTACCTCCGGGCGGACATTATCTGGAACAAGCCCAACGCCATGCCGGAAAGTGCCAAAGACAGACCAGCAAGATCTCACGAGTATGTTTTTCTGCTCAGTAAAGCGGCCGCCTATTACTACGACGCCGAGGCCGTCAAAGAACTGGCCGTCGGATACGATCCAAAAAAGCCCGGCCGGAAGCGCGGCAATGCGAAAACCTTCCGCGGCGGCACTGCCTACACTCACGATCAGGCCAAAGCCAACAGTGCTGAGGTGGATCGAGGCAGCCACGGGCTCCAGAGAAATGAAACCGGCAAAAGAAACCGCCGGGACGTCTGGACAATCGCCACACGGCCATATAAAGGCGCCCACCTCTCCACGTTTCCGGAGGAACTGGCCAAGATCTGCATACTGGCCGGGAGTAAACCGGACGACACGGTTCTGGATCCATTCTCAGGAAGTGGAACCACAGGAGCCGCAGCCCTCAAAGAAGGGCGGAACTATATCGGGATAGAGATTAACCCCGACACCTGCAAAATACAAGAGCAGCGACTCGCTGAGGCTGCTCAGGAAGGAGCCAAACCATGAAACGCGGTGAAATTTATTATATCGAAAGCACATACCGGGAAACCGGAAGCGAGCAGAGAGGCGGCCGTCCTGCGGTGATCGTCTCCAATGACAAGAACAACGAAAACAGCGAGGTTGTGGAAGTGGTATACATGACCACCAAACCAAAAAACGACCTCCCAACTCATGTATTTATCCGGAGTGCACTCTCCCCTTCTACCGTCTTATGCGAACAGGTAAACAGCGTAAGCGTGAAAAGGATCGGGACGCTGATCGGAAAATTGACAAAGAGCGAGCTCACAGCCGTGGACTCTGCTCTGGCAATCTCTCTGGGGATCGACTTCATGGATCCGAAGCCCGCAGCCAAAGAAGCGGAACATTTACTGAAAGAAATAAGCAAGCAGCCACTCCAGATCGTCCAGCAGGATCCAGACATTGAAAAGATCAAGCTCGAAACCGAGCGCGATCTCTACCGGAATTTATACAATGAGCTGCTGAGCAAAACCATGAAAGGAGCAATCGCATGAGAAAAAGGCTGGTTTACATCTGCTCCCCGTGTCGCGGGGACATTGAAAAGAACATAGAAAAGGCCCAGCGCTACTGCCGCGAAGCCGTCGAACTCTGGGACGACGTGATCCCGATCGCGCCTCATGTATATTTTACCCAGTTTCTTGACGACACCAAGCAGGAGGAACGCGCCGCGGGCATGGACATGGGCCTCTCACTTCTGACCATGTGCGACGAGCTCTGGGTTTACGGGATCGAGAATCCGAGCGAAGGCATGAGAAACGAGATCGAATACGCGAAGCAGCACCAGATCCCGATCCGGGACGCTGCCGAGCTTTACAGAAACCGCGAAGTCGAGGCACTTCCGATCGGTGACGCTCTGATCGTCCTCCCCTCTCACGTCGGGAACCTGAACGGAGTCGCCGCGATCGAATCCACCACCGTGCGGATCAATGGCGAAATGATCTTAGACCTTGCGATCGAGCTCAGACGACACCCCGGCCACGACATCACACTGGAGGCCGACAAAGGCGCAGGCTCGGAGGTAGATCAATGAGTTGGGACACGGTTCCGGGAAGAAATGGCGAAGGCTACCCGGATCCGACAGCCAGCACCGCCCTTGCACGGGTGCAGCATAGCCAGAAAGGGCTCCAGAGCAAGCGAGCCGGTGAACACTTCGAGAATATGATCACCGCAAGCCTGAACTGGTACTGCGACAAGGGCGTGGCCTTCGTTGAAAAAACTCCGGAGCCCATGAAGCCACTCAGGAAGCCAGACCGACAGGGCCGGTTCCTTGCTTGCTACACCAAAGCCGGGCAGCCTGACTTCAAGGGAACGCTCGCAGGCGGCCGGGCCGTGGTATTTGAGGCAAAGCACACCGACAGCGACAAGATCGACCAGAGCCGCCTCACCCCTGAGCAGGTGGAAAGCCTGACGCTCCACCACAAGCTCGGAGCTGCTGCCTTCATCATGGTGAGCGTGGGGCTGGAAAACTTCTACCGGGTACCGTGGGAAGTATGGCGAGACATGAAACAGATCTACGGACGCAAGCACATGAAACTCGAAGATCTGGAACCGTACCGCGTGCAATATATCGCCGGGATCCTCAAACTGCTGGAAGGTGTGGAGATCGACTACACCGAGGAAGGAGGCACGCCATGAAATGCGAATACTGCGAGCTCCGCAGAGTCGGGCCTTTTGTAATTTCAAAAGCCTGCACCATGCTGAGCGGAAAGATCATAAACAAACAGACGGGCGAACCGTTAAAAATTTGTATGCACCACATGGCCTACCCGGATCCGTGTATGAACAACGGGAACGGCTGCGGGCTCTACAAATCACAGAAAGGAGATCAAGCCAATGAACAACGCACTGCTGAGCAGTAAAAACATGTGCTGGTGCACTCCGCCGGATTTTTCGCGGAACTGGATCGCGAGTTTCATTTTGAACTGGATCCGGCCAGCACCGACAAAAGCGCCAAGTGCGCGAAACAGCTTCACGCCGGACGACGACGGCCTAAAGCAAGACTGGGGGGGGTATCGCGTGTTCTGCAATCCGCCATACGGCCGAGCGATCGCAGACTGGGTACGCAAAGGCTACGAAGAAAGCCGGAAGCCCGGCACCACCGTGGTTATGCTCATTCCTTCGCGGACTGACACGGCATATTTTCATGACTGGATCTTCGGCAAGGCCAGCGAGGTGAGATTCCTCCGCGGCCGCCTGAAATTCACCGACGAGGACGGAAACGGCGAGGACGCAGCTCCGTTTCCTTCTGCCGTCATAGTGTGGCGGAGTCCGGAAAGCACCGGGCGCGAGTTTGCCACATGGCACATATAAAAGCACCAGAGCCAGCGGGGCCACTGCTCCGCCGGTTCAGATAAGGAGGAAACCATGAACGGGATTACCAAACAGACGCGCCGCCAAAGTTACGACGGCATACGAACACGCAGCGGCGAGCGCTGCAAGCTAATACTGGAAACCCTCGGAAACCGGTCAATGACCGTGGAAGAAATCACCGACGAGCTGGTGGCTGCTGGCCACCTGAAATACTACGACCGCAACTTCGTGGCGCCGAGACTCACAGAGCTGAAAGGCGCCGGAGTTCTGGAAGTCGTCGGGAAGAAACCGAGCAAAAGAACCGGAAAAAATACAGCCGTATGGGCTGCGGTAAGGAGGTAAGCACATGAAAAAGCAGAAAGTACAGGCAAAGATCAACCTCGAAGCTCTCGCAGGCGGAGCCTTCGCCGAGAAACTCAACGAGGCACTCATGCAGGTGGCTGAAAATATTCAGAATCCGAACACAGAAGCAACCACTAAGCGCCAGATCACGGTAAATATTAAATTTACGCCGAACAAAACCCGCCAAATGGTAGGAACCCAGATTGCTGTCACGACCAAGCTCGCAGCTACCGAAGCAATCGACACGCAAATGGTGATGGGCGTCAATATGAGAACCGGCCAGATCGAGATCGCCGAATACGACGGGCAGATCCGCGGACAGATGGATCTCTCCGACTTCACGGACGCCGATCAGGATCCAGAACCAGAGGAAACGCAGGCTGCAGCTCCTACACCGGTACAGAATCCAACCGGCAAACCTCTGGATCTGAAAAACAGAGGAAAACAGGCGCCTGCTGCCGCTGATGAGTTAGTTCCGGGCCGCGACTATGATCCGGACACCGGCGAGGTATACGAAACCGCCGGGCAGCCTACGGACGACCGCCAGACAACCGGCGGACGCAATAACATGAAGGTGGTAAAAATCGCACCAGCAAAAGAAGCATAAGGAGGGCAAGAAAATGGAAGGAATCAAAGAAGCAATCGCATATATCACAGGGCTGGCCGTAAAGGCTGAGAAGCCGGAAACAATCGAGATCAACGGCCGGACATACTGCACGAAGGATCTCAGACGCTATGACGCAGCCGACAAGGCCGAGCCAATCAAGGCGACCACTCTCACCTCTCTGGTGGACTACATCAAGGAAAGCCGCGAGGAACTCCGCGACAGAATGATCATTCAGGTGGTAAGCGCCACAAAGGTGCTGCTCTACTCCGGGCTGCTGGCCGAGCGTGACCGCGAGACTCTGTTCGAGGTCAACGCCCTGCTGCCACAGTTTGAATACGGCCGCGAATATGATCAGGAGAGCTTCCTCGTGGCCATGCAGTCATGCTTCCAGAAAACAGACGACCGTGAAGCCGTCACCATTATGGCGAGCAATATCGTGAACACACAGCAGGGAACCTTCTCAGACGACGGCGTAAGCCAGCAGGCGATCATCAAAACAGGAGTGACCACAAAGGACGCCGCCTTCGTTCCTAACCCGGTGAGCCTGATCCCGTACCGCACATTTTTGGAAGTTCCGCAGCCTGCGAGCGACTTCGTGTTCAGAATCAGCGAGGGACGCGGCGGAGCCCCTGCCTTCAAGCTGGTGGCTGCTGACGGTGGCCTCTGGAAGTCTCAGGCGGTGGACAATGTGAAGAACTACCTCGTCAAAGCGCTGGCAGACGTTCCGGATCGCGAGAAAATCACGATCATTGCATAATGTGGCCGACATAAATGTCGGGAACATACCGGGAGGGCCAAGCTCTCCCGGCAAACCAAAGGAGGACAAGAACATGCTGATCATAAACATAGTGCTGGCCCTCGTGGCTGCTCTCCTACTTTTTGGAGTTATCGGAGAAAAGGACGGGCTCAGACAGCAGAACATCACGATCGCCTTCGTGGCCGTGATCGTGCTCATTATCGCATTAAATAGATTTTTCTAAGGGAGGACAAAACCATGGAATATAAACCGAAAGTTATCACCGGAAAAGTAACCGGCACCGGCTGGCCGATCGACGGCCATGTGCTCTGGTTCTCACAGTGGGACTACGACAACCGCGAGAGCTGGCACCTCTACGGCTGGGAGGACTCAGAGGACGAGGTAGTCATGCAGACCGTATTCAAGACCGAAACCGAGGCGGGCCTCTGCCTGTTCGACACTCTGGAGAAGTTCGCAGAGAACTGGAAGGCAAAGAAATGGGAGCCGCAGGGCTCGTTCTGCCTACCACTGGACAAGGTGGAAGTTCTGGAGGTAAAGCAGGAAGAAAGCACCAACAACACCCGCGAACAGCTCCGGGCTCACGGCTTCGATCTGGCGCCAAGAAAGCAGACCGACCGGGGCGGGATCCTCTGCCTCCCGCTGGACAAGAACCTGAACGGCGACGTGCAGGCCAAGCACCCGGACTGGGAGCCCGTCGAGTGCCCGACATGCGGCC
>ENA-OQIL01000703-OQIL01000703.1-human-gut-metagenome-genome-assembly--contig:-NODE-703-length-11312-cov-4.408941_pt1 | contig 11312 bp, 11 predicted proteins | sample MGYA00242583_ERZ504748 | MGnify/ENA primary metagenome ERZ504748 (study PRJEB26092, sample SAMD00036191) | human gut metagenome | host: Homo sapiens | study: EMG produced TPA metagenomics assembly of...
CAGCCGGGCGGCCTATCGATGGAACGCGGAGCTCTCGGTGTACCTCGAACAAGGCGCGACCGGGGGCGGCCGGGGGCGCACGCTGTACGACGCGCTGCTGAAACTGCTGCGCGCGCAGGGCGTGAAAGCGCGTACGGCCTGGTAACCGTGCCGAACGAGGCAAGCGAGCGTCTGCACGCCGGCTGCGGGTTCCAGCGTTGCTGGGTGCAATCGCACGCCGGCTGGAAGGCGGGTTCGTGGCACGACGTGACCTGGTACGTGAAAGAGCTCGCCCCCTTCGACGACGACCCGGCGGATCCCGTTCCTTTCAGCGAACTGGCTCGCACGCGCCCCGACTTCGTGCAGCAGGTGCTTGACGAAGCGAACGCCGCGCTGGAAGCCAACGTCCCGACCGACTGCGCGTAAGGACGAAGCCATGCAGCCTCAACGTCTGTTCGAGATCGTCTACCTGCTGATGGATCGCGGCACCGCCACCACAGGCGAGCTGGCGCGCAAGCTGGAGGTGTCCGAGCGCACCGTGCGCCGCGACATCGACGCGCTGTCGGCCGCGGGCGTGCCGGTGTACATGACGCGCGGCAAAGGCGGCGGCGTGCACCTCATGGACGGCTACGTGCTGGACCGCTCGGTGCTGAGCGAGCGCGAGCAGGACGACATCATGGCCGCGCTCTCCGCGCTCAACCGCACCGGGGCCAGCGACGATGCGAGCGACGAGACGGCCGTGCGCCTCGGCCGCCTATTCCAGCGCGAGAACGTGAACTGGCTGGACATGGACTTCTCGTTCTGGGGCGCGCCGCCGAACTACCGCGCCGCGTTCGACACCATCCGCGACGCCGCCATCGGGCGGCACCCGCTGTCGTTCGCCTACTTCGACGCCGAGGGCAACCGCACCGAGCGCACCGTGGAACCCGCCCAGCTTATGTTCAAGGAATCGTCGTGGTACCTGCGCGCATGGTGCCGCGAGCGGGATGCATGGCGCATGTTCAAGCTGTTCCGCATCGACTGGGAAACGTTGGATGTGCTGCCGGAAACGTTCGAAGCGCGCGAGCTGCCTGCACTTGATGAAGGCGGGCACATGAAAGGCGACGACGTGCTGGTGATGCGCTTCGCCGCGCAGGCCGAGTCGCGCGTCCGCGAGGAGTTCGCGCCCGAGACGATCGTGCGCGAGGCCGACGGCAGCTGGCTCGTGACCCTTACCTGCGACATCACCGAACGCACGCGCTACTATCTGCTGTCGTTCGGCCCTCTGCTGGAAGTGCTCGAGCCGCCCGACGTCCGCGCCTGGCTGTTCAAGCACGCCGAAGCCATGGCGCGCGCTTACGCTTCCGACGGCCAGTCGGCCAGCAGCGCCCCCAGGTAGGCCGCCGCCGCGCGGTAGAAGGGATGGCGCGCCTCGGCGGCCAGGCGCTCGGCGAAGGCTGGCATCCAGGCTTGGGCGTGCCCGGAGAGGAACCGCCCGTAGGCGGCGGCCGGGCTCCCTCCGGGGAGGCCGGCGCCGTCCGGGCGCCCTCGGAAGCCGGGGCGCCGGCCGCGCGCAGGGCCAGGCGCTCGAGGAGCTCGCACTCGGTGGCGACGTGGTCGAGGGGCTCGTTGGTGCCCTCGGGGCGGCCGAGGCCGCAGGAGCGCATGAAGCGCTCGACCTCCATGGAGCGGGGGTTCACGAACAAAAGCGGCTGCACCCCGTCGGCCTCTGCGGCCCACACGCCCTCGTAGGGCGAGCAGGCTGGCTCGGGCGCCCCGACGAACAGGCGCGTGGCCTCGGGTCGCAGGGCGCGCAGGAGCGCATCGGCGCCCGCGGCGGCCTGGGCGTCTGCCGCGCGGGCGGCGGGAGGGCCTGCGGGATCGCCCGCCGCCGCGGGGACCTCCGCGGGCAGGCCCAGCGCGGCCAGGATCTCCCCCGCCGCCTCGTCCCACTCGCCGCCCGCCGCGGCCCCGGCCAGCTCCGCGCCCGGGTAGCGCAGGCTCAGCGCCGCGAGCTCCCAAGCGGCGGCACGGGTTTGCCAGAGCTCGTCAACAGTCATCGTCATGCGCCTTTCACAGGTTCCAGTTTCAGCTCGCGGACGATGAAGCCATCCGCGGTTTCTTCCAGCACGTTGATCGATCGACACAATACGACGGGCAGCGCTTGCACGATAGAGATGTGACGCGGATGGAAAGCCAGGCTAAGGCCTTCGTCCTCAAGCGAGAACGCGCCGATGCCGCACGCCTCCAGCGCGCGCCGCGCCAGGGAGACGTCGCCATCGAATACTTTCACCGTTTTCAGGAAGAAATCATGCGGATCGCGCTCGTACACGCCCGCATCGACGGAGCAAGCGCCGTTTTGAACGCAGATCTGATCGCGATGCTTGTTCTCGAGCGAGCAGTAATGCACGCCAAGGGACAACCCCTCGTCAAGCGCGTACTCCAACAGCTCCAAGCACAAGGATTCGCTGCCCGCCAGCGGCAGACCGCCTGCGTAGCCGTAGTCGTACAGCACGGGAAACGGCGGGTTCTTCACCGAAAAGCCGCGGCGCTCGAACTCGTCCCAAGCTCCCATGGGGTAGCAGAACTCAAGAAGGTTGATGCCGAACGCGCCGACTTGATCAAGACGATCCAGCAGACGACGCATCGCCTTGCCCGTGCCCGGTATCACGGGCATCTCCACCATCACCTGCGGGATGAAGCGCTTCGCGCGGGCAAGCACGTCGACGGCGTCATCGATGATCTCATCGGCGCGATCGACGTCGAGAACGTCCAGCTTGATGCTCATGCGCAGCTCGTCGAGCCCGGCGTCGCGCAAGCGATCGAGCAGCGGTTCGTCAAGGAAATCGCCGGCGGTGTACAACCTGATATGGGCACGCGGAAAGCGCTGGCGAACGTAAGCGCAGAACGCCACGGACTCGTCGGCATGGAGCAAGGGTTCGCCCCCCCGTCAACCCTACATGGGTGACCTCGCCGCCGCACGCATCGGCGAACGCATCGACCTCGTCGCGCCACGCATCGTTCACGCGCAGGCGATCGGCGTAGTCGGCCTGGTTGGCGTTGAAGCAGAAATAGCAAGATCGATTGCATGCAAGCGACAGGAAGAACGTCTTGCTCCCCCGCCCTCCCGTGCAGGCCACGCACGCCGACGACAGGTTGCCGCAGACGATGCCGGCATCGCCGTTGCGGAACTGCGCGCCCTTCTCCCGCAGCCGATCCTTCGCCGCACGGACCACATCCGCATCCGCATCACGCGGCGCGATGCGGATACCCCAATCGGCAAGCCGAGCCAGATAATCGGCTTCGATGGCGGCATATTCGTCAAGCCACGCGCGCAGCGTGGGCCTCGCCTCAAGCAGATCGGCGCTCATCGTCAAAACCTCCGTCGTCATGCGCGGCGGCCTTTGCAACGCCGCGTCGTTTCAGCAGATTGTACAGCGAGCCCGCATGCACGGCCATATGCACGAGAAGAAGCGCGAGCAGCGCCTTCGCCGCCGCGGCATGCAGAGGTGACCACGTATAATACCCCTCGGCATACAGGCCGAACGCCTGCAGCACCGTGCCCGACATGCCCAATCCCGACACGAAGACGGTCGAGAGCGCCACGAGCAACGCGGCATCGAGCGCCAAACGCCCGCAGTTCCGCAAAACGCGTCCCGCGGACGCATCGCGGAAGGGCGCGCGCAACCCGATCGACATGCTGCGCGCAATGGACGAAAACGGGTGCCAGCAAGGCCAAACCAAACCATTCGTGCGCAGGCACGCCCGTCAACGAGGGAAGCGCTGCAAGCGCATAAGCCAGAAACGCCGAGAAATCAACAACGAGCATCCGCTTCACCAGGTCACTTCCCCTCTTAAAGCTTTCGCACGATCAGAACAAGCAGCCCGACGAGCACGACCGGCGCCAAGATCCAGAGGTTCAAGCTGGCATCGGACGCGCGGTGATAGCGCGTCGCCAGCGTGTCCCACGCATGACACTCGACGCTGGCGCAGCCCGCCTCGGGACAGGCCATCTCGTGCACGCCATCCGGCTCGGGCACATCGCCGAAACCATGGCACGACCCCGACGCGCACCCGACGACCGGGCAAGGCGAGTGGGGCTCGATAGGCCGGGGAAGCCCCACCGCCGGACTCGCAGCCGCAACAGCCCCGAACACGACGACCCCCGCGAAAAAGAACGTCGCCAAGGTGATGATCGCTTTCCTCAGCATCTCGTTCGCCACCCCTCCATGTCGCACGGCGGGGCGCCCGATGGTTCAGGCGCCCCGCCGAAAAACGGATCGTATCTAGTGCGAACGCTCAGTCGGCTTCAACGGGAGGAACTTGAGGCCCAGCAGCAGCATGAGCGCGCCCAGCCCGAAAACGCCCAGCACGACGCCGAATTCGAGCATCGACGGAAAGTACACCATCGATCCGCCTGCGCTCTGCAGAGCCGCACCCGCATCCGTAAGAGCCGGACCGGACACGACGGCGGGCATATCGAGGTTCGGGATCTGGAAGCCGCCCACCAGCAGCTGCACGCGCTTGCAGAAGATGCCCACGATAGCCAGCACCGCCGCAATCACGATAAGCGGGTTCGTGCGCAGCTTCGGCACGAAGGCGATGACCGCGGTGGCGGCGCACCCTACGACTTCGATCCAGAAGAAAGGAGCGAGCGGACCCGTGGTCAGCATGGCGACGACCTCCGCCCCCGATCCGGCCGGGAAGCCCTCGGTCAGCAAGTCGCAACCGAAGAAGTACAAATCCACCATCACGAACACCCCGAGGAGCTTGAGCATCTTGACGACGCGCTCCTGCGCGAGCTCCAGGTAACCGGCCTTGCGCAGCGCGATGACCACGACGAGCACGAGCGCCACGCCGCACACCAGAGCCGACGACACGAACCAGGGGCCCAGAAGCGCGGTATGCCACATCTCGCGACCCTGCTGCAAACCGAAGATCCAAGCGGTGACCGAGTGAACGAGCACGGCGCACACCAGAGCGATGGCGGACACCACGCGCAAGGCAGCGGCAGAGCCCTTGCCGCCCTCGAAGCGCAGCATAGCCCACAAATACACGATGGACAGGATCAGGTACGTGCCCAGCACGATGATGTCCCACATCAACGGCGAGCCGAGATTGGAGTACACGAACAGCTCCCAAAGGCGCAGCGGCTGGCCGAGGTCGATCACGACGAAGCCGATCGCCAGCACCGTGCAGCAGATGGAGGTCCATACGGCGATCTTCGACACGCCGCCGAAACCCTCCATGCCGAACACGCGCGGAGCGCTCGAGATGATAAGGCCGCCGGCGGACAGACCGACGAGGAACATGAACATCGTGATGTAAAGCCCCCACGAGTCCAGATTGCGCATGTTGGTGTTCACCATGCCGCTGGTCAGCTGAAATGCCCACAAAGCCAAACCGCCGACGGTGAGGATAGCCGCCACCACGATGGCGACAGTAACCCCTTTGCCGCCGAATCCGGCAGCGGAAACCTTGACGGACTTCTCCGCCGATACGTTCTCAGACATGATCAATCCCCTTACACGAGGTAGTACACGGACGGCTTCGTGCCTTCGCTGGCCAGCAGCTGCTCGTAGGAGCGCTCTTTGACAAGCTTCGACACCTCCGAATCCGGATCGTCGAAGTCACCAAAGTGACGGGCGCGGGCCGGGCACAACTCCATGCATGCCGGCACCTCCTCACGGGCAAGGCGCTGGTAGCAGAAGGTGCATTTCTCGACCACATGCTTCTGGTGCTTCGGGACGTCTGCATCGCCGACAGCATGGTCGACGGGGTACTTCGGCTCCTCCCAGTTGAACGAGCGCACGCCCGTGTACGGGCAAGCCGCCATGCACATACGGCAGCCGATGCACTTGTCGTAGTCCTGGCGCACGACGCCCGTCTCGGGATCTTTGTAGGTTGCCCCCACAGGGCACACCTTCGTGCAAGCCGGGTTCTCGCAATGCTGGCAGCCTACAGTGATGTAGCGCATCGACACGTCAGGGAAGACGCCGGCCGGCGTGTCGATCTCGTCGCCGCCCTCCGTGAGGACCCGGGTCCACCAATTTGTCTCGGGAAGGTTGTTCGTTATCTTGCAGTTCACGGAGCAGGCGTTGCACCCCACGCATCGCTTCGTGTCGATGACCATGCCGTAGCGGGTCATTACCTCACACCCCCTTCGTACTTCTCGACTTCGCAGAGGAAGTCGTAGAAGGCGCTGTTCGAGCAGAAATCGTTCATGTACACATTCGTCAGATCCTGCGTATGCCCCTCGACGAACTGGCTAGCCTGGAAACCGTGCGGAATAGAGACGACTCCCGGCTTGATGCCCTCGGTCACACGCGCCTTGAGCACGGCATAGCCGTGATCGTTGTAGACGCGCACGTAGTCGCCCTGCTGGATTCCGCGCTCGGCGGCATCGGTCGCGTTGACCTTCAGCAACGGCTCGGGCTCGAGCTCGCGCATGACCGGCGTGTACGCCAGCTGCGAATGCACGTGATACTTGCTGTGCTCGCTGCATCCGAACAGCGGATACTTGTCGCGCAGCGGATTCTCCTCGTATGCCTCGTTCGCGTGCTCGTAATAAGGCAGACGCTCGCAATCGGCGATCTTCTGCCCGAAGTTGTTGCGCGGCGTGGGCTTCTCGAGGTAGTACTTCAAACGCTGCGCCTCGGCGCTGCCGAACTTCGGCACCATACGCGAATCGGTGTAAGAAGCATCGCGAACCAGCTTGCCCGTCTTAAGCTCTTCGAACGTGCAGCCCTGCTTGACGTTGGCCTCGGTGTCGATGACTTCCTTCAAGAAATCATCGTCCGATTTCGGGTAGATGTCCATGCCCATCTTCGCGGTCACCAAACGCATGATCTCCAGATCGGTCTTGCATTCGTACAGGGGATCGAGCGCTTTCTGGGTGAACGTGGGATACGGCACCGAGCACACCGGGTCGAAATCCTGCACCTCGAACGAATGGGGCACCGGCAAAAGGATGTCGGCCCACTGCGCAGTGTCGGTCATGTTGACGTCTGCGCACACCACGAAGTCGATCTTCTTGACCGCGTCGATGAGGTCTTGACGGCCCGACTCGCAGGACAGCATGTTGCCGTTGCAGCACCACAGAACGCGGATCTCGAGATCCTGCCCCGCCCACTTTTTCTCCTCCATGACCTTCGGGAGGTACATGCCGCAGAAGCTGGCACCGGGAGCTCCCAACATGTAGGCTTTCACGTTGTAGCCCACCATGCCCGTCGATGGGCTGCCGCAGATGGAAGCGCCCGGCTTGCCGGCGTTGCCGGTCAGAGCCGCGAGGAACGCGAGGTTCTTGAAGTTGTGATGGGAGTTCGCATGGTGTCCGAGTCCCTGGAACGTCATGACGTACACGGGGCCTTCGGTGGCATACACGCGGGCCAGTTCCTCGATCTGCTCCTTCGGGAGGTCGCAAATGTCCGCAGCCCTCTCGACGGTGTATTCGGAAATGCTCTCCTTGACAACTTGGTAGACCGGTTTCACGGCGAAACCCTGCACCTCGAACGATCCTTCGATGGCGGGCTTCTGCGCGGCATCGGCGGTCGCAGGTGCGCCGGCAGCCTCGTCCCACACCGCAACCGGATCGATCACGGTGGGCTTGCCCGTGCGAGGATCCACCGGACCCTCGGTGGCAGGCGTGCCCAGATCGCTCATGTGAAGGTACGTGCCGTCCTCCTTCACCAAGAACGGAGACACCGTGCTGCTTCGCATGAACTCTTCGTCCATCAAGCCGTTCTCGATAATATGATTAGCCATGGCCAGCATGAGCGCGCCGTCAGTGCCCGGCCGGACGGGAACGTAGACGTCGGAGTGCATGGCCGACGCGGTGAACTGCGGGTCGATGGTGATGAGCTTTGCGCCCTTCTCGCGCGCATCGCACACGAACTGCCACGCATGCACGTACGCTTCCGCCGGATTGCCGCCCCAAGAGATAATGGTCTTGGCGTTGGCGGCATCCACGAAGTCGTTGCCCGAAATCCCCAGCAGCGTCGACTGCTCATGCTGCTGCGCCGTATCGGCACCGGCTCCCAGTACCGAGCCCCCGACGGCCGTGATGAAGCGACCGTAGGCAACGGACATGTAGCCTGCCATCGCACCGTTCAGAACGCCGTACGAACCATACGAGGACCAAACGGCAACCGATGTGCCACCGTAATCTTTTATGGCCGCGCCCATCTTCTCCGCGATGGTGCTAACAGCCTCGTCCCAGCTGATGCGCTCCCACTCGCCCGCTCCGCGCTCCCCGACGCGCTTCATGGGGTACTTGAGCCGGTCGGTATCGTACACACGCTGCGGCTGGCTGAACCCCTTCACGCAGAAGCGCTTGCGGACGGCATCCTCGCCGGGCATATCCATGGGACGGGCTTTGACCACCTTGCCCTCGCGCACCGTCACCTCCAAGGGGCAGCGGCTACCGCAGTTGCCGCGGCATGCGCTCCTGAACGTCTGCTCGCCATCGGCGGATGAACTTCCCTCCGCATTCGCCGGCATCGGCGCCAGCGCAGCGCCCGTGCCTGCGACAGCCGCGACGGCCGTGACGGCACCCGTCGTCTTCAGGAAGCCTCTACGCGTGAGTCCGCCGAGCGGGCTCTTCGTTTCAGACATGTCTCCTCCTCCATTCATGTTGCAGAATGCCCGGGGATCATCGTAAGAAGGTGAGTGTTCCGCGTACGGGTATCCCCCTCCGGCTGCATGGGTGCGCGTGCGCTCCGATACAGGTTCCGATATTCCCCCCTCATATCAGAATCGGCCGATTCCTTCTTGTCATAGTCTGCCATACGTCACTATGATTATCAATAACAATGTATGGCAGGCTATGACAGGAAGTTATACTATTTTGAGGATATAGAGGTTGAACTGGGAGTATAAAGGGTTATCATGGAGGTTATGGTATGAGAGCTTATAGCCGTCCCGCCGTCGCCTGCCGCACTTCGTCGGCTATCGTCCGCGCGCTCGACTTCGACAAGCCCGCCTTGACGCCCACGGAAACAAGGTCGTCCAGCCCGATTCCCTTGCCCTTTCCGTTCACCGTCGTGGCATGCTCGCCGTTCATGCCTGCGTTGCGCGTGAGATCGTACGCAGGCGACAGCGTCCAGACCGCCCGATCCTCGTCGTAAAGGTACGAGAAGTTCTTCGCATGATCGTCCCTGTTTCCCGCCAGCACGTTGAAGCACATGAGCCGGTACAGACGCACGACTTCCTCGAAGCTGTCCGTCAACTTGAGCGTGAGGCGCATGAGAGTCTCGTAGTCCAAGTTGGGGATTCGATGCGACGTCTCCAAAAAGCGCGCCGGCGGAAACCATGTGCACCTTGCGCGCAACACCCGATGCATCGGGGACCCGATCGAAGCGGCGTACGCCGAAATAACCCGAGCAGCGCTTCGAGGGAAACAGGCGAACTTCGGGCATATCGATTCCGCACGCTTTGGCCGCGAGAGCATATCGGTATTCGCTTTCGCCGATGTCGCGATCATCCTGGGAAGAGGCGAACTTCACAATCCAATCGTCGCCATCGATGCTGGTCAGCACTTTCGGTCGCGCCCCACCCAACGAGCCGCCCATCGCGAACAATGTGTCAAGATCCTGGGAGCCGTCAGCAGCGAGCACGCTCGCGCATTCTCGAGCCAGCTCATCGAAGTCCGTCGAAGTCGCAGGACTCGTCAACGGTATCTCCGGAACATATTCGAGTGCGCCCATGCCGTTGAACCCCACGATGGCAAGCCGGGCGATGGGACTCACGGCGAACGGATCGATGCCGTGAGATCGAAGCAACCGATCGACCAGCAAACGCCCCCATCCGTCGGGCAAGCTGTCGTCAAACACGCCGAACACGCCGTCGAGCGGATGTCGCCGCGCAACGAAAACGCGCTTTTCCAGCGGAAGGCTGAGCGGGCTGATGCTGAAACCCTCCCTTATCCAGCCATCGTCGTATTCGAACGCGAGGACGCCGTCGGCGGTCAGGGCGAGCGTCCCTACCATACGTCCGGCATACCGAACTCGGACGGAACGAATATCGAGATCGACATCGCACAGCGAGCTATCGTTCATCGAGAACCTCCTGGATCGAGGAGTAGCCCTTCTTGGAGAACAGCTCGGAGAAATCGGACTCGCACCCCAAAGCTATCGACAGCTTGATGAGCGATTGCAGCGATATCTGATGGTCATGCTCGAAGCGTTTCAACGACCCAAGGCTCACGCCGGCCTTGCTACTCAGCTGCGCCTGGGTGAGCTTCTGCTCTTTGCGGCGCATGCGGACACGCTGAGCGAGCGCCGCAGCGATATCGTCCGGGGTTTCTTGGTCAAGCAAGGTAATCATAGCTCGTATATTAGCTTAAATCTATCAATTTTGCAATTTTAGCTCGTATAGTAGCTATTGTTGATTATCGCCTACCACGTCTATTCCGATTGCCGGGACGCCTCTTGCCCATTCGGCGCGAAACCCTCGCTGAAGGCGCTGGGGATGACCAGCGTGCCGCCCGACTGCTCGACGCTTTCGTAGGCCAGATGCATCGTGCGCAGCTTCATGGCGTCCTGATCGCCGGCGTACACTTCGGAGGCGTCCTTCAGCATCTCGGAGATGTCCTTCTCGGCTTCGGCCAGCACCATGCGGGCGTTCTTCTTGCGCTCGGCCACGGCCTCCATGGCCATGGCCTCCTGCAGCTCCTTCGGAACGACGATGTCGCGCACCTCCACGTCGATGATGTCGATGCCCCAGGGGCTGAGCTTCTCCTCGATGGCGTCTTTCAGCTCGGCGTCCAGCTGATCGCGTCGCATGGCCACCTCGGCCACGGTGGCGCGCCCGATGGCCTTGCGCATGGCCGTCTGGGCCACCCAGGCCACGGCGGCCGAGTAGTCCTCCACCTCCACGCACGCCTTCTTGGCGCTGAACACCATCCAGAACAGCACGGCGTCCACGTTGATGGGCACGAGGTCGCTCGTGAGCGTCTCCTCGGCGCCGAAGTACGTGGTGGCCACGCGCTGGTCGATGCGCAACGTGTAGAACTCGACGATGGGCCAGGTGAATACGATGCCGGGGCCCGCCACGCGGTTGAACTTGCCGAAGCGCAGCACCACCGCCTTCTCCCACTCCAGCACGATGTGCACCGACGAGGACGCCAGCCACCCGACGATGGCCGCGCTCACGAGGGCGACGAGGCCGATCTCCCCGAACGCCGCCTGCGCTGCCGCCAGCACGATGCCGAACGCCAGCACGAACACTACCGCGGCGAACACGACGGCCCCGTTGCGCGAGGCCCGGCTGCGGTTGGTCGCCGAACGGATATTGTCGGGGGCGCTGCGGCCGTCGGAATACGCGGGCAGAGCGCCCGTAGGGAACCCGGACGGCCC
>ENA-OQIL01000704-OQIL01000704.1-human-gut-metagenome-genome-assembly--contig:-NODE-704-length-11311-cov-1.831813_pt1 | contig 11311 bp, 16 predicted proteins | sample MGYA00242583_ERZ504748 | MGnify/ENA primary metagenome ERZ504748 (study PRJEB26092, sample SAMD00036191) | human gut metagenome | host: Homo sapiens | study: EMG produced TPA metagenomics assembly of...
TGACCGCCGGCCCGGTTGACAGATGTGGGAGAGCAGGGCCAGCTCCTCGGTGGCGGCGGGGTAGCCCCGGAGGGCCAGACGCAGCGGTACAGCCCGCCCAGCACATAGGGAGTCCGTGTTAAACTTCACGGCTGCTGGGGCAATCAGGTCCAGAAAGTCCTTGGGCTGGAAGAGCTGCGCTGGTTTTTCCACAGGCTTCTTTTGCTTCCTCTGACTTTTAGCCATGCTCTGTCACCCACCTCTCTCCATCCACTTGCTCAAAGTGCTCGGTGACCACGTCCTGCTGGTAGTACACCGCCAGGATGCGCTTCACGTCCTGTTCCCCGGCCAGGCGGACGTGGAAGCCGTGATCCTGGATCTGCTTCTCCAATCGCCGGGGCAGCTCCCGATCCTCTGCGGCCTTGCTGTCCAGCCGGCAGACCAGGACGAACTCCCGGGAGGCGGCGGTGGAGGACTGGCGTGCGTCCAAGTGCTCCATATCCTGCCGGAGCAGCTCCCGCAGGGCGGGAGACGGTTCCTCCTCCAGCCTCCTCTGGTAATACTGCTTGTTTTTCAGAAATGACTCCCTGGAGTCCAGGGCCAGCAGCTCCAGGGATGCCATCCCCTGGAGAAGCCCGGTGAGGGCCCGCACCCGGCCCCGGATGCCCTCCGGGGACAGGATGGACAGATTGTCCGGCCGGAGCAGGTAGAAGAGCAGCTCATCCCTGCCGCACACCGAACCGTGCTCCGTCAGGCGGGTGACACCCATGAGCTGCCGGGTAGTCTGCCGCTGACGCAGGAACTGCTGTTCCTTTCTATTCATTGTTCTGCCCCCATTCATAGTATTGCTGCTGCAGGAACAGGAAGCAGGCCGCCCGCCGCAGGAAGTCCAGGACGCTGGAGCCCTCCACCTGGATGGCGAGGAAGGCGTACAGCACGGTACCCACCAGGGGCAGCATGGTCCCCGTCTGGGCCAGCGCCAATACAGAGAGCAGAAAGGCCACCCCGATAATGGCCACGTCCCGCAGCTGCCACAGCCACAGGGTGGCCTTAGCCTTCAGGTTATCTGGATAGATGAACAAGAAAACACCTCCAAAGCAGGAAGGGATCCGGCCAGTCCGGCCGAATCCCTTCCTGTAGTTCATTCTTCTGTACTGCTTTCTTCCACGCCCTCGTTTCCGTCGGGTTCTCCTTCGGCTCAGCGTCGTCCTCCGGGGTATAGGCCTCCTCCGGGAGGTGCGTCCCGTCTCCTGTGTTGGTGTCGGCCTCCGCATCCACCCGCTCCTCCTGGGCCTCCGCCAGGGCCCTGTGGATGCAGTCCAGGAAGAAGGCGTTTTGTCTGATCCCCCGCTCCTGCAAGTAGGCCTTGAACTTCTCGAACAGCTCGCCCGGGTACCTGGAATGCTACCGTTCTCTTGTCCATGATCATAATGTTTTCCTCCTTAACTTGATTCTCATAAAATGTTTGGATCAACCAGGCCATATACTGGCCCAGTGTTTTGCCGGATGCCTCCTGCTCCTCCCGCACCCGGGCATGAAGCCCGGCGGGGATGGGAGCACAGAGGTTCTTCACTTTTCTTCCATATCGCAACTCCCTTCCTCTTACGGTAACACAAGTATACCGATCTCACCGGCAAATAGCTATGACCAACACCAACAAAGATCTCGCCGAAAACCAAGCATAAGCAACAGTGCTAATCCCCTCCGCCGCCCAGGCAATTCCGGCCATGATATACTCCACACAGGGGATTGCCACGCTGTTGCCCAGGGCTGTGTATCGGGCAGAGTCCGAGGCGCCGGGCAGGTCTGTCCACCCATCCGGGAACCCCTGAAGCCGCTCACACTCCAGTGGAGTGAGACGCCGGATCAGGAAAACCGCCAGTGTATCACGGCTTGGCTGGCAGATCAGATCGGTGGCATCCTTCCCCTGACGGGCACTCTGGGTGAGGCGGTATCGTCCTCTCTGAATTTGTCCACCCGCTGGCGGCGAAAAATGGCGTGCCGGTCCGCACTGGTCAGGGTATAGGCCACACTCATTTGGATGCCAATGCCGTTGCCGCCATTGCGGGCTGCCGGTCAATGGCATTGCCGCAGATACACATAGTCGGCTCCGGCTGGAGGGCCAGAGGCAGGTTGTTGCCTCCGGTACCAGCCCTGGCGGATAGTGTGGGCACGATCGGATGCGGCCCAGTGTATCGGCTGTCAATGCCGTGGTTCTCAAAAACCAGGGGCTGATGCCCGTGCTGTTGTGCCCGCAGGGTTCCGGTCTTATCTTCAGTGCAGTCCATGACGCTGCCGCCCTGGTCGTTGAGGCAGAGCACGGAGGGCATGCGGTTGCCGCTCTGGCCGGCCTTCAGGGTGGGCGCCGCACGCTCCGAGTATCCAATACTGCCCGCGCTGGCCCCCGCCCCGGCGGAAAACCCGGCTGTAATATCCCGGGTATCCGCCAGGCCGCACTCATCCCAGGCGGCCAGCCCCGCCTGCACCAGGAGGGCCGCATGGAGCTGGGGCGGGAGAGGCTTGCCCCGCTCCTTCGCCCTGCGCAGAATGCCCAGGCAGGCTTTCCTGGTCAAATAGTATTTTCGCGGCGGATTGTCCTGCAAAATCCGCGACAAGGAACACCCTGCGTCTCCGCTGGGGGGTGCCGGGCCAGTATTGAGCGTCGAAGACCTTCCACGCCAGGGAGAATGCAGCTCCCACTCGTAATTTCCCAGCAGGTTGCCAGCCCCAGGGGTGAGGTTGAGTGAAAGGTATGGAATTGCCTGCAATTCCGGCGATCTGTTCCAGGACGAGCCGGAAGTCCTCCCCTTTGGGGAAGCCGCTGCTGAACACGCCGGGGACATTCTCCCAGCAAAGCCATCTGGGGCGAACAGACTTGCCTGTCCGCCCTCGTCGTATATCCGCATCCCGCATCTCCTTTGTCACCCGAATCTGCTCCAGGAACAGCCCAGACCGCGTGCCGGCCAGTCCGGCGCGGGTACAGGATGCCACGGATAAGTCCTGACAGGGTGAGCCGCCGCAGATAATGTCCACCGGCGGCAGCTTTGCCCCGTCCAGCTTGGTGATATCCCCCACATGGAGCATCTCCGGGAAATGATGTTTCGTGACCTGAATTGGGAAGGACTCAATCTCGCTGGCCCACAGCGGGGTGATCCCCTGCCGTATGGCGGCCAGCGGAAAGCCGCCGATGCCGTCAAACAGGCTTCCGAGCGTAATCATTTTGTCGCCGCCTGGACGATCGTGCGGGTAGTATTAACGGCGGCCTGGGCGGTGTAGACGGCGCTCATGATATTGGCTCTGGTGGTGGTGTCCAGGCCGAAGGCCCCGGCAATGCGGGGCACCTCCCCCGCAGCCAGCATGAGTCCCAAGCCTAAGAGCGCTCTGTCGCTGAACACCATGAGTCCCGCCACCAGAATGGTGGCCTGGAGGAAGGCGGTGAGGCACAGGCCAATGACCCCTTTACACCACTGGGTGAAGCCATCCGTATAGCCCCGGGGAATGGAGAACATGTATAAGGAACCCACAGCGATCTGGATAAGCAGAATGCCGCCCCGTTTCAAGTTGGAGAAGAACACCTTGATTACCGCATAGGCCATGAGGATCATGGTAAAGAGGAGCATGATGGGATTGGTGCCCAGACCCCACTTGGCCTGAGCCGCGATGTCCATCAGGCCAGCCCCCTCAAGGCCGGTGAGGATCTCGTTTCCCAGCTCCCCGATGCTTTTCCCCGCCCCTGTGACTTCCATGGCGAAGGTACCCTGGAGGGAGACGGAAAGGGGCGTACAGCCGGACGGGCACAGTGGTGAACAGGCTGACGGCGAAGAAGCCCTTGATGGCATTAAAAGCTGGCTGCTGGAGGTTCCCACGGCCAGAGGCGTATTCAATGCCGCACTCAAAGGCGGACACCACCACACTGACGGCAAACAGAGCCCAGCCCAACTGGGAGAAGAAGCTCACCACCGACTGTACCCAGGAAAGATCGAACAGCTCTACCCCCATGTTGCCCATCTGAGCGAAGAAGGCGCCCAGGAATCCTACTATCTGGCTGTAACACCAGTCCATGATGGACTCCATTACAGGGTTGGCCGCATAGTCCCAGATAAACATGCGCTGTCACCGCCTCACACGCCAACGATGTTCCAGATGTAGTTGGGGGCCAGCAGCACGAAGATCAGGCAGACAAAAAGGATGGCGGGGCCCGTCCACATCAAACTGGCCATGTTTCCGGTAGTCAAAATACGCCATCGCGAGTTTGACAAAAAAAGCGATGGCCAGCACCAGGCTCAGAGCTGGGAATACTACGGTATCCACCACAGTCTTGATCTGGCCTGCGGCATCCGTCCAAGTCTGCTCCACTGCGTCCGCCACGTTGCCGGCAGAGGAGGCGAAGGCCGGGATAACACACAGTGCGGCCACCACCAGGGCCAGGAGCAGCCCCCGGATACACTTTTTCTTCAGGGTCATGTGATACACCTCCACATAATGAGCAGGGCCGCCCGATTAGGGCGGCCCTCATGGGTATGATTGACTGAAATCAGTAGCCTGTGCGGGGCAGAGGTTCCGATGGCCTGTAGACATTGGTCACCCACCGGGAGGTGGCCATGATCCACTGGCTGTTGCAGACGCCGCCCACATCCGCCTGGTTGACGAACTGGCTGCCACCAATGAGCCATGCGTAGACGGTGGCATAGACCTGGGGCGCCTCCACCTGCCGGAAGTTGGCGGGCACCACGCCGAAGGACACCATGAACTCGGTGATGTACTCGTTGGAGGCCAGGCCCAGGGCAGCCCTGGAGGCGTCCAGCACATAGTTCTGCTGGGTGCTCAGGTTGTCCGCCAAGGTGCGCCAAGTACCGCCGCTCAGGTTGGTCTTGTAGACCACCTTATAATTGCCTGGCACATTGTAGGTACCGGTGACGATCTTGTCCAACCGCACCGCCTGGCTGGGCAGAGTGTCTCGCCAATAAAACGAGGTGAGGCTGGTGGTGGAGTTGTTGGCGATGTTGGCGAAGTCATAGCGGATGGACTGGCCAGGCATGACCTCCACATAGCCGGTTTTTTGGATGGATACGTTGGTGTAGAGACTCTTGTTGGTCATGGCCGCCTTGACGATCTGTCCGGCAAACTCAATCTCCACCTCAATGGGGGTCTTGTCCAGGCCGTAAAAGTCCGCAGCCTTGGATTCCACGATTTTGTAGCGGCCCAGAGGGAGCGGCCGGGAGGATGCAACACCGTTCTTGTCCGTCTGGATGGTGTCCACCAAGTTGCCCGTCCGGGCATTGTAGATCTCAAACTCCGTACCGGGGATAGGGGTGCCGGCAGGCCAGCCGTTGACACTGTTGTAGTCCGCTGAGGTCTTGGTCACCTGGATCTGCCCGGTGATGGGGGTGTTCTCCCACTCCACCTCGGTGGTTTCCCCGGGACTCCACATAGACCGTCTTTTTCTCCGTGTCGGGGACGTAGCCCTCATTCTCTAACTCTCTGAGATAATACCGGCCAGCCTCCAGGCCCTCAATGAGCACGTACCCCCGGTCATCCGAGGTGTACTGGCCGATGGGGGTGTTGTGCTGTCATAGAGGATAAACGGCACCCCATAGATGCCCTCGCCGGTGGCGCTGTCCGTCTTGTGGATGAGGATGCCGCTGACCGGCGTGTTCTCCATCCGGAGGGTGGTAGTTTTACCGTTCTCCACGGTAAAGTACACGGGGGTATCATCCAGCTTGAAGCCCTCCGCACTCTCGATCTCCACCGCGTAGTAGGATCCGTCCTCCAGGGGCAGGAACACCCGGCCGTTTCGGTCTGTGGTCACGGTGTCCACCGGAGCGCCGTCCATGCGCCGGATCTCAAACGTAGTGTTGGGGATGCGCTCCCTGGTGTAGTCCGCGTTGACCTTGATGATCTCCACGCCGCCGATGGGGTCGTTATACACCGTGATGGTCTGGGTTTCGTTGGGGTTGATGACCACCGTTTGGGTGCGGGTCTCCTCATGGATAGTGTAGCCCTCGATGGTCTTGGTCTCTGTGACGAGGAATGTCCCCACCAAACCGTCAATGATGATCTGGCCGTTTTCGTCAGTGCGGTAGAGGCCCATGCTGGAGGTCATGCCGCCGTTGTCGTCCACCACCGTGCCGTCCGCCTCGGTGATGGTAAACTCTACCCCCTCCAGGGGCTCATGGGTGACGGAATCCAGCTTGTTGATGACAAGGCCGCCCTTGGGGGTGTTGGTGATGACCACCGTTTGGGTGTCTCCGCCCTCTCCGATGACCACATTGGTGGAGGGGGCATCCATGACGTACCCCTGGGGCGCCTTGATCTCCGTGAGCACATAGGCGCCGGGGGCCAGGTTGGTTACGCGGATTTCGCCATTGTTGTCAGTGGTAAACACACCGTTCTGGGTGAGCGTGCTGTCGCCGATCACCCCATCCAGGCCCACCTCACAGCCGGCGGCGGTCGTGATTCTGAACTCCGCGCCGGGAAGCGGCTGGCCGGTGGCGCTGTCCCGTTTCTGGATGATCAGCTCACCCTTCGGCTGATTCTTAAAAGTGAGGCTGACCGTCCGGCCCTCTTTGATCTGCACGGTCTGGGCCTGGGTATCGATGAGGTAGCCCGGAGGGGCCTGGGTTTCCGTCACCACCACGCTCTTTCCGGGCTGGAGGCCGGAGATCAGGATCTCACCATTTTCGTCCGTCCGGTAGATGCCGTTGGAGTCCCCAATGAGGGTGCCGTCCGCATAGGTGACCTTGAACTCTGCGTCAGGCAGGGTCACGCTGGGGTTGGCCGAGCACACCTTGCGGATCAGGAGGTTCCCGTCCGGCATGTTTTCAAAGCGGACAGTGATGACACTCTGCTCCCCGTTGTCTGCCAGGTAGACGGTCTCGGAGGACTGGATGATGCTGTACCCGTCCGCCGGATCCACCTCCTCCACGATGTACGATCCTGGCTTCAGGCCCGTCCAGATGGCCATGCCGTTGGAGCCGGTCACCTTCTGTCCAATCACGGTGCCGCCGGTACCGGAGGCGCCTCCCAGGTAGCGGAGCTGGGAGGTGGCCCCGCCCAGGGCCTCGCCAGTGACGCTGTCCGTCTTGTGTACCACGATGGCGTTGAGGGGGACGTTCTCAAATGTCAGAGACTTGTTTCCGCCAGCCCTCAATATAGACCTCCTTGGGTCGGCAGGCTCCTTGATGGTGAAGCCGGGGGCGGGTTCCAGCTCCGTCACCCGGTACCAGCCGTCCCGCAGGCCCTCCAACACGATCTGGCCGCTGGCGTCAGTGAAGTAGATCCCCAGGTTGTTGAGCTCGCCGGTGTCGGTGCCATTGCTGCCGTACCAGAGCTGGAATTTGGCCCCCCGGATGGGGCTGCCGGTGATGCTGTCTACCTTCTGGATGGTAAGGGTGGGCTTTTTGTGGTTCTCGAAATAGACGGTGTGGTTCCGGTTGGGATAGAGGGTGACCAACTGGGGCTCCGCATCCATGAGATAAGGGGAGGGAACCGATTTTTTGCTGAAATTTGATACACCCCGGGCAGCAGATTTTCCAGGGTGGCCGTTCCGTCTGCCCCGGTCTTGATTTCATCCACGCTGTGGCCGTCCGCCGCCTCCACCAGGAATACGGTGTCCGGCACAGGCTCCCCGGTGTCGGCATCCCGCTTCACCACCGTCAGGTTGGGGCGGATGTCGTTCTCTAGGATGATCGTGGAGGTCTTGCCGGGGAACAGCTCCACATGGCGTTCCACCGGGTCGCTGATGTGGTCTGAGGTGGTGTCCAGCTCCTTGACCGAATACACCCCCGGGCTCCAGGCCGGAGATCAGGATCTCTCCATTTTCATCAGTGGTACGGTCCAGATACCGGCTGCCGTCCTCGATTTTTCGGCGATGCGGAAAGTCACCCCAGCCAGCCGGGAACCGTCCGCACTCAGCTTGATGAGGTGCAGGGAGGGCTGGACGGAGTTGGTGAACACAAACCGGGCTGTCTGGTTGGCCTCCAGTTGGATGATGCGCTGGGCCTCATCAATGATGTAGCCGGGGCAGTCCAGTTCCGTCACCACATAAGCTCCGGTGGGCAGTTCAGACAGGTCGATTTCGCCGTTCTGGTCGGTGGTGAACTCCGCCGGGCCAAAGTTGCCGTCCACGGCCTCGATGCGGAACCTGGCGTTGGGGATCACCTTGGACGGGTCGGCGCTGTCCACCTTGACCAGCCAGATCCCGGGGCTTCTGGTCGTTAAAAAATGTAGAGCTCCTTAATACTGTCTCCGGCCTTCAGTTCAATTTCCTGCGGGGTGAAATCCACCAGATGGCCGCTGTCCCCGGTGTCCACCTCCTGGACACGGTAGGTGCCCGGCCGGCAGTCCGTCAGCAGGATTTCTCCAGGGCGTTCGTCTCATAGTCCCCCAGCAGCTCCCCATCCCGCCAGATGCGGAAGGTAACGCCGGGCATAGTCTCATGGCTCAGGCGGTCGTACTTGATGATCTTCAGGCCGGGCAGGGCCTCGTTCTTCAGGGTATAGGTGACGCAGTCCCCTGCCACCACAGTGGTGGGTATAGGTCTGGGGATCCCGCTGCCAACCCTCTGGGGCGGACAGTTCCCGGATTTCGTATGCCCCCGGCTTCAGCTCCGTGAAGGTATAGGAACCGCCGGTGCCGGTGGTACCGGTATAGGTCGCGCCGCTCTCAATGTGCTTGATCTGAATCCGTGCCCCGGCCAGGCTGGCCCCGGTGGAAGCGTCGATCTTCTCGATACGCAGGTCGCCGTAGGGTTCATTTTCAAAGTCCACCTCGGCGGTTTCCCCGTACTTCACGGTGACCTGTTTGACCGGCTCCTCATCCAGCAGGTGGTACTCCGGTGATACCCGTTCATAGATGGTATAGTTGCCCACCTCGGTGAGAGGGATAGTGATGGAACCCGGATTCCGGCGTGGTGTAGACGCCGATGGTGTCCCCATCCGGGCCCACACCTCGAAGGTGGCGCCGGAGAGGGTGACAGTAGTGCCCGCCTCATACTTGGTGATCTTGAGGGCGGTTTCGCTGGGAGGGGGTGTAGGCTCGTCTGGGTCATCCGGCTCGTCGGTATCCGAATAGTTGGAGATCGCGTTGCGCAACAGACTGACCTTGGGATCCGTGTCGCAGAGGTAGCTCTGGAGGTTGCCGTACTGCTCAACCTCTTGGCAGAGCGCATAGAATACTACGTACTGATACACATCGGCGGAGAGGGAGAGCTGAAGGCTGCCGGTCTGGCCCGCTACGCTGTCCTCTGGGTAGAGCACCTTGAAGATCCCCTTGTAGCCGTCTCCGGTATTGGAGACCTTGACCTGGGTAATGTCCTGGTTGTTCTCATCCACAATACGGGCGCCCTCCGGCACGTCCGCTCCATCCTTGAACGATACATTGACAGCCTGTCCGTCCACCCAGGTAGGGGAAGTGACGGTAAATACCTGCTGGCGATAGACGGTCCCATCAATGGTGACGGGGTAGGCTGCCTCCTGATCTGGGGAGGTGGTGAGCTGGGGCTCTACCACACTGGTCCATGTGGTACCCTGAGTATAGATTTTGACCGCGGCATTGAGAATGCTTTCCCCAATCTCCCTCTCCGGGCCGGTAAGGCCGGGGGCCACGGTGACGTCGCTGATATCCCACTCGGGGATCAGGTAGCACCACAGGGCAATCTTGCCGGCGTAAAACGCCTGGTACTTGTTGGCCACCCCCAGCTCCGCCAGGGAGCAGTGGGGATACATGTTAGCCACCAGGCCCACCACTTTAGGGTCCGACGCTTTCTCCTCCGCCAGATAGCGGATGCTCTCCCCTTCAGGAACCGTCTGTGGTACGCCGTACTGGTCTGGCGTTACACAATAGGCTGGGATTTCCTGCGTCTCCCCGACGCTGTTGCGGTAGAGAAAGTAGGTATACGACTGGGTCTGCACCCTGCCGTTGACGGCCAGATAATTCATGGAGTAGCCGCCGCTGTAAATGTTGACCTCACCCAGGGCCTCCTCCGGGGTGGAGGCGGCACCCGCCGGCAGGATCAGCAGGGACAGGGCCACCGCCAGGGTGAGCATCAGGCTGATGATTCGTTTCATTTGCAAACTTCCCTCCTAAGCAAAAAAGCGGGAGGCTTGCCGCCTCCCGCCGGTTTGTCTGGGACGCTGTTAGGTCACGTCCCTCTGATATTATATTCGGTATAGAGATATTTCCCGTCGTGGTACACATCCCAGGCTTCCACCTCGAACCGGGCCCCCGGCGCGGAGCAGAATACTTGGGTAAGCTGGTCTTCCTGCCAGGGCCAGAACATCTGCACCGCGTTCTGTGCAGAGATGCCCAGGTGCAGGTTGAGAGCGGGGGCACCATCCGCCCACAGCTCTGGACAGCTCACTGCGGCGTTGTAGATGGTGTACTCCATCCGCCGGGTCTCATAGAGGTTTCGAAGTGCAGGTTGTCCCCATATTCACTTTGAAACCGACGCACCTCCGCCTTCGGCAACTCCAGCTCCGGGAAGCGCGTCTGGTCATAGGCGGGCAGGGATTCCGGCTCCTCCCACAGACGCAGGTCCGTGATCTCATAAGTGGTGCCGTCATCGCAGAGCACCTTGTCTCCCTCCTGTAACCGGAGGGCTCGTCCGACTGGGGATGACGACCACCCCGGAGGGGGCGGGCGCCGCGCTTTCCTCTGTGTAAGGGGAGCTGGTGTCTACCAGGACACGGTTGGCGCCCTGGTCATACGCCACGCCGAAGTCTACCGCCCGGCCGACGTCCCGGAGCTGCACATAGTTGTGGCCGTGGATGACATACGCTTTCAGATCCACCTGTTTCCCGTCCACATAGAAGGTTTGGGTGCTTGGGGCTGCAGTGAGGGCAGCCACCCCCGCCGATGCTGGTCCTGCCAGGGCCGCGCCGGCCAAGGCACCTGCCAATACCGCCGGAATAAGCTGTTTCCTTTTCATACGGTTGACCTTCTTCTTTCCTCTGCTGTCCTTGTGCTCCTTGCAGCAACAACATACCGGAAATATGGGGAAAAGTCTACCAGACTGTCCGAAAACTACAGGTGAGTTCGGTGCCTTTACACAATATATAGTATAATATATGTATCCAAACTGCTATAGATGGGGCACACATGGGTTATATACAAGGTATGAATCGCAATCAGATTATTTGCCTACCAAGCACCCTCGATGATTATGTCGATGAAAAAAATGAGGTACGAGATCATCGATGCATTCATTGACTCTCTTGCGATTGGAGAAATGGGTTTTAAGGCTGAACCGGCCAAAGAAGGGCGACCCGGGTATGACCTCGTGATATGTTGAAACTCTATGTATATGGATACCTAAATTACATCCGCTCATCTC
>ENA-OQIL01000706-OQIL01000706.1-human-gut-metagenome-genome-assembly--contig:-NODE-706-length-11304-cov-2.160150_pt1 | contig 11304 bp, 13 predicted proteins | sample MGYA00242583_ERZ504748 | MGnify/ENA primary metagenome ERZ504748 (study PRJEB26092, sample SAMD00036191) | human gut metagenome | host: Homo sapiens | study: EMG produced TPA metagenomics assembly of...
GGCGGATCAGGCGGTCCATCCGGCGCTGAAAGGCGGGGGAGGGCCGGGCCTGGGGCAGCTCCCCGTCCTCGGGCAGGGAGGAGAGCCACAGGTCCCGGGCCATGGCCTGGGCCGTCAGCTCCCGGAGGGAGGACGCCTCCTCCGGGGGGCGGCCGGCCTGCGCCGGGGCCCAGTCCTCCAGGGGCTCCGCCCCCTGCCGCCGCCGGCGGCGGTACAGATCCAGTGCCTTGCCCTCTACTATCATACCGACCAGGGCCTTCGTTTCCGGACAGACCGGGTCATGAATTTTTTCGATGATTTCCGTGATGCGGAGCAGGGCCTCCTGCACCGCGTCCTCCGCGTCCTGCTGACTGCCCAGGATGCGCAGGGCCAGATAGAACATCAGGTCCCGATATTCCCAGTAGAGGAGGGCGAACTTGTTGCGGCCCTCCTCTGTGGGGATCATCGCCAGGTAGACAGCATGGACTCGCCCCTCTCCCTCTGTCCAGTGTAACACAGGCGGGGGGGAAATGTCACCCCCGGGCGGCCCCGGAGGGAACAGAAACAGGGGGCGGCAGCGGTCAGGCTGCCGCCCCCTGTGGGCGTGCAGGACAGGGGTCAGCGGTCCAGCTGGGCGGCCACTTCCTCCAGGTAATTGCGCTCCGCCCCCTCCACCTTTCCGGCGTCGCAGGCGGCGGCCAGGGCGGGGTCAATGGGCAGGCGGGCCAGGATGGGCAGGCCCAGCTCCCGGGCCACCTCCTCCAGGCGGCTCTCCCCGAAGATGGCGTGACGGGCACCGCAGTCGGGGCACTGATACCAGCTGTAATTTTCAATGAGGCCCAGCACCGGGATGGACATCATCTCCGCCATGTGCACCGCCTTGGAGACGATCATGGACACCAGATCCTGGGGGGAGGTGACCACGATGATGCCGTCCACCGGCAGGGACTGGAACACGGTGAGGGGCACGTCCCCCGTTCCAGGGGGCATGTCCACGAACATATAGTCCACCTCACCCCACACCACGTCGGACCAGAACTGCTTGACCACGTTGGCGATGACCGGGCCACGCCAGACCACGGGGTCGGTCTCGTTGGCGGTGAGCAGGTTCAGGGACATGAGCTTGATGCCGGAGGGGGGTGACGGCGGGGTCGATGCCCGCGTCGGTGCCGGTGGGCCCGCTGGTGGACTCCGAAAGCCATGGGGATGGAGGGGCCGGTGATGTCGGCGTCCAGCACGGCACCTTCCGGCCCGGCGGACCATGGCTACGGCCAGGGAGGAGGTGACGGTGCTCTTGCCCACGCCCCCCATTGCCGCTGACCACGGCGCATGCACCTTCTTGACTGCGTGGACAGGGCCGTTGGCGGGGACGCGCAGGTCCCGCTCGCTGCAGCTCTCGCCGCAGGTAGAGCAGTCATGGGTGCAGTTTTCAGGCATGATCGATTCTCTCCTTCATATGGTTGGGATCACTTGCCGTCCTGACGGCCGGCAAAGGTCTTGTTGATGCGCTCGCCGGTGGTGTGGACCAGCTGGAACATGGACTGGTAGAGCACCGGGTAGTCCCGGGCCAGGATGTCGTGGCTCAGCTCGGGCATGCGGCTCTTGTCCTTGCCCTGGCCGGCCAGGGCCTCGCACAGCTCCACTTCGCTGCACGCCATGTCAGCCTCGGGCAGGCCGGCGGCGAACTGCCGGGCCGGGACGGAGAAAAAGTCCGGGTTGTTGGACGGGTTGGCCTGATACAGGCGGCGGAACACCTTATAGACAGCGGTGGACAGGTAATTGGAGGAGGCGCGGATGGCCTCCCGGCTGCCGGTCTTGCCCAGCAGGTCGAAGAGCATGCCCACCGAGTTCACCAGCAGCTTTTTGGACAGCAGGGCCAGTACGCTGCCCCTCATGGAGTTGTCCTTCTCATCGCTCAGGTCATAGAGCTCCTCCGGGGCAATGGTGGTGCCGTCCCGGGTGAGGGTGCGGCCCAGGAGAAAGTCGGCGGAGACCCCATAATAGTCGCAGGCCCGGACCACGAAGGCCAGGCCGGGCTCCCGGATGCCGTTCTCATAGTGGGACAGCAGGGCCTGGGGAGATGCCCAGGGCACCCGCTGCCGGTGCGCTGGCTGACCCCCCGCTCCTGCCGCAGCAGGGAGAGGGTGCGGGAAAATTCTGCATTCAAATTTCTCACCTCGAGGGGCGGCCCGCAGGCCGCCGTTTCTGGATCTCATCTCGATCTGCAATACATACAGTATAGTATAATGGAAGCATTACGCCACGTAAAGAGAAAAATGAAAATTTTCGCGGAAATTTGACACGGGTGGACAACGGCCGCCAAAACAGGGCTGTTATTCCCGGAAGGAGCGGGGAAAACTGAAAAAAGAGGTCCCACAGGAATTTTATGCGCTTCTGCAGCGGATAAGCCTTGAAATTTCTGGCTGAAAATGCTACCATAAGGGACAGAAAAGCGGCCTTACGGCCACGAATCGAAAAGTTGGAGGGATCACCCATGCACATGTTTCAGAATCTGATCGACAAACTGAAGGCTCATCCCCGCAAGATCGTCTTTACCGAGGGCACCGACCCCCGCATCCTGGAGGCATCCGCCCGGCTGCTGTCCGGGACCTTCCTGACCCCCGTGCTGGTGGGCAACGAGGAGGAGGTCCAGGCCGCCGCCGAGAAGGCCGGCTTCAATATCCGCGGCGCCATCATCATTGACCCGGAGAACTATGACGGCATGGACGCCATGGTGGAGAAGATGGTGGAGCTGCGCAAGGGCAAGATGACCGCCGATGAGTGCCGGGCCGCCCTGAAGAAGGGCAACTACTTCGGCACCATGCTGGTGAAGATGGGCGTGGCCGACGCCCTGCTGGGCGGCGCCACCTACTCCACCGCCGACACCGTCCGCCCCGCCCTGCAGCTGGTCAAGACCAAGCCCGGCAACAAGATCGTCTCCTCCTGCTTTATCCTGGTCCGCGCCTCCGCCACCGGCGACAACGATGTGCTGGCTATGGGTGACTGCGCCATCAACATCAAGCCCGAGGAGGACGAGCTGGTGGAGATCGCCGTGGAGACCGCCAAGTGTGCCAAGATCTTCGGCATCGCCCCCAAGGTGGCTTTCCTGAGCTACTCCACCAAGGGCTCCGGCAAGGGGGAAGATGTGGACAAGATGCGCAACGCCTGCGAGAAGGCCAAGGCACTCATGCCCGATATCCCCGTGGACGGCGAGATGCAGTTTGACGCCGCCGTGTCCCCCACTGTGGGCCAGCTGAAGTTCCCCGGCTCCCCCGTGGCCGGCTACGCCAACACCTTCATCTTCCCTGACATCAACGCGGGCAACATCGGCTACAAGATCGCCCAGCGTCTGGGCGGCTTTGAGGCCTACGGCCCCATCCTGCTGGGCCTGAATGCCCCCATCAACGACCTCAGCCGCGGCTGCAACGCCCAGGAGGTCTACTCCATGGCCATCATCACCGCCGCTCTGGCGGAGTAAACGGCCAGACGACCACAGACTGCGCCGGCGGGCCCCAATAGGGCCCGCCGTTTTGCGTCTTGTGAGGGGACAGGGAAGAAACGGCAGGCACATGGGAGATGCGGTTTTATAAAATCGTTTCGGGGGCCTGTACCGCTTTTTAAGATGCCCACCTTGAAAGGACTGGGAAAAAAACGGCGGATTTTTTCCCTCTGTGTTGCATTTTCTCTGCGGGTAAGGTATGATAATAAAGCGCATTCTCCCAGTTTTAGGAGTGTTGTCATGAGAAAAGATATCGCTTTGCCCGTGCTGGCCCTGGCGGGGGGCGGCGCCTGCCTCGCCCTGCGCCGCTGGCAGCTGGCCGCCGCGCTGGACCCAGAGACCGAACTGTTCCGCTCCGTCCCGGCCACGCCGGTGCTGATCGGTGTGCTGGCCCTGCTGGCGCTGCTGTTCCTGGTCCTGATGCCAGGGGGGAGGGAAGCCGGAGGACTATCCCGCAGCCTTCCGCTGTCCCAGCTCCCTGTATATGACCCTGGTGACGGCGGGGAGCCTGCTCCTGCTGGCCGCCGCGGCGCTGGGCACCCTGGGCTTTTTCCGGGCGTTTCAGCTGTGGCGGGACGGACTGGGCCAGGGACTGCCCGTGATGGAGCTGCTGGCTGCCGTATTGTGCATCCCCTCCGCTGCAGCGCTGATGATCCTGGGGCGGGGCCATTACCGGGGAGGCCTGCCCGCCTGTTATCCCGGCCTGACCACCCTGCCCGGCTACGCCGCCCTGCCCTGGCTGGTAGGGATCTATCAGGAGTACTCCCGGGACCCGGTGGTGCTGCGGTTCGCAGATATGATCCTGGCGGTGGTGTGTGCGGTGCTGGCGCTGTACTTCGCCGCCTCCTTCGCTTTCCGCCACCCCAGGCCCAGGCTGTGCCTGCTTTTTTTCCCTGATCGGGGATCGTTCTGAACCTGGAGGCGCTGGCCAACGGACAGTCCCTCTTCTTTACCGCGCTGACCGCTGCTGCGGTGCTGGTCCTGCTGGCCCAGAGCTGGGCGCTGCTGCGCACCTGCTTCGGCCCGGCTTGGCCGGAGTGCCTGCTGGAGGAGCGAATGCCCAGCGGGGCATTGGAACGGGCAGAAGGGGACAATGCCCCGGGAGGAGCCGGGGTCGAGAATCATCATCGGGAGGACGACTGAATATGGAACGCAAGAGATTTTATATCACCACCCCTATCTACTATCCCAGCGACAAGCTGCACATCGGCCACACCTACTGCACCGTGGCCACCGACGCTATGGCCCGGTATAAGCGTCTCACCGGCTGTGAGGTCATGTTCCTGACGGGCACCGACGAGCACGGCCAGAAGATCGAGGACAAGGCCAAGGAGGCCGGCGTCACCCCCAAGGAGTATGTGGACCGCATCGTGGAGGGGGAGCGGGGCGTGCTGGATCTGTGGAAGCTGATGAACATCAGCAACGACCGGTTCATCCGCACCACCGATGACTACCATGGTGTCCGCCATCCAGAAGATATTTAAGAAGATGTATGAGAAGGGGGACATCTACAAGGGCAAGTATGTAGGGAAATACTGCAAGCCCTGCGAGTCCTTCTGGACCGAGAGCCAGCTGGTGGACGGCAAGTGCCCTGACTGCGGCCGGGATGTGGTGGACGCGGAGGAGGAGGCCTACTTCTTCCGCCTGTCCAAGTACGCCGACCGGGTACAGCACCTGCTGGAGGACACCGACTTCCTGGAGCCCCGCAGCCGGGTCAATGAGATGGTGAACAACTTCATCAAGCCCGGCCTGGAGGACCTGTGCGTCAGCCGCACCTCCTTCACCTGGGGCGTGCCGGTGGACTTTGACCCGGGCCACGTGGTCTATGTATGGGTGGACGCCCTGTTCAACTATACCACCGCCCTGGGCTTCCTCAACGACCGGTATGACGACTATGAGAAGTTCTGGCCCGCGGACGTCCACTTTGTGGGCAAGGAGATCGTCCGGTTCCACTCCATCATCTGGCCCGCCATGCTGATGAGCATGGAGATGCCCCTGCCCAAGAAGGTGTTCGGCCACGGCTGGCTGCTGCTGGACGGAGGAAAGATGTCCAAGTCCAAGGGCAACGTGGTAGATCCCTATATCCTGGCGGAGAAGTTCGGAGTGGATGCCCTGCGCTTCTTCCTGATGCGCACCTTCCCCTTCGGCTCCGACGGCAACTTCTCCAACGAGCTGCTGATCCAGACCATCAACACGGACCTGGCCAACGACCTGGGCAATCTCCTCTCACGCACCGTGTCCATGGTGGGCAAGTATTTCGGCGGCACCCTGCCTGAGGAGCAGGCGGCGGACGAGGAGAAGGATGGGGAACTGGTGGAGCTGATCTCCTCCCTGCGCACCAGGTATGAAGAGCAGATGGAGCACTACGCCTTCCAGAACGCCCTGGCGGAGATCTTCAAGGTGATCGGCCGGGCCAACAAGTATATCGACGAGAACACCCCCTGGACCCTGGCCAAGGACATGGAGGCCAACGGAGCCCGGCTGGCCCGGGTGATGTACAACCTGCTGGAGGTGCTGCGGGTCTCCGCTATCCTGCTCACCCCTTTATCCCCCAGTCTGCTGCCGAGGTGCTCCGGCAGATCGGCGCCTGCGAGACCTGCTCTACCTGGGAGAGCGCCGCCGGCTATGGGGCCCTGTCTCACACTGTCACTGTCTCCCGGGGCGAGAACCTGTTCCCCCGCATCGACGCAGAAAAGGCCCTGTCCGAGCTGGAGGAGGCTGCGGCGGCCGCCAAGAAGGCAGCTCTGCCCGATTTGGAGGTGGAGCCTCAGCTCACAGAGAAGGTGGACTTTGACACCTTTTTGCAAGAGCGATTTCCGGGCCGTTAAAGTCAAGGCCTGCGAAACAGTGAAGAAGTCCAACAAGCTGCTGCGCTTCACCCTGGACGACGGCACCGGCACCGACCGGCAGATCCTCTCCGGCATCGCGATGTGGTACAAGCCCGAGGAACTGGTGGGCAAGACCCTGGTCGCCATCGTCCAACCTGCCCCCCGGAAGATGATGGGACTGGAGTCCAACGGTATGCTGATCTCCGCCGTCCACACCGAGAAGGGCGAGGAGCAGCTCAACCTGCTGATGATCGACGACAAGATCCCCGCTGGGGCCAAGATGTGCTGAACGGGGCTGTGGGACAGATCGAAAAGATCTGCGTCATTTTAATGGGGCGGGCCTTTGGCCCGCCCCATTTTTGTGCTATACTGAAAGCAGACGCCGGGGGGAGAAACTGGCTCCGGCCCCGCCTCCGGGTACCGGAACGGGAAAGCATCTTTGAGAAAGGAAGGATGGACATGTACCGATATGAATATGTGACCTATCGCACCGGGGGCGGCTTCTGGATGGACAACAGCGCCTGTGAGCACCGGGAGATCATAGACGAGTACGCGGCCAAGGGTTGGCGTTACGTGGGATATCTGCCCACCATGTTTTCCGGGGAGGGCGGCACCAAGGAAGTGGACCTGATCTTTGAACGGGAGGAGCCCTGAGCCATGTGGTCCAACTGTTTGTTCGTGGCCCTGGGGGGCGGCCTGGGCGCCGTGGGGAGGTATCTGCTCAGCCTGATTGCCGCCCCATGGTCCTTTCCGGTGATGACCCTGCTCACCAATTTTCTGGGGGCGGTGGTCATCGGCGCCGTGGCCCAGGCGGCGGGACAGCTGCCCATGTCCAAAAGTGCAGTTCTGTTTTTGAAGACCGGACTTTGCGGTGGTTTTACCACCTTTTCCACTTTTTCACTGGAGACGGTGGAGCTGCTGGAGCAGGGGAGATGGGCCGCCGGGGGCGGGTACATCCTGGCCAGCGTGGGTCTGTGCCTGGCGGGGGTGCTGCTGGGGCGGGCCCTGGTGTGGAAGATCTTTTGAGGATGGAGACCCGCATCTGAGGGCGGCGCCTCTATCCAAATGAGGGCTGCCGCGGGGAGAAAATCGTGCGGACGGGGTTGACAGAGAAAGGATCTTCTGCTATATTAGTTAAGCAAATTTATATAAATTCGCTTAATGAAATGAGGGGAACGGATGGACCTGCGGGATAGTCTGAACCGGTATTACTACGATGTAACGGTCAGTGATCTGAGGCAGATCAGCCGCACCGGCGGCGGAGAGCTGTCTTATAATAGCATCATGTATCTGGATGTGATCTCCTACCAGCGGGCCCAGGGGGAGTGTACGGTGAGCACCCTGGCCAATACCCTGCACATCACAAAGTCAGCGGTGACCATCAAGGTCAACGAGCTGGAGCGGCTGGGGATGGTGACCAAGACCCGCAGCGAGACCGACCGGAGGGTGATCCAGTTGGACGTATCCCCGCAGATGACACAGTCGCTCCGAGCCTATGAGGGCCCGTTTGAGCGGGCGATCCGGCTGGTGGAAAGGAGCTTCACACCGGAACAGATCGCGGTGTTCTGTTCCATTTTGAATACGTTTACTTCGGAATATATAAAGGATTTTAAAATGACACAGCATGCAAAAATTATTTGAGAGCCTTCGCCCACTCGGCTGTTTTTCCGGTGCGCCTTGCCCAGCATGATAAGCATGGCGATGCTCTCCCTGTACACAGTGGCGGACGGCATCTTTGTGGGGCGCTATGTGGGCCCCAACGCTCTGGCGGCGGTCAATCTGGTGATGCCGCTGATCATGATGAGTTTCGCACTGGTGGACCTGGTGGCGGTGGGGTCCTCCGTTCAGATCTCTATCCGCCTTGGGGAAAAAAATGAGAGGGCGGCCAACCGGATCTTCAGCTTCTGCACCGGGCTGATTGTGGCGCTGTCCTGCGTCATCGGGCTGGGCGGCTTTTTCCTGGCCGGGCCGATGGTGTCCCTGATGGGGGCGGAGGCGGAGGTCACCGCCATGGGGGCGGAGTATATGCAGGTATATGCCGTATTCGCGCCAGTCATTATGGTATTCTTTGCAGTGGACAACTATCTGCGCATCTGCGGCCGGGTGCGGTACAGCATGATACTCAATGTGGTTACAGCACTGTTGAACATCGTGCTGGATTTTCTATTTTTGGTAGTTTTCCGCTGGGGGGTGGCCGCGGCAGCGGCGGCCTCCTGTCTGAGCATTGCCCTGGGTACAGTGCTGGGCTTCCTGCCCTTTGTGATGGGCCGTCTCCCTCTGCGTTTTGTTCGGGGGACCATCTCTGCCCGTCAGCTGGGGAATATTTTGGCCAATGGCAGCTCGGAGTTCTTTTCCAGTATTGCGGGATCTGTGATGATGGTCATTCTCAACAGCGTACTGCTGAGGCTGTCCGGGTCTATGGCGGTGGCGGCTTTCTCTATCGTGATGTATGTGGACAGCATCGTGGGCTCTCTGCTGTTTGGCATGGCAGATTCCATTCACGGCCCGCCATGCAGCTACAACTGACGGCGCCGGCGCCGGGACAGGATGCTGGCCCTGGAAAAGAGGGTGCTTTTTGACAGGCGCGGCGGTGTGCGCTGGCGGCTTTGCTGTGGATGCAGCTGGGGGGACAGTATGTCATCCCTCTCTTTATCCAGGGGATGACCCCGCCCTGCTGGAGATGAGCTTGCGGGCCATGAGGCTGTTCTCCCTGTCTTATCTGCTGGGCTGGGCAGGGACCTGTCTGAGCTCCTTCTTCACCGCATTGAACCGGCCGGGACGCTCCCTGATCCTGGCCTTCAGCAAGACGCTGGTCGTTTCCGCTGGCCTGTCTGGCGGTGCTGCCAGCCGGCGCTGGGCTGGACGGCGTGTGGCTGACGCGCCGGCGGCCGGAGTGCTGACCGCCGCTCTGGCAGTCTGGTTTTTGACCGCAGTGCTGCGGCAGGAGAGAGCCCAGGACCGGCAGGAGGGGAGGGTACACCCCAGGCGTGAGACCCGGTCCCATCATCAGAAAAAACAGGTCCTGCGCTCAGAGGAGCGCAGGACCTGTTTTAATGAATCACGGCGGTTCACGCCTCCTGGGAAATGACGGCCAGGGCCTCATCCACGGCGGAGAGGAGGTACTGGATGTCCTCCTCTGTATGGGCGGGGGAGAAGCAGAGGCGGCTGTTGTGCAGGATGCCGCGGTCCTTCAGCAGGGCCATAAAGCGGCTGTGCTTGGGGAAGCTGGCGTTGGCCAGGGCGTCCCGGTGGTTGATGATCTTCTCCTTCTTGGTGAACACGGGAAAGAGCGCCCCCGGCATCCCCTGGACGATCATGTCCACGCCGTGCTTTCTGGCCAGAGCCTCCATGCCATCCTTGGCCATCTGGGTGTACTGGCGGATCAGGCGGAACGCCTCTCCGTCGTTGGCCTCCAGCTGCCGGATAGTCTCCAGCACAGCCGCGGCGGCCAGGGGATGGCCATTGTAGGTGCCCACGGCCAGGACGCGGTTGTCCTCGATGACCTGCATGACCTCCCGCCGGCCGGCGAAGGCGGCCACAGGGAAGCCGCCGCCGATGGCCTTGGCAAAGGTGCACAGGTCGGGGGTGACGCCGAAGTACTCCTGGGCGCCTCCCAGCGCCAGGCGGAAGCCGGTGAGGGTCTCGTCAAAGACCATCAGCACGCCATACCGGGTACACAGCTCCCGCAGTCCCTCCAGAAAGCCGGGCTCAGGCATGCAGCCGGTCATATTCAGGGTCACGGGCTCCATGATGACGCAGGCGATTTGATCCCCCTGCTGCTGGAACAGGGCGGCCAGCCCCTCCAAATCGTTGTATTCTGCCAGGAGGCAGTCATCCAGGGCGTGGGGGGCGCGGCCCTCGGTGTAGCACATGGCGGAGTAGAAGTCGTCCGGGTCCACGCCGTCCCGGGCCTGAAGATCGCCGCGGTCGGTGCGGCCGCCCAGAACGAAATCCATGCCCCCGTTGTACTGCCCCTTGAACTTTACATACAGGGGGCGTCCTGTATAAGCCCGGGCCACCCGGATGGCGTTGAAGACTGCGTCCACGCCGGAGACGGCGAAGCGGACCAGCTCGGCGCAGGGGACCACCTGCTGGATCTTTTCCGCGGCTTCGATGGCCGCCAGGCAGTCCCGGTTCGTGTAGGCCTGGTCCAGCTGCTCCCTGAGGGCCCGGCGCAGCCCCTCGTTGCTGTGGCCCAGAATAGCGGGCCCGGCGGAGAGGGAGAAGTCGTAGTACACATTGCCGTCATAGTCGGTCATGCGGCAGCCCTCGGCGCTTTTGACATAGACCGGAGCGACGCCTTTGGCCTTCTTGAAATTGGACAGGACACCGCCGGCCAGGCAGCGGCTGGCGCGCTGGAACAGAGCTTCATTTTCCGTATGGACAGTCATGTGGGTGGCCTCCTTGTGGATCGTTGTGCTCTGAGTATAACAGATGTATACATCTTGGTCAATAGAAAAAGTCTAAATTAGAAAAGAAAATTAAAAGATGCATACAATAAGAGATCCCCCGGCAGTGTCGGGGGATCTCCAAATCAATATTGAATGTGGTTCTCCAGCAGCTCTGTCAGCCGCGCCAGATCCCGGCGGCGGATGCAGTCCAGGATGGCCAGGTGCTCCGTAAGGCTCTCCTCCACCCGGGAGAGCAGGCGGACCGACAGGTACTGATACCGGCGCAGCACGGCCCGCAGGTCGTTGGTGGCCTTCTGGGCATAGCGGTTGCCGCTCTTTTGCAGGATCTGGTCGTGGAGGGCCCAGTCCGCGTCGGCAAACTCCTCCACGCGGACAGTCTCCCCCTGTTCCAGCCGTACCTGGAGGGAGCGGAAGCGGGCCTCCAGGGCGTCCAGCTCCTCTGAGGAGAAAGCGCCAATGGCGGTCCGGGCGGCCAGCACCTCCAGGGCCTGGCGCACCGCGTAGGCATCCTCGATGTCCTTCTGGGTGGCAGATTTGACGAAGGTGCCCACGCCGTCCCGGATCTCCACCAGGTCGTCCCGCATCA
>ENA-OQIL01000707-OQIL01000707.1-human-gut-metagenome-genome-assembly--contig:-NODE-707-length-11293-cov-2.551137_pt1 | contig 11293 bp, 9 predicted proteins | sample MGYA00242583_ERZ504748 | MGnify/ENA primary metagenome ERZ504748 (study PRJEB26092, sample SAMD00036191) | human gut metagenome | host: Homo sapiens | study: EMG produced TPA metagenomics assembly of...
CACCGCCCTTCTCCCCGGAGGCTCCCTGGTCCTGTCTCTGGGACACAGCCAGCGGGCACATGCCGCATGACCGGCCCGCCGTCACCGTGTTCGAGGGGGGAGTGGCCCGAGGTTAGGATTGACAGCGGGGCAAAATTCCGCCATAATAGTTTGTAAGTTTTCTGCAAAGGAGGGGTCTCCCCATGGCCCACATCAACCAAAACTATCTGAAGCTGCCGGCAGCTACCTCTTCTCCGAGGTCAACCGCCGGATCACCGCCTACTCCGCCTCCCACCCCGGCGCAAGATCATCCGGCTGTCCATCGGCGACGTGACCCGCCCCCTGGCCCCTGCTGTCATCGAGGCTATGCACCAGGCCGTCACCGAGATGGGCACCTTCGAGGGCTTCCACGGCTATGGCCCGGAGCAGGGCTACGACTTCCTGCGGGAGGCCATTGCCCAGCACGACTACGCCGCCCGGGGCGTGGACATCAAGCCGGAGGAGATCTTTGTCTCCGACGGCGCCAAGAGCGACTGCGGCAACATTGGCGACATCTTCGGTCTGGACAACGTGGTGGCGGTGTGCGACCCGGTGTACCCTGTCTATGTCGATACCAACGCCATGGCCGGCCGGGCCGGTGACTACCAGGAGGAGCTGGGCCGATGGAACAAGCTGGTCTACATGCCCTGTGTGGAGGAGAACGGCTTTACCCCTGTTCCCCCTCGTGAGAAGGTGGACATCATCTACCTCTGCTTCCCCAATAACCCCACCGGCGCGGTAGCCACCCGGGAGCAGCTGAAGGCGTGGGTGGACTACGCCAACGCCAACGGCTCCGTCATCCTCTACGACTCCGCCTATGAGGCTTTCATCTGCGAGGAGGATGTCCCCCACAGCATCTTTGAGATCGAGGGTGCCCGAACCTGCGCCATCGAGTTCCGCTCCTTCTCCAAGACTGCCGGCTTCACCGGCAACCGCTGCGCCTACACCGTGGTCCCCATGGAGCTGGAGCGGGACGGTGCCAAGCTGAACAGCCTGTGGAACCGCCGCCAGTGCACCAAGTTCAACGGGGTCCCCTATGTGGTCCAGCGGGGCGCCGCCGCCATATACACCCCCGAGGGCAGGGAGCAGACCCGCGCCTCCATCGACTACTACCGCAAAAACGCCCAGGTCATCCGGGAGGGCCTCACCTCTGCCGGGCTCCAGGTGTTCGGCGGGGTCAACGCTCCCTATATCTGGCTCAAGACCTCCGGCGGTATGGGGTCCTGGGACTTCTTTGATCTGCTGCTGGATCAGGCCAATGTGGCCACCACCCCCGGCGCCGGCTTCGGCCCCAGCGGTGAGGGCTACGTCCGCCTCACCGCCTTTGGCGACGCCGCCGCCACAGTGGAAGCCGTGGAGCGGGTGAAGGCCGCTGTCCGCAAGTGATCCATTCCCCGTGCCCCTGGCACGGGGAATTTTTTCCTGCCCGGAGGGAGCGGTCCCTTTGGAGCGGCAGAGGACGACTTCCCCCTTTCATCCCGTTAATGAAAGCAAAAAGGGATAAATCAATATTTTAAGTGGGTGGTGTCATGAAAAAGGTAACACCAGTTTTGATGGCAATCGTATTCTGCGCTTTGCTGCTCGCAGGGTGCAGTATTTCTTCTCAAAGCAGGCAAGGGCAGCCGCTAGCAGTCTATTCTTTTAGCGGGGAAAATGAATTTATTTCTGTTTCAAATGGGGTCATCGTTTTAGACGCTGAAGAAGAGATCTGTTATGGCGGTAATTTGGAGACAAGAAAAGATAAGTTTACGGATATTGCTTCATACTCAGCTACCATTTATCTTACATCAGATGGTGAAGAGAATATTTTAATGTCCAATAGAGTTGAAGATAAAACAGGAGGCGCAATAAATATTTCCGAGGATATAGGAAAAATAACCGGGGACATTCTTATCCCTGATGATATTGATAATTTAGTTGATGGTCTTTGGTTTGAGCTGAAAACAGTTGATCTGGATGGAGAGGAAAACACATATCATCTGCAATTAGAAGTGATTGAGATCACTAGAGCGAATGATAATTCGCCTTCTGCTTATTGACCCGTGTGACCTGGAGCAGATCCCCCTCATCTGAATGGACGCGGGGAGGGTTTCTGTCCTGAAGACCGGTCCAGAGGGGAAAAGGGTACAGGGCGTGGACGGCTTGACTTTCCCCCCGCCTCAGGATACAATCGAGTTGTTTCCCAAACTCTACCCTCTCCCCTGTTACTGCTCAGACTTTCCGGGCATCCTAGCAGGGCGCCCCGGCTGCGGGGCCTGGCACAACAGGACACAGCAGGAGGTCTTCCCCATGAAACAGTTCAAGTTCCCACATATCGGGATGCGCACCACTAAGACCGCCGTGGCAGTGATGCTCTCCTACCTGATCTTTGTCCCTTTCGGCCTCCTCTATAACGAGAGCTACCCTGGGGTGCTGGCCTATGTGGGCCCCACCTATTCCTGCATCGCCTGCATCGTGTGCATGCAGAGCTCCCTGGAGCAGACCCTCCAGGTTGGGCTCTCCCGCTTTGTGGGGGTGTTCATCGGTGCCATCCTGGGGGTGGCTATGCTGCTCCTGGAGCCCCTGCTGTCCCACTGGGTGGGCATCGTCCTGATGCTGGGAGCCGCCTGTGTGTGCGGGATCTGGCTTTGCATGCTCTTCAACCGGCCCGCGGCCTGCGGCATGGCCTGCATCCTCCCCTGCGTCATGCTCATTTCCGGTGACGTGTCCGGCATCCAGCGCTACTACTACGCCGCCGCCCGGGTGTCGGAGACGGTGGTGGGAGTAACGGTGGCCTTCCTCATCAACTCCCTGCTCCCCACCAGAAATCCACAGCCCCAGGATAAGTGACAGGCTGAACTCCTTGTCAGCAAGAACCCACCAAAAAAGAACAGGCCCGCGCGTCCGCAGAACACTGCAGGCGCGCGGGCTCGTTTTTCACTCCAGGTCCACCGGATAGCGCTCAGTGAAGCAGCCGTCACAGAAGCCGCAGGCCGCCTTGGGGGCCAGCTGGTGCAGGTCCTCCAGAGGCAGATAGCCCAAGCTGTCCGCCCCGGCGATCTCCCGGATCTCCTCCAGGGAATGCTGGCAGGCGATGAGCCGTTCCCGGTCCGGGATATCGGTTCCAAAGTAGCATGGGGCGATGAAGGGGGGCGCGGACACCCGGATGTGGACCTCCTTCGCCCCGGCCTCCCGCAGCAGGTTGGTGATCTGGCGGCAGGTGGTTCCCCGGACGATGGAGTCGTCGATCATCACCACCCGCCTCCCCTCCACACAGCTGCGCAGCGCCCCCAACTTAATGCGCACCGCCTGCTCCCGGCTGCGCTGATCCGGGGTAATGAAAGTGCAGCCGATATAGCGGTTTTTGACCAGACCCACTCCATAGGGGAATCCTCGACTCCTCCGCATAACCCATGGCTGCGTCCAGACCGGAATCTGGGATGCCGATGACTACATCCGCCTCCACCGGCCAGGTCTGAGCCAGCAGCCGGCCTGCCCGCCGCCGGGCCTCATAGACGGACTGACCGCAGAGCATGGAGTCCGGCCGGGCGAAATAAATGTGCCTGCCGCCCCTTTGTCAAGAGCTCCCCATACCGGCGGTGCAGATAGCTCATTTATGAAAGTCTATTTTATACTTCCTGCACAAATATGGAGGGCCGTCTGGCTATTTGTCTTAGTGGCGAAGCAAAATTGAGTTGAACTTGCAAAAACATCTTGACATGGAATTGCGGTTCGCGTATAATTTGCCCATAGTTTAGGACAAAGGCGTTCCGAACCAACAGGTCGGCCTGCCTTTGTCCTCTTTTTATTTTAACTTTACTTGAAAGAATGAGAGGAGTGTCCTGCATGTCGTACAGCAAGGAAGACATCATCCGTATGGTAAAAGAAGAGGATGTGGAGTTCATCCGCCTTCAATTCACCGACATTTTCGGTCAGCTCAAGAACGTGGCCATCACCGCATCTCAGATTGAGAAGGCGGTGAATGACCAGATCATGTTCGACGGCTCCTCCATCGAGGGTTTTGTCCGCATCGACGAGTCGGATCAGTACCTGTACCCCGACCTGGACTCCTTCGCCATCTTCCCCTGGCGGCCCAGCCACGGCAGGGTAGCCCGGCTCATCTGTGACGTCCATGACCCGGACGGAAAACCCTTCGTGGGCGACCCCCGGCACGTCCTCAAGCGGGCTCTGAAAAGGGCGGAGGAGATGGGCTTTGATGCCTTCAACGTAGGTCCAGAGGCGGAATTCTTCCTCTTCCAGACTGATGACGAGGGCAAGCCCACCACCCGTACCAACGACGAGGCGGGCTACTTCGATCTGGGCCCCCTGGACCACGGGGAGGGCACCCGGCGGGAGATCTGCATGGCCCTAGAGCAGATGGGCTTTGAGATCGAGGCCAGCCACCACGAGGTAGCCCAGGGCCAGCACGAGATCGACTTCAAGTACGCCGACGCCCTGCGTACCGCGGACAACATTATGACCTTCAAGCTGGCAGTCAAGACCCTAGCCCAGAAAAATGGCCTCCACGCCACCTTTATGCCCAAGCCCATCTTCGGCATCAATGGCTCGGGGATGCACACTAACATGTCCCTGTTCCAGGGCGGGAAAAATGCCTTCTACGACCCGGATGACCCAAAGGGCCTGTCTAAAGAGGCATATTCATTCATCGCCGGTCTGCTGGCCCACGTGAAGGGCATGGCGGCGGTGACCAACCCCCTGGTGAACTCCTATAAGCGGCTGGTGCCCGGCTACGAGGCTCCCTGCTACCTGGCCTGGTCTGCCTCCAACCGCTCCGCCCTTATCCGTATCCCCGCCGCCCGGGGGCAGTCCACCCGGGTGGAGCTCCGCTCTCCCGACCCGGCCTGCAACCCCTACCTGGAGCTGGCTCTCTGTCTGGCCGCCGGGCTGGACGGCATCGAGAAGGGCCTCACCCCGCCCCCGGAGGTCACCGAGAACATCTTCGACATGAATGCCGCCGCCCGAAAGCTCACGGCATCGACTCTCTGCCCGACTCCCTGGAGGAGGCCATCCACGCTCTGGAGGCCGATCCCTTGGTGCTGGACACCCTGGGAGAGCATGTGGCAGCCAACTATATTGAGGGCAAGCGGAAGGAATGGGAGGAGTACCGCACCCGCGTCTCCTCCTGGGAACGGGAGAAGTACATCATCAATTATTAAAGCGATCCCATCCCAACAGGGGAGTGAACGCACATGGAAAAGATCATTGTGGCCTTTGAGAGCGAAAAGACCGCCCTGCGTGTAAAGGAACTGCTGGAGGGGGGCGGCGCGGCCGCCTGCTTGGTGTGCCGCACCGCCGACCAGGTGCGGCGGGCCATAAACAAGCTGCCAGTGCCGGCGGTGGTGTGCGGCTACAAGCTGGGGGATCAGACGGCGGAGCTGTTCTTTGAGGACCTGCCCCCCTCCTGCGCCATGCTGGTGCTGGCTCGCCAGGACCGATTGGATCTTCTGGGGAATGACGACATCTTCCGCCTGCCATCCCCGGTAAGCCGTGGGGATCTGCTGGCTGCGGTGCGGCTGCTGCTGCAAGTGGGGCGCAGGCTGGAGCGGTACGGGCGCCCCTGTCACAGTGGGGAGGATCGGAGACTCATCGACCGGGCTAAGGCCCTGCTCATGGACCGCCATGGCATAACAGAGGAGCAGGCCCATTACTATTTGCAGAAAAAAAGTATGGACAGCAGGACAAAATTGGCCCAGACCGCCCGGCTGGTGCTGGACAGCAAAACGATGGAATAGAGGCGGAGACGAGGTGGTCTTACGGCGACGGTCGGGAGACGGACCGCCGCCGTTTTTATGGAAAGAGGCGAGACGCATGAGGGAAAAAGCGGCTGAAGGGAGAGGGCTGTACTGCCCCGAATTCGAGCATGACGCCTGCGGCATTGGCGCCGTGGTGGACATACAGGGCCGGGCCAGTCATGAGACAGTGGACGATGCCCTGAAGATCGTGGAGAAGCTGGAGCACCGGGCGGGCAAGGATGCCGAGGGTAAGACCGGCGACGGGGTGGGCATACTCACCCAGATCCCCCACGCGTTTTTTGCCAGGGCGGCGGCGGAGGCGAGCATCGCCCTGCCCGGACGGCGGGACTACGGCGTGGGCATGTTCTTCCTGCCTCGGGACGGTTTGAAACGCCGGCAGGCCCAGAGACAGTTCGAACTGGTGACTGAGAAGGAAGGCATGGCTTTCCTGGGCTGGCGGGAAGTGCCCGTGCACCCGGAGATTCTGGGCCAGCGAGCCAGGGACAAAATGCCTAGCATTTTCCAGGCTTTTGTGGCCAGGCCGGAGGAAACGGCTCCCGGCTTGGATTTTGACCGAAAGCTCTATGTAGCCCGGCGGGTATTCGAGCATCTGAGCGGGGACACCTACGTGGTCTCCCTGTCCAGTCGCACCGTGGTCTACAAGGGCATGTTCCTGGTTCACCAGTTGCGGGCCTTCTACCCCGACCTGCAAAGCATAAACTATACCTCCGCCTTGGCCATCGTCCACTCCCGGTTCTCGACCAACACCAACCCCTCCTGGGAGCGGGCCCACCCCAACCGGCTAATAGCCCACAACGGGGAGATCAACACCATCCGGGGCAACATGGACCGGATGCTGGCCCGGGAGGAGACCATGTTTTCCCCCCTGCTGGCAACGGATAGGGACAAGGTGCTGCCGGTGGTGAACGCCTCCGGCTCTGATTCCGCCATGCTGGACAACACCCTGGAGTTCCTGATGATGGCGGGGATGGACCTTCCCCTGGCGGTGATGGCCTGCATCCCTGAGCCCTGGCGGAATGACCGCACCCTCTCCCGCTCCCGCCGGGACCTATACCACTACTACGCCACCCTCATGGAGCCCTGGGATGGCCCGGCGGCCATCCTGTTCTCCGACGGGGACGTGGTGGGAGCGGTGCTGGACCGCAACGGCCTGCGCCCTGCCCGGTACTACCTCACCGACGACAGCCGGCTCATTCTCTCCTCCGAGGTGGGGGTGCTGGACATCCCACCGGAGCATATCGTGGAAAAGTCCCGGCTGCGGCCGGGCAAGATGCTGCTGGCGGACCTGAGGCAGGGGCGGATCATTGACGACCAGGAACTGAAGGAGGGCTACGCCGCCCGGCAGCCCTATGGAGAGTGGCTGGACACCAATCTGCTCCGTCTGGCCGACCTGCCGATCCCAAACCAGCGGGTGGAGCGGCACAGCCGGGAGGAACTTAGCCGCCTTCAGAAGGCCTTCGGCTACACCTATGAGGACGTGAACGACACCATCCTGCCCATGGCCCGCACCGGGGCGGAGCCCACCGCCGCCATGGGGGTGGATATCCCCCTGGCGGTGCTGGACAACAGGGATCGGCCCCTCTTCTCCTACTTCAAGCAGCTCTTCGCCCAGGTGACCAACCCACCCATGGATGCTATCCGGGAGGAGATCGTCACCGACACCACCGTCTACGCGGCCGATGACGGGAATCTGCTCCAGGAACAGCCGGACAACTGCCGGGTGCTCCAGATCCACAACCCCGTTCTCACCTCCACCGACCTGATGAAGATCAAGGCCATGAACCGACCTGGCTTCCACGCAGCCACCGTGTCCCTGCTCTATTACAAAGGCACCCACCTGGATCTGGTACTGGACCGGCTGGCGGTGGCGGTGGACAGGGCGTACCGGGAGGGGGCCAACATTGTCATCCTTTCCGACCGGGGGGTGGACGAGAACCACGCGGCCATCCCCTCTCTGCTGGCGGTGTCTGCCATGGAGCAGCACCTGGTTCGCACCGGGAAGCGCACCGCCGTATCTATCCTCCTGGAATCCGCTGAGCCCCGGGAGGTCCACCACTTCGCCGCCCTGCTGGGCTATGGCGCCCGGGCAGTGAACCCCTACTTGGCGGAGGAGACCATCGTGGATCTGATCGAGGAGGGCCTGCTGGACAAGGACTTCCACACCGCAGTGGCCGACTACACCGCCGCCGTCCTCCACGGGGTGGTGAAGATCGCCTCCAAAATGGGCATCTCCACCCTCCAGTCCTACCAGTCTGCCCAGATCTTCGAGGCGGTGGGCATACGGCAGGATGTAATCGACAAGTACTTTACCAACACCGTCTCACGGGTGGGGGGCATCGGCCTGGAGGAGATGGCCGCCGCAGTGGAGCGGAACCACGACCGCGCCTTCGACCCCTTGGGACAGGAGACTGACCTGACACTGGAGAGCCTGGGGGAGCACAAGGCCCGAGCCGGTGGGGAGGACCACCTCTATAATCCACAGACCATCCATCTGCTCCAGCAGGCCGTCCGCTGGGAGGATTACGGGCTCTTCAAGCAGTACACCGCCCTGGTGGACGATGAGACAAAGCCCCACACCCTCCGTGGCCTGATGGAGATGAAATATCTGGGGCGAGCCCATCCCCTTAGAGGAGGTGGAGAGCGAGGATTCTATCGGTCAAACGCTTCAAGACCGGGGGCCATGAGCTACGGCTCCATCTCCCGTGAGGCCCACGAGTGCCTGGGCCCAAGCCATGAACCTGCTGGGGGGGCAAGTCCAACGCCGCGAGGGGGGCGAGGAAGACGACCGGGCTGGGGGGATCCGGAGCGGGTAACTCCGCCATCAAGCAGGGTGGCCTCCGGCCGCTTCGGGGTCACCAGGCGCCTACCTGGTGAGCGCCAGAGAGATCCAGATCAAAATGGGGGCAGGGGGTCCGAAGCCCGGCGAGGGCGGCCACCTGCCCGCCGGGAAAGTCTACCCATGGATCGCTTGGTGCCGCCACTCCACCCCCGGCGTCACCCTGATCTCTCCTCCGCCCCACCACGACATCTACTCCATCGAGGATCTGGCCCAACTGATCTATGATTTGAAGTGCGCCAACCGTCAGGCCCGCATCTCGGTGAAGCTGGTCAGCGAGGCGGGGGTGGGTACCGTCGCTGCCGGGGTGGCCAAGGCAGGGGCCCAGGTGATCCTCATCTCCGGCCACGACGGAGGCACCGGCGCGGCCCCTCGTACCTCCATCCACAACGCCGGTCTGCCCTGGGAGCTGGGTCTGGCGGAGGCCCACCAGAACCTGATCCAAAACGGCCTGCGGTCCCATGTGGTGCTGGAGACTGACGGCAAGCTCATGAGCGGCCGGGACGTGGCTATCGCCTGTATGCTGGGAGCGGAGGAGTTCGGCTTCGCCACCGCCCCTCTGGTCACTCTTGGCTGCGTCATGATGCGGGTGTGTAACCTGGACACCTGCCCCGTGGGGGTGGCCACTCAGAACCCGGAGCTGCGGAAACGGTTCACAGGCAAGCCGGAGTACGTGGTCAACTTCATGCGCTTCGTCGCCCGGGAACTACGGGAGCATATGGCCCGGCTTGGGGTGCGCACGGTGGACCAGCTGGTAGGCCGCACCGACCTGCTGCGGGTACGGAAGCCCGCCGTCAACCAGCGGGCGGCCACGGTGGACTTGTCCGCCATTCTGGACAGTGCTTACGCCGGCTGGCCAAAGACCCGCTTTGATCCGGCGGACGCCTATGACTTCCATCTGGAGGACACAGTGGATCTGCGGGTACTGGAACAGAAGCTGGGCGTCGCCCTTGAGAAAGGCGACCATAGGCGGCTGGAACTGGCGGTGTCCTCCACCGACCGGGCAGTGGGGACTATCCTTGGTTCGGATATCACTCTCCTCCACGGGGAGGCACTCCCCGACGACACCTTTGTGGTAAAGTGTACCGGCGGGGGAGGCCAGTCCTTCGGCGCCTTCCTGCCCCGCGGCCTCACCCTGGAGCTGGAGGGGGACGCCAACGACTACCTGGGCAAGGGCCTCGTCCGGAGGGAGGATCATCGTCTATCCGCCCAAGGACAGCCCCTTTGACCCGGCAGAGAACATTCTGGTGGGCAACGTGGCCCTCTATGGAGCCACCTCCGGCCAGGCCTTTCTCAACGGCGTGACCGGGGAGCGGTTCTGCGTGCGCAACTCCGGCGCCGACGCGGTGGTGGAGGGAGTGGGGGACCACGGATGCGAGTATATGACCGGGGGCCGGGTGGTAATCCTGGGCCCCACGGGCCGCAATTTCGCCGCCGGCATGAGCGGTGGGATAGCGTATGTGCTGGACGAGGACCATGACCTGTACCTGCGGCTGAACAAGGAACTGGTGTCCATGGGCCCGGTCACGGAAGAGGGAGATATAGAAGCGCTGCGAGGCCTGATCCAGGCTCACGCAGAGGCCACCGGCTCCCCCAAAGCCGGACGAATTTTGGCCAATTTCGGAGCCTGGTTGCCTAAATTCAAGAAGATTTTGCCCCACGACTACGACCGGATGTTGCGTACCATCGCCTGGTACGAGGCCCAGGGTATGGGCCGGGTCCAGGCAGAGACGGAGGCGTTCTATGTCAACGCCAGAGGAAAGGGGGACTGACCGTGGGAAAGCCCATTGGATTTCTGGAATATGCCCGGCAGGGCAATCCCTGCCAGCCACCGCTGGAGCGGGTGGCGTACTGGAACGAATTCCATCCCCGGCTGGGCCGGGAGGAGCGGCAACGGCAGGGGGCCCGGTGCATGGCCTGCGGCGTGCCCTTCTGTCAGTCAGGGGCGGTGTTGAACGGTATGGTCTCCGGCTGCCCACTGCACAATCTGGTGCCCGAGTGGAACGACCTGGTGTACCGCAGAAAGCTTGGCCGCGCTTTGGAGCGGCTACTGAAAACCAACGACTTCCCAGAGTTCACCAGCCGGGTGTGCCCCGCCTTGTGTGAGGCGGCCTGCACCTGCGGCCTAAACGGCCAGCCGGTGACGGTGAAGGACAACGAACTGGGGATCATCGAGGAGGCCTGGGAGCAGGGACTCATGTACCCTCGGCCGCCCGAGACCCGCACCGGTAGGACCGTGGCGGTGGTGGGCTCCGGCCCCGCCGGGCTCTCCTGCGCTCAAAGGCTTAACCGCCGAGGTCACAGCGTCACCGTGTTCGAGCGGGCCGACCGACCCGGCGGCCTGCTGATGTACGGCATCCCCAACATGAAGCTGGAAAAGTCGGTGGTCCAGCGGCGGCTGGATCTGATGGCGGCGGAGGGGATAGCCTTCCGCACCGGTGTGGACGCGGGCCGGGACGTGGGTCAGGAGGAGCTGAGAGAACAGTTTGACGCGGTGGTTCTCTGCTGCGGCGCGGCCAGCCCGCAGAGTCTGGACGTACCAGGTCGGGCGGAGTGGAGCGTCTGGTTTGCAGTGGACTTCCTGACAGGGGCAACCCGTGCCCTGCTGGATGGGAGCTTACTGCCCCTCTGCACAGGGCAAGGATGTGGTCATCGTAGGGGGCGGCGACACGGGCAACGACTGCGT
>ENA-OQIL01000708-OQIL01000708.1-human-gut-metagenome-genome-assembly--contig:-NODE-708-length-11261-cov-26.732441_pt1 | contig 11261 bp, 6 predicted proteins | sample MGYA00242583_ERZ504748 | MGnify/ENA primary metagenome ERZ504748 (study PRJEB26092, sample SAMD00036191) | human gut metagenome | host: Homo sapiens | study: EMG produced TPA metagenomics assembly of...
CCGAACGAAGTTTTGCAGCGGCGTTGTCCGGCTCGCCCACGGAAAGTGTGAGGTCATGGCACGGTATCACGTTCAGACGGCTTATGCAAGATTCAAGGTACTGTATGAAGAAAGCCGGACGCAGTGCGGACACTACGTCCTACTTCTTTCAAGCACAAGAATAACACTTTGAAGTTGTGCAGTCAACAACTAAAAACAAATTTTGGAAGATTAAACAACTACATAAGATTTTATTTGTGAAAAAGAAAAATACCGCCCACGCAGCGCAGCGATGGATTTTGTCGGGTGAATCGGCGGCAAAATAGATCGGGTGTGTTGCGGGGCGGTAAATTCTTTTGCGGACTTTCCCTCACTGAAGTGGTGGGTCTCACGGTGATAACCAACCACTTCCTGTGCTGTGTTCAAAATGAACACGACCACATCTTGTGGATTGCTTGTAACCAATCCACAAAATCAGTGGGACTTTCGGAAATAATAGCATATTCTCTGCAAGGTGTCAACACTTTAGGAGAATGAATACATGAAATAGGCAAAACATACACAGTACAAGTGGAAAGCAACACTGTGTTTTAGAGAAACCCTTAATTCTCGCAGGTCAATCGTACTTTCACGGTAAAAGTTCGATTGCGTATTCATGATGGTTATAGTCTGCGGTTTGGATTAGGACTTTTTTGTGCGATGCAGATCGATTATTATTAGCAGTGTTGTTATGCCTACCACGATTAAAAATCTGATGGTAAATTGAATTGGAAGATTTTGAAGAGCGTGGGTTAGCATTCCAACTTCTCCATCTTCAATCCATTGCGAAAACATTCGTAATTCTTCAAGCAAGGCAACTGAGAAAAAGGCAATCCCAGACACTCCGATGATGTAATTATATTTTGCCTTTTTGACAAGTACAAAATAGCAGTTTACGATTGTCAGAAAATACGAACAGCCAATCCAAAATACCCAACCAATGTTCCAATCCATAAACTTTCTTCACCCCTTTATGCAACCAGTCCCTTTATTATAGTAAGAGCTACTGCTATAACAATGAAACCTATTGCAATAATTTTTGAAATTCGATTCTTACTTATCGGATTGTATGAAGAAAATTTATTATATAGTATCAGCAACGCAGCATAAACAGGATAGCACCAAGGATTGATATTAAGTAAATCGAAAAAGGAGCCGATCTCAGCGACTATAAGAGTTAGCACTAAAGCCCAATATGCTATCTTTTTCAATGAATCTGACATAATCATTGTACCATAGACAGTAGTCTTAATTGAATGGAGCGTTCATATTTAATCAAGCAAGAATAACGTGAACAGCGCGGTCATACTCGGCAATGGCGCGGTTAGCCCATGGCGGTAGCCCCCCTGCGGGGCAAAAACAACGGTCTGGCTATCAGTGAAAAAGCACGAAAGACCACTATAAGCGTGCCGTAAGGCAGAAACAACACAAAAAAGAGGGCTGGCAGTGCCAGCCCTCTTGACATACCCGGCTATCAAAAGCCCGGGTTTTTGAAGCAAAGCTAAAAAGCGGGGTCAGTTTTACGGTTCGATCACATTGAAGGTCTTTTCAAACTTGGAGGCATACGCCAGCAGACGCTTCAGGACGGTGGCATCGCCTGTGATCTGGACCTGACCCGCCTGCTGACCGGTCATCAGAGCAAACAGTTGCAGCCGCCGACAGGTAACGGACGCCTGCGCATCCGGGCGGTTCTCGCCCGGATAGGTCAGCAGCACGCCGTTCTTGCGGGTGACATAGAACTGCTCGTTCTCATCCGTTACGGTTAAATTCAGGGTCAGGTCATCGTTCTGCGCAGCGTTGGCATCGGTCAGGATGGCGATATAGTCCAACAGCATGGAGACCGTCATTGCGCGCATACTGTTGGTGAGACCATTCGCCGTGCGGGCACGCCCGGACAGATTGCCGTTCCGCAGTTCCGCTGCGCCCATCAGATACGCATTGCGCCACGCACCGGACTCTGCCTGATAACCCAACTGCTCCAGCGCATCGGCGCACAGGTTGCGCGCCTTCTGGTTGGATGGATCTGCAAAGACCAGCTCCTTTGTGATCTGCGCCACCCACTGATACTCGCCCTTGTTGTAGTCCTTTTTTGCCCGAAGCAGAACGGCTTCCGTACTGCCGAGATACTCCACCATCTTTTTTGCTGTTTCGCTGGGCGGGAGCGGGTCCAGATTGACCGGGTTCGCATCGTACCAGCCCAGATATTTCTGGTAGATGGCTTTGGCGTTATGCGGCAGCGTGCCGTAATACTGGCGGGTATACCAGACTTTTTCGAGCGCATCCGGCAACGAGATCATGGCGGCGATCTCGTTGGAGGTGTACCCCATGTTCATATAGTGCAGGGTCTGGTCGTGGATGAACTTGTAGATCGCAGCCGTGTTCAACAGATACTCGTGGATCTCCTCGCCCCAGTGCGGCCAGTTGTGGCTCTGGAACACCACGTCGGTCTTGTCACAGAAGCGCTGGTCAGCCTCGATGATGTACTTCGCCCAATCGTTGGCATCCCGCACCTGTGCGCCACGCAGGGTGTAGAGGTTGTGCAGGGTGCCGGTGCAGTTTTCGGCCATCCAGAGGGCACGGTACTTCGGGAAATAGGCGTTCATTTCGGCAGGGGCTTCGGTGCCGGGGGTCAGCTGAAATTCGATCTCCAGCCCGTCGATGGTCAGCTTTGGAACATCTTCCCCGATCTCGTAGGTAGGAGCGATGAGGGTCACCGTACCGGTAGACTGTCCCATGCCGATGCCGATGGAGAGTGCTCCTTTCTCTCCTTTTTCCAGCACTGTACCATACTGATACTGCGCACGCCGGGCCATTGCGATGCCGGCATAGACGTTTTCGCTGATGGCGTGTTTCAAAAATCCTTCCGGTGCAAGGATGACCGTTTTGCCAGAGGCAAGCTGTTTTTCGATAGAAAGGTTGGGGTCCGCTACATTGTTCCGGTCGATCGCACCCTCTGCGCCGCCAAAGTGATCCACGTGGCTATGACTGTACATCACAGCTTTGACATCCAGCGGGCCGAACCGGTTTTCCATCAGCGCTTTTGCCGCCTGCATATTTTCCTTGCACATCAGGACATCAAAGATGATCCAGCCGTTGTTGGTGCGGATGAAAGTCGCGTTGGCCATATCAAAACCGCGCACCTGATAGATGCCGTCGCAGACCTCAAACAGTCCGGCTTTTGCGTTGAGCTGGGTGTTCCGCCACAGGTTTGGATTGACCGTATCCGGCGCATCGCGATCCAGATCGCCATAGTCTTGCAGATCCCACGCCGTTGATCCGTCATCGTTGTAAATGACCCTGCCTTCCTGATCGTCCAGCAGGCCGCGCTCTGCGTTGGCAAACTCCCGCCGGTCGGAAAAATCAAGTTTGCTGTACCACTCCGCGTTTTTTTCTGCGGTACAGCTCGTCGCATCCTGCGTCGTCCCCGGCTTTGAAGGGTCGCTGAAGAAATCAGCGATAAAGTTCAGGCTATTATTTTCGGCTTCGCTTCCGGCTGCATGTGCAGACAAGGATACTCCGCACGCCAGCATTGTAGCAGCCGAAGCTGAAATAAAATTCCGACGGGTCATTTTCATAGCAGGTTCCTCCTTATTACGGATCAGTTTGTGCGGACGACCGGCGGCTGCCAGTCTGTCAGTGCGGCGGCATCCGGTTTATAGATACGAAGGAAGAGGTGGAAATCTCCCTCTCCTACCGGCAGCCAGTTGGTCGTGTCCGCCGGTGCCTCTTTGGAAAGGGTGATATCGATCGAGCCGTCCGGATTACGGTGCAGACCGGAGCGGTCGTTGACGCAGTAGCGGTCAATGGGGTTTTCAATGAGGAAATCGTTCTCCCCGTAGGCGGTCACCGACCAGAAGCCCTTTTCCAGCGTGGGAGGATCTGCCTCGATATGCAGCGTATAGGTCTTTTTGCCGGTCAGGACTGTGCCGGTGCTGTCCACGTCTGTTTTAGGGTAGATGGCAACATCGGTGGTGTTGGCACCCAGACCCCGCAGCGCCACCATGGTACGGTAGGTATATGCTGTGCCAAAGTTGCCGATGGGGTCGCCGAAATAGATCCACTGACCCATCTGGCGTGTATAGCACTCCGATTCGCTTTGCAGCTTTTTCTTCAGCTGGAGCAGCATCAGCTTCCAGCGCAGCCCGCTGAACAGACCCAGCGCCTTGTCATCGAACTTCTCACCGGGGCCGACATGCAGTGCTGCAAGCTCCCGGAGTACCGGCGCATCTGCCGCAGCGGGCGGGTTGGTTTCCATCAGCTGGTTAGCGGTATCAAAGAATTCCTTTGCGTCCATAGCAAGAACGTGCTTTACCGGCACAAAGTCATTGGCAGGGTCATAGCTGCCTGCGGGGGCGGTCCATCCACCCGCCTGATAGGCGGAAAGCGGCATCAGCTGCATCTTATCCTGAATAGCCCGGACGTTGGGCAGTTCCTCCTGTCCGGAAAGTACGATGCGGGCAATGGTCCAGACCATCGTGGTAGGCACATCAATGCGCTGCACCCCTTCCGGCAGTTCGCCCTGCCAGTCTGCACGGGTAATGGCATAAAGCCCCGGCGTTTCCAGCACAGCGGCGGTGTTTGTCCACGCATCCAGCACCTGTACATTAAAAAAGCGGTCGGTCTGCGGCACGCCGTAGATCATTGGTTCTGCGCCGACATCCAGAAACGCCTGCGTATAGATGGTATCCACATTCGGCGTAACCACCACACGGGTCGTTGCATCTGCCAGCTTTTCCGCATGGATGAACTGGTTGATGGGGGCCTTGTTGCTTGTAGCTGTGCGGGTGTTTGTGGAAGCCGTCCGCGTAGCATCCATGATCACCAGCGGAAAGGCGTACAGATACGCCTGCTCCAGAAGGTTCTGTGCAGCCAGCGTCTGCTGTGCGGCTGCGGCTTTCTCTACGGGCAAAAGTGTAGCTGCGCAAACCACCGCAGCCGCAGTAGAAACGTTCAAAAAATCACGGCGGGTCATTTTCATAACATGAGACCTCCTGTTATGTCTTTTGCTTTATGCGCTTCATACGCCTTATGGGAAAAACATTTGGCTTTCTGTGTTCAGAATACACGGAGTTTGATAGAAAGTCGATCACTTTTGCACTTTTTGCTTCAAATGTGTGAAAACTGACGAAATGCATTGACGAAATATGATTGAAGCTCAATTAAAACGAACTTTAGCCACTCCGCTCTTGTGCATAAAAACAACCCGGCCTTTCCACCTGCAAAACGCAGGGGAGAGGCTGGGGTGTCAGGATGTACGGAAGGGCGAATTGTGAATATGCGGTAAACTTCCCGGCGGTTTATGTGCACCCATACAGAATTTGAGAAAATTAAAAGAACTGTGTAACAAATTTCCCCGAAAAGCGTTATTATAATAGAAAAATTCCTTTTCTAGGTGCGTGTAAGACATAGGGGAGGACAGCTTATGAAAATCAAAGAAAGTCCATCTATCATTCTGGCGTTTCATGGGATGCTTGGCCGCAAGAAGCAGACCAGCCTATTGCTGCTTTTGCTGACACTGGTTTTCTCGTTCCTGACAGCGGCGGTGATCTACTCCGTCAGCTCTGCACAGGTATTGCAGGACACCCGCTGTGAGTTATATGGCGCATGGCAGTACCTGCGTTTGTCGGATACTGCTGCGGACGCTGCACAGGCACAAAACACCTTGCCCGCATCCGCACAGGTCAGCACAGTGATCCAAAACGGAATCGTTCTCGGTGCAGACGATGGCGTGGCGGGCGGGATCGGAACGGCAGACGATACCTTTGCACAGCTGGGACGTATCGTGCCGATCAGCGGTAATTTCCCCACCCAGCCCGATGAAATTGCCATGACGACGACTCTGCTGGATGCGCTGGGCTGCTCCTATGACGTAGGGCAGACGGTCACGCTGAAGGTGGCTGCCAATGATTACGACCCGCTGGCAGGCTCCGGCGCAGTGATGGAAAAAGCCTATACCCTGTGCGGTGTTCTGCCTGCCTATGATGTTTATTGGAATCTGAACGGCAATCTGACCGTCAGCGGCATTGTGACAGAGCCGCTTGCCTTGGACGGGCAAAAGTTCCAGACGTTTTATTACCTGAATGCAGCCGCACCCGTGACCGCTTCGACCGACCCTGCTTTAGTGACAAACGAGTATGCCTACCCGCAGGAGGATACCGTCTCGTTCTCCCTGCGCTTTTTACTGGTCGCAGCGATCCTAGTCAGCTTTTTTGCAGTGGCGCAGTATTTCCTAATCGTTCTGCACAAGCGTGTACATACTATCAATACCTTCCTGACGCTGGGGGCTAAGAACCGGGATCTCCGGCTCATGTGCCTGTGGGAGGCGCTTTTTGCCGGGCTTGCGGCAGTTGCTGCAGGGTTTGCACTGGGCTGTGGCGCCGCGGCCGTCGGTCTGGGGCTGCAGAAGCACCTTTCGTTCTTGGTGATCCCCGCTGCATCTCTTGCGCCGCTGGCGGTGCTGTTTCTGCTCTCCGTACTGCTGGGCGCACTTTTGCCTGCGGTGCTGGTTCGCCCGCAGACCGCAAAACCCAAAGAGAAGCCTGCAAAAAAATTCCGCTTGGCACAGCTGCCGCTTGCACCGCAGATCGGTGTCGGCTGCGCGGTATTGCTGATTGCCGTCAGTTGTCTGTATGTCGGCTGGCGTGTCATGCTGCCGTATGATCTGGATGCACCGTATGCCTGTCTGTCCATCAAGATGAACGGAACCTCCGGGATGCCGTTTTCTTTAAAGGATGACCTCGCTGCATTGCCCGGCGTGGAAGAGGTTTCCGCCGCAATTGATCTGACCGATATCTATACCGTGACGTCCGACAAGATCCAGTCCAGCCAGATGCTTGCCGATATCTGGGTCAAGGGCAACGGTTTCTATACGGACATTTCGAACTTGATGCAAAATGCAAAAAAAGGAACGCTGAATACGATCGTCTGCGCCTTGCCGGAGGACGAACTGCGCCGCATTGCCGCAGATGCCGGCGTTTCGGACGAGGAAATAGAGACGCTGCTGGCAGGGGATTCTGTTTTGACCCTGTGGAGAGATTGCTATTATGACCCCGCTGCGGATGAATATTATCAGGGCTTCCAACCGGATGGCAGTACGTTGGTTGAACCGGTTTTTGCGGCCGGAGACAAGTTGAGTATCCAATATCGGCGTTATACCGGGCAGGATGAAGCCGGGAATGAGGTCTACCGGACGTACACCGCCCAGCTGCCCATTGCCGGTGTCGTAAAGTCTGCACGCAATTACACACTGCTGACAACAGACCGGCTCCTTTTCAGCGGCACAATTTTTGTCAGTACGGCTCTTTACCATAAAATGTTTGAGAGCGCAGGAAGTTTCTTTATGGAAAAGGAAGGATACAGCAGCCTGAACGTGAAACTGTCCGCTGGCAGCAATTTCTCTTTGCGGCGGTCTATTTCCTCCATTGCGACGCGCAGGAATGGTATCCTGAGTGCAGATAACTACGACCTGATCAGCCAGAGCTACACCGAGGGCACACAGAGCGCTTTCCTTGTCGGTATCCTTGCGGTATTCGGGGTCCTTCTGGGGTGTGCGCTGCTGGTGGTTTTGAATCTTTCGGCTTATGAAGTCCAGCAGCAGCGGCTGTCGCTTCTCCTGACGCTGGGCGTTTCCCCGAAAAAACTGGTGCTGTCCTATGCAAAGCTGCTGCTCCCGGTCATCGTTGGGACAACGCTGCTTGGGAATATCGTTGTCTATGCGGCGGTCTCGCGTATCGTTCCGATCCAGAGCATTCTCGACCTGATCCGTATCCATACAAGCGGACGGGTGTTTGAATTCCATAAACCCGTGGGAAGTCAGATCATGGTCAGCATTCTGCTGATGGTGTTCTGGCTGTCCGCAGCGTTGCTGCCGATCTTCTCCTTTATTCGTAAAAAAGCATCCAAGGGGGACATTTTATGAAAGATAAAATTCTGGAAGCTGTACAGATCTCCAAAACCTACGGGGAAGGGGAAAGCGCGGTTCACGCCCTCAGAAATAGCGACCTGACCCTTGAAAACGGTACATTTGCGTCCATCATCGGTTCCAGCGGCAGCGGAAAATCCACCCTTCTGAAAATTCTGGGAGGACTCTTGCCGCCCACCACCGGTAAGGTGCTGCTGGACGGTCAGGACATTTATGCAATGAATGCGGAGCAGCTGGCACAGGTGCGGCGGCAAAAGATCGGCTTTATTTTTCAGGACTTCCGGCTGTTCCCGGAGTACACGGTGCGGGATAATATTCTGATTCCGTTCTATCTGGATCATAGAGCACCGGATGAACAGATGCTCCATAAGCTGACCGGGATCTTGGGCATTGCGGGCAAGCTGCATTCCCGCCCCGCACAGCTTTCCGGTGGACAGCAGCAGCGGGTGGCGATCGCCCGTGCACTGATCGCAAAGCCCCGCATCGTTTTTGCGGACGAGCCTACCGGAAATCTGGATACGCGGACGGGCGAGGATACGATGCGGCTGCTAATGGAATGTGCTGCGGAGTTCGGGCAAACGCTTATCGTTGTTACCCACAACCCAGAAATTGCGCAGAAGGCGCAGCAAGTCATTCGGATCGAGGATGGACAGATCCTGAAAGGAGAAGCGCAACATGAAAAAGGGAATTTGGATACGCAATAAAATCATCCCCCACTACTTAAAAGGAGCAAAGTTTGCATTGGCCATGTTGCTAACTGAAAAAACATTGTCGGCATCCCAGATTGCAACAGCTATTTCGGAAAAAGGAATAAAATGTGACCGAAAAGAACTTGGAAAAATGCTGGCAAGTCTGGAGCGGATGGGTGTAGTCACCTTAACAGATGGAGCCTATTCGTGTAGCACCAAGAAACTGAAAAACTGTCCGGTTGCATATTCTGAGGATCAGCTGATCGATTTAATTGGCATGACGCAGGGCACCGTAAACGGCAAAGCTTTTTATAGTGCAACACCGCCAATGAGCGTCAGTTCTCGCGGAAATAGCGGCGTATAAAGGAAGATCATTCAAATTGAAGATGGGCAGATTTTGGAATAAGATATTTTGTAGACATTAGGACGTAAAGGACTTCCCAACACTTTGATTTCAACCGCCCCACAACACACCCGATTCATTTTGCCGCCTGATTCACTCGACAAAATCCTTCGCTTGTTCTTGCGGAGCGGTATTTTTCTTTTTGCACTTAACGCATCATCGTTCTTGTGCTATGCTATCGCTAAAATGTAGCTAAATTTATTTAGCTACATTTTTGTACACGCACCTTGACAACTTCATGAGCCGCCTGAACGTGATACCGTACCATCGCCCTCACATTTTTCGTGAGCAAGCCGGACAACGCCGCTGCAAAACAGGGGCAGGAACTTCGTTCGGAGCAAACGGCGACCCCATTACACGAGCAGCGGAACTCTCTACTTATTTTTGCGTCTTAACAATTCGGAAACATTTGTAGAACTTGTCGGGGCGAGGCCCCTCCATCTGCTATCGCAGACCGTTCTGTCGCTTAAAAGCCCCACTGGGGCTTTCATTGCTCCGCTTCGCTGCGCAAACGCGAACCTGTTCAACAAGGTGCAGGAAAAGCTGGCGAAAAATAAAAAGGCCCCTGCCCGTCATAAGGCAGAGGAAAGCTATCTGCTCACCACCAAGCTGTACTGCGGTAAGTGCGGTGCGCTGATGTTCGGAGAAAGCGGCGTCAGCCACACCGGGAAAATGTATACCTACTACAAGTGTGCTGCTGCCAAGAAGAAAAAGACCTGCGATAAAAAGGCCGTGCGGAAACAGTGGCTGGAAGATCTGGTGGTCAACGAGACCATGAAGCTGGTGGAAGATGACGCTTCCATGAATGCCATCATTGCCAAAGTCATGGAATTGCAAAATCAGGAAAGCACAGACCTGCCCATCTACGAAAAGCAGTTGAAGGAAACGGAAGTCGGTATCACCAATATGCTGAACGCTATCCAGATGGGCATTCTGACCAGCTCCACCAAGGAGCGGCTGGAAGCTCTGGAAGAGCAGAGGAAGGAACTGCAAGCCCGCATTGCAGAGGAACGGCTGGCCAAGCCGAAGATGAAAGAAGAGTTCATCCGGTTTTGGCTGCTTCGCTTCCGCAAGCTGGATATGACCCAGCCGGAGCAGCGGCAGGTACTGGTGGATACCTTCATCAATGCCATCTATCTCTACGATGATAAGGTGCTTATTACCTTTAACTATAAGGAAGGTACAGAAACGGTCGCTTTCGGGGAAGCCGTGAAAGCGGAGAAAAGTTTGGATATGAGTGCGCGAGGTGAACCGGATTTTGAACGTCAAATCGTAAGATTTGGCGTTCTTTTTGTTGAGAACTTGAGTGAAGAAAAACCACCAGCTAAGCTGGTGGAATAAAAACGGCTTTAGCCCTAGACAAAGAGAAATAACAAAGACATAGATAGTTTAAGCCATACTACATGGAGATGTCAATACCATGTAGTGTTTGCACCGAAATATCGGAGAATGGTGATATATGGCCAAATCAAAAAAGATATTGGTCAGATACTGCGGCAAAGGTGGCGATGTCTTCACGATACAGAGAGTACGGCGACCAGACCCCTGCATTGATGAGGTTGCCCTTGTACAGTTCCAGACGCACCTTGCCGGTGACATGCTCCTGTGTGGAGGTGACAAAGGCACTCAGAGCTTTGCGCAGCGGGCTGAACCACTGGCCATCATACACCAGTTCGCCAAAGGTGATGGCCAGCTCACGCTTCTTGTGGGCGGTGAGCTTGTCCAGCGTCAGAGTTTCCAACACTTCGTGGGCTTTGTACAGGATGGTGCCGCCGGGGGTCTCATAGACGCCGCGGCTCTTCATGCCCACAAGACGGTTCTCCACTACATCGTACAGGCCGATGCCGTTGCGGCCGCCGATCTCATTCAGCTTTGCGATGATGGCAACGGGCTTCAGCTTCTCGCCGTTCAGAGCCACAGGAGCGCCCTTTTCAAATTCCAGCTCCACAAACTCGGACTTGTCCGGTGCGGTCTTGGGACTGACACCCAATTCGAGGAAGCCGGCCTTATCGTACTGAGGCTCGTTGCCTGGGTCTTCCAGATCAAGACCCTCGTGGCTCAGATGCCACAGGTTCTTGTCCTTGGAGTAGTTGGTCTCCCGGCTGATCTTCAGCGGGATGTGATGAGCCTCGGCATAGTCGATCTCTTCATCGCGGCTCTGGATGTCCCACTCGCGCCACGGGGTGATGATCTTCAGGTCGGGTGCAAAGTGCATGATGGCCAGTTCAAA
>ENA-OQIL01000709-OQIL01000709.1-human-gut-metagenome-genome-assembly--contig:-NODE-709-length-11253-cov-2.074420_pt1 | contig 11253 bp, 16 predicted proteins | sample MGYA00242583_ERZ504748 | MGnify/ENA primary metagenome ERZ504748 (study PRJEB26092, sample SAMD00036191) | human gut metagenome | host: Homo sapiens | study: EMG produced TPA metagenomics assembly of...
ATCCACGGCGGCGTCCTTCCCATCTGCTACAGACAGCGTCCAAAGACACATCCATGCTGCATTCAATAATCAGCTCATCGTGAACATGGCCGACAATAAAGCAGTGAGACAGCGTCCGTATGGCATACATGAGGATATCTCTGGAAACCGCCTGGACGATGTTTCCACGAATTTCGGGCCGTAGGATTCGATGCGCTCCCACTTCTTTGTACTGCCGATTCCCTCATAGGTGACGGAGTCGCCGCCGAACTTGTTTGTCCCCATCTTCGGCTTCACATAGCAGAGCTGGCGGCCGGATGGCAGAACGATGAACAGCATCCCGCTGCGGTAACGGAACCGGATGCCGTGCGTCTCTGTGTCCAGCCGCTGGCGGACGGTGGTTTTCACCGCATTGTCCACATCCCACCAAAGCTGCACGATGTTCGGATTGGAGGTGCGCCACGCATCCACAAGGGGCTGGAGTTCCTCCTCGGAAAGCCCCATTTCCAGTGCGCCCATCGACTTGAGGGCGCCTACCGATCCGCCGTATCCCAAGGCCAGCTCGGCGAATTTTGCCATTTTTGCCGCAGATGTGCGTTCTGCCCGTGCTTTTCCACCGGCACATGGAACATGGCGGAGGCGCTGGCGCAGTAGATGTCACCGTTCTCCGCAAAAACCTTCAGACGCCAGGACTCGCCGGCCAAAAACGAAAGCACACGGGCTTCAATAGCGGAAAAGTCGGAAACGATAAATTTGTATCCGTCCCTCGGCACAAACGCCGTGCGGATGAGTTCCGACAGGACTTCCGGCACGGAGTCATACAGTGCAGATAGCAGGGTGTAATCGCCGGAACGGACAAGGCTTCTCGCGTCCTCCAGATGTGCCATGTGGTTCTGCGGCAGGTTCTGCAATTGAATCAGCCTGCCCGCCCAGCGGCCGCTGCGGTTTGCGCCGTAAAACTGGAACCATCCCCCTCGCCCTGCCGTCCGCGCATACGGCGTTCTGCATCGCTTGGTACTTCTTTACAGAGGACTTGGCAAGCTGCCGGCGCAGCTCCAGCACCTCGGCAAGTTCCGGCGGCGCAGTTTTCAGCAGTTCCTTCACGGCCTTCTTGTCCAGGGAGTCCACCTCAAGGCCGTGTTTTGTGAGCCACTCCTTCATCTGCTGGATGGAGTTCGGATTTTCCAGGGCGGTGAGCTGCCGCATCTTTGTGGAAAGTTCCTCCCTGGAACGTTCATCAATGGCGATGGCCTGTTCCACCAGCATCATGTCAAGCTGTATGCCCCGGTCGTTGATCTCCTGGTCAAGATGGTATTCCTCCCACAGGAAATCCGGCACGGGGAACTTCGACAGCTTCTGCTGGATCGCCATCTCGGTTTCCACATCCCGCTTGTTATACGCGATGAAGGTTGACCACTTCACCGGGTCATGCTCTGGGAGATTGCGCGTCCTGCCGCCATTGGCCTTGGTAGGCTTACAGGGGACGCAGAAATAGCGGATGAGCGCCTTTCCCTCAGCCATCTTCTGATTTTCCAGCTTCAGGACTTTGCCGATTCCCTCCAGAGAGAGGGGCAGCCCCATGTATGCGCCCCATACCAGGGAACAGCGCCAGGAGGACGGGTCAAGGTAATTTCGGACGGTATCGCCCTCTATGCTGTAGGAGGAAAAATACTGCGGATAGTTCCGGCACAGCCAGACGGAAAGGCAGACCCGCTCGAAAGACGCATTGTACGCCCACTTGATAACGGAATCGTCCGAGAGCGCCCGGATAATCTCCTCCGGCACGGTGTCGCCGGATGCCAGGTCATATACGGTGACCTCGCCGCCGTTCACGGACACGCCAAAGAGCAGGATTTCAAAATCAGGGGACTCGGCGTTGCTTATACACGCCGCATTTTTTCAGATCAACATCGGAAAAGGTCTCCAAGTCGATTGATAAGGTGTGGATTGCCATAGTGCTGTTACCTCCATAAGAAACAGGCGGCAGGGGTTCTGTTCCTGCCGCCCGGTGTGCATTGCTTATTCCTCCGGCTGTTTTGCCGCCTGGCGTTTCTTCTCCCTGTGCTTCTTAAACCTTGTCCAGCACCAGTGCAGGAAGTCGGTGATCCAGTACACGATACTGCCGAGGGCAAATCCGTACAGGAGAATGAAAATCACGATCACATCAAACTGTTTTGCGAACTCATAAAGCTCTGTCATATCCATTTACCTCACATTTTCTTTGAATGGGCGGGCGGCAGCGGTGACTGCCGCCCAGTGTTGTCTCAGGAAAGATAATCTTCATCATCCTCGGTGGAGAAATCATCCTCGGCACGGCTCTTGCCACCCAGCGGCTCCCCATCAGAGATCTTCTGCAGGTTGTTCAGCCCGCAGGCGATGCCCCGGTTGCCGTTGGAGTTAAAGGCATACAGGTTGATGCTCGCCCTGCCGTATACGCCGGAGTACACTTCGGAGCGCTCCAGAATGGGGTTCAGGTCTGCATCCACAATGCCGGGTGCGGTGGCAGAATTGGCGTTGATGAAGTACGCATCCGCATAGACCGGATCGTCGGGGCGTTCCGCATCGCCGTCACGCAGCGGGGTCTTGATGACCGAAAGGGCGGGGACGGTCTTGCCGTTGCCCTTCAGCTTGGACTCGCCCTCCTCATAGGCCGCCTGGATTGCTGTTTTGATGGCTTCCACGGTCTTCTTGTCGGATTTCGGGATGATCAGGCTGACGCTGTACTTGGGCGTGCCGCCGTTGATGCTCTTGGGGTCCCAGACATTCGCATAGCTCCAGCGGGTTCTGGGGCCGGTGATTACCTTCGTCTTATTTACGATCTTTGCCATAGTTGTTGTCCTCCTCATTTTCTTTGAAATCGTTAATGGCTGTGTTCATGGCCGGGCGCTTATCGCTCTCCGGCACAAGTACGGGTTTGCCGGGCGGCTTGTAGACAAGGCCGCCGAGCAGCTCTTCAAACTTCTTCCGGCCAAGGGCCTGGCTCATGGCCGTGATGCCCAGCAGTCTCTTCTCATATGGCTCGTAGCCGGCATCCTCGACCGCCTTGGCGACTGCGGCCTCATCGGTGTACTTCCGGTTGGAGCGGCCCTCGACCACTTTGAATCCTGTGAACTTCGTCCCGGACAGGGCTTTCTGCAGGGCGTAGTCCTTGACATCTCCGGCCCAGGAAACCAGTTCGTCCGCCTTGGTAAGAATAGCGGCGACCTCATCATCTCCCAGGAGCGCGGGCATCTCGAAGTCATACCGCGCCAGTCCCAGGTTGTACTCTGCCCGTTTGCGGCAGTTGGCCTTTGCCTTGCAGAACTGGCAGTGGCCGCCGGCTTTGAACTCGCCCTTGCCCTCGTATGCCAGCTTGGCGGCAGGGGCAAGCACAGTCTCCGCCCAGGCCAGGAGTTCTTCCCGGCTCATGGTGTATGTGCTGACATTGCTCCCGGCGGGGCTGGTAGATGGTAAGGCTGACCTGCGCGATATCATAGATGCCATCGAACAGGTCGCAGGGCGCCCAGCGCATAGCAGGAAAGCTGGCTGTTCTTCTCCGCCGACACCAGGACGCCAAGCCCGTGCTTGTAGTCAATGATGTGGACGAAGCCCATCCGATACGATGACGCAGTCCCCGGTGCCGAAGCTGCCCTCGATCCCCACATAGCGGGAATAGTCGAGCCGCTGCTCCACAAGCACCAGCGGGTCGGCGCAGCGTTTTCTGGCCTTTGCCACTTCCTCCATCACGAAGGCGCAGTACCCCTCAGCGCAGTCCTCCATCTCCTGGGAGTAGTAGGTCAGGTTCTCTGTGGGGTTCTTTGCGCTGCGGCCGAGGGCTTTCTCCACCTTATAGGCGCACAGCTCATGGCAGTCGGTTCCCTCCTGGGCGTATTCGCTGGGCCTGTCCGCAAACTCCTCGCAGAGCCGGGCCGACGGCGGGCAGTTGATCCACCTGTGGCTTGCGGAAGCGGAAAGGAAAGAATGCTTACCCATCGTTTCCCGCCTCCGGCTTTCCGAGCGCGTCCGCTTCCTTCAGAAGCCCTTCAAACTTAGAAGGGTCAATATCTGACAGTTTCCTCGCTCCATATTTCGTGATGAGGGCTTTCACCTCTGCCGAGTACCCTGTCTGGGCGATCACCGTCATGCGGTGGCGCACCTCCTCAAGGGTGAGTGCTTTCGGCTTCTCCTTCGGCGGCGCATCCTCCGCCGCCTGGGAAGAAAACATCCCCGCCAGCGTATTGGCGATTCCGATGATGGTCTCCCCGCAGGAGCGCAGCTCCTTAATCTGTAAGTCCAGGTCGCTCATTTTCCCCATCTGGCGTTCCTCCTTCCTGATTTGCCGTCTGCAGCTTTCTGGCGAGACGCTTTGCGATCACGCTGATGGCAATCAGCACATCGGCGAGTTCCTCGTCAAGCTGCCTGTCTCTGGTTGTCTCCGTGTTTTCCTGCATCCGCAGCACCTCCGTTTCCGAGCGGCTTTCCTGCCCCCTCTGTCTCTGAAAGGACAGAACCGGGATTTTTCAGCGGAGAAAAATTATGCCGTCCCTGTGCCTCTCACTTCTGAAAGGACAAGGACGGCATTTTTTAGCGGTGTTTTTAGCGGAAAATCTGACAGCGGCAGTTCGCATTTAATTAGGAAACGAAAAAAGTCCAGATGTCCACCGCTGAAACGGCGGGTTTCTGTCCTTTCACAATTAGAGAGGTGTAAGCCGCTCAATTTCAGAGAAGGATGGAACAGACTATGGGAACAGCGAAATCAAAGGCCTGCCGCACTGCTCTGCACACAGGGACTGCTTTGCCAATAGGGACGGTGTGTGCGTCTGCCTGGGTGACAATGACTTCCACGGGAAGGACTGCCCGTTTTTTAAGACCACGGCGCAGTGTGACGCAGACAGGCAGAAAAGTTACGAGCGGCTGGTCAGCATCGGACGGGACGATCTGATCGAGCGGTATCAAGTGAGGGGTGTGTATGGGAGTTAGTAAATATAACAGTGAAGGCTACTATGACCCAACGGCCTATGAAGCCCTCACGAAGGTTACTCAGGAGGAAAAGGCGGCGAGATACCGGCCGCTGGTGTATATCTGCTCCCCGTACTCCGGGGACACAGAGAGCAATGCCGAAAAAGCAAGGCGGTACAGCCGCTTTGCCGCAGACGCTGGCACGATTCCCATTGCGCCGCATCTGCTGTTCCCGCAGTTCTTATCGGAAGAAACGGAACGGGAGCTGGCGATCTTTATGGATCTGGTGCTGCTGGGCAAGTGTGAGCAGCTCTGGGTGTTCGGCGGCGAGGTGTCCGATGGGATGCGCCGGGAGATCGGAAAGGCAAAGCAGAAAAATATGACGATCCGTTATTTTACGGAGGATATGGAGGAAACGGAATGCAGATGACAATTTATGACGCCGCGACGGTGGGGAGCCGGTCAAACTGCGTGTACCCGAATCCCGTGACGGTCACGGATGCGGACACCATGCGGCAGGCGGCGGCCTTCGACCATGTGTGCGCGGCATATAAGCAGAACTACCGCAGCGTGGACAATTTCCTGAAAGCGGACTGTCTGCCGATGGATTGCGATAACGACCACTCGGATGACCCTGACGACTGGCTCACGCCCTTTGACGTGGCGATGGACTTTCCTGGCGTGGGAATGATCTTTGTCTACAGCAGGAGCCACATGAAGCAGAAAGGAAAACGCGGCCCCAGGCCCCGGTTCCATGTGTATTTTATCTGCACGGAGACAACAAATTCAGAGATTTACAGCTCATGGAAAGACAGATTGATCGCCGATTACCCTTACTTCGATGACGGGGCCAAGGACAGCGCCCAGGTTCCTGTTTGGGGTAAAGAATGCGGCGGTCGAGGTGTATGACGGCGAGATTACCATTGATGCGTTTCTGGCAGACAGCTTTGCGGAGTGGGACGCGGCGCAGGGGCAGATCCCGGAGGGTTCCCGGAACAAGACCATGTCCCATTACGCTGGCCGAATCATCAAGCGGCTGGGAAATACAGAGGAAGCCCATAAGCAGTTTCTGAAGGAAGCGGAAAAATGCAGTCCGCCGCTGGATGACGCGGAGCTTGCGGGTATCTGGGCCAGCGCCGTGAAGTTCGGTGCGAAGGTAGCCGCCCAAGAGGGATATATCCCGCCGGAGCAGTATAACCAGGACTTCCTGCTGATGCCAGAAGATTTTTCAGATGTAGGCCAAGCTATCGTGCTGTCGCGGGAGTACATGGATCGGCTCCGCTTCTCCCCGGCTACGGATTACATCGTGTTCAACGGCTCGTTCTGGGAAGAATCCCAGCCCAACGCCCAGGGCATTGCCCAGGAGCTGACCGCGAGACAGCTTGAAGAGGCGGAAACAGAGATACAGCGGTGCATGAAGGAAATGTCGGAAAATGGCGCATGGGCCATGCTCGCCGCGATGGGCGCCAAGAAAGCGGCTGCGGCGTTCAGCGAAGCCCAGCGGCGCTCCTTTGAAAAGTATGAGCGGGCGGAAACCTATCGGAAGTACGCCATCAAGCGCCGGGATACGAAATACATCTCGGCCGCCTTAAAGGAAGCCCGCCCGATGATCCAGATCGAACAGCGTGTCTTGGATGCGGATGAGTTTTTACTGAACCTGCCGTCCGGCACCTGCGATCTGAGGACGGGGGCTGTTCGGGAACACAATGCCCAGGACTATATCACGAAGCAGACGGCGGTGGATCCGTCCGGAGACGGCATGGATGTCTGGGAGGACGCCCTCCAGACCTTCTTCCAGGGGGACGCCGACCTGATCCGCTATGTGCAGGAGATCGTGGGGCTTGCCGCTATCGGCAAGGTCTACATTGAAGCGTTGGTCATTGCCTATGGCGAGGGCAGGAACGGCAAATCCACCTTCTGGAACACCATCGCCCGTGTGCTTGGCACCTACTCCGGCAATATGTCCGCAGACACCCTGACCGTGGGCTGCAAGCGCAACGTGAAGCCGGAACTGGCGGAAGCCAAGGGCAAGAGGATGATCATTGCCGCCGAGCTTGAGGAAGGGATGCGCCTGAACACCTCCAACGTCAAGCAGCTCTGCTCCACAGATGAGATCTATGCGGAGAAAAAGTACAAGGCGCCGTTCTCCTATGTCCCCACCCATACGCTGGTGCTGTATACCAATCATCTGCCCAGGGTCGGGGCGATTGACCAGGGCACCTGGCGCCGGCTCATCGTAATCCCCTTCAACGCCAAGATTGAGGGCAAGGCCGACATCAAGAACTATTCGGACTTCCTGTTCAAAACGGCGGGCGGCGCTGTGCTTTCGTGGATCATCGAGGGCGCAAAGCGCGTCATTGCCAGCGATTACAAAATCGTCCAGCCCAAGGTAGTGCAGGACGCCATCCAGAAATACAAGGAGAACAATGACTGGCTGGCCCATTTCCTGGATGACTGCTGTGAGGTAGGGGACGATTTTGAAGCAAAATCCGGGGAGTTTTATAACGCCTACAGGAGCTACTGTCTGCAGATGGGCGAATACACCCGGAGTACGACTGATTTCTACTCCGCGCTGGAATCCACGGGAGTGGTGAGAAAACGTACCCGTACAGGCGTGATCATTTACGGGCTGAAACTCAAATCGGAGTTTGAGGATTAACAGGTGTGTAGGTCATGTACCTCTCTGACCAGAGTTGCTCTAAGGAGATTAAAAAAACAATATATAAGAGAGAATTCGGGGGAAGAGGTACATGACCGTCACACAGGAAAAACGGAGGTTGAAAAATGCTTTTTTACACATGGATGATAAAGAACCATTTAAAGGGCAATTCCGCCAAGGGGCTTCTTGCCAGGAGCATGAAAGCAGAAGGAAATGGATTCCCTAAAAGGCGGCGCTTAAAAACGCTGGTCGGGTATCTTGAACATCGCGGCGCAAGCCAAGAAGTTATGGATGCCCTTGTGGAGTGTTGGGAGGAATACGAAAACCATGAGAGAGAAAGTCATCGAACAGAAGCTGGTTAAAGCGGTCAGGGCAAAAGGCGGGATTGCGCCAAAGTTTGTGTCGCCGGGATTTTCCGGGGTTCCCGACCGCCTTATCCTATTGCCGGATGGGAAATGTGGCTTCGTGGAAGTCAAGGCCCCCTGGCGAAAAGCCACGGCCGCTGCAGAAGTCAAGGATACGGCTTTTGCGGCGGCTGGGGTTTCTGGCATTCGTCCTGGATGCGAGAGCCAGGTCCCCCACATCCTTTCAGAGATCGGAGGTGACAGCGGTGAAATTTGAACCGCATGATTACCAGCAATATGCTATCGAGTACATCGAAACACACGAGGTCGCCGCCGTACTGCTTGATATGGGTCTTGGCAAGACGGGCAATCACACTGACGGCTTTATACGACCTGGTTGTTTGACTACTTCGAGATCACCCGCGTCCTGGTGATCGCACCGCTGCGGGTGGCGAGGAATACCTGGCCCCAGGAGATTGAAAAGTGGGACCATCTGAAAGATGTCCGTTATTCCGTGGCGGTCGGTACCGAAAAAGAACGGCTGGAGGCGTTCCGCAGGGATGCGGATATCTACATCATCAACCGGGAGAATGTCCAATGGATGGTGGAGAATGTCCCCTTTGAATTTGACGCCATCGTGGTGGACGAGCTTTCGTCCTTCAAAAACTGGAACAGCAAGCGGTTCAAATCGCTGATGAAGGTGCGCCCCAGGGCAAAGCGCGTCATTGGCCTTACGGGTACCCCGTCCGGGAACGGGCTGATGGACCTGTTCGCCGAGTTTAAGGTGCTGGATATGGGACAGCGATTGGGGCGGTTTATCACCAAGTACCGCCAGGACTATTTTCGGCCGGATAGGATGAACGGTCAGGTGGTGTATTCCTATAAGCCTCTGCCGGGAGCAGAGAAACGGATCTATGACAAGATCTCCGATATTACCATCTCCATGAAAGCCGCCGACCACCTCAAGATGCCGGAACTTGTAAACAGCGAGTACCGGGTGTATATGGAGGAGCCAGAACGAGCCATTTACGATGAGATGTGCGAAGATCTGGCGGCACAGCTTGACAAGGGCGAGGTGACGGCGGCAAATGCCGGAGTGCTGTCCGGAAAACTCTGCCAGATGGCAAATGGGGCGGTCTATACGGATGACGGGGATGTGGAACATATCCACGACCAGAAACTGGACGCCCTGGAGGACATCATCGAAAGCATGAACGGAAAGCCCCTGCTGGTGGCTTACTGGTACCAGCACGACCTTGACCGTATCGAGGAACGGCTGCGGCTGCGGAAGATCGGCTTTGCAAGGCTGGACTCTGACGCCAGCATCGCAAAATGGAACCGGGGCGAGATTCCCGTGGCGCTGATCCATCCCGCTTCTGCCGGCCACGGGCTGAATCTCCAGAGCGGCGGCGCCACCCTCTGCTGGTTTGGCATTACCTGGAGCCTGGAACTGTATCAGCAGACGGTGGCGCGGCTTTACCGGCAGGGTCAGGCGTCCAAGACCGTGGTCGTACAGCACATCATCACGGACGGCACCATTGATGAGCGCATTATGAAAGCCCTGCAGTATAAGGACAGGACGCAGTCGGCGCTGATCGATGCGGTCCGGGCAAACCTAAGAAAATGAGAGTCAATCAAGGCAAATCCGAGGGAAGAAATTTCTTTTTCGGAGGTAGTGCCTATGAACAAGCAGCAGACGGAAATGAAGGAGTACCTTTCCCAGGCGTTCCGCATTGACCAGCGGATACAGAGCAAGATGGAGCAGGTGGCGTCACTGAATGACCTCGCCACACGGGCGACCGCGACCTATTCGGATATGCCCGGAAGTGAGACGAGGAACCTCCACCGCATGGAGGACGCCATCCTTTCCATCATTGAGCTGGAGGCGGAGATCAATGGGGACATCTGCAAACTGGTGCAGACGAAAAAAGACATCGTCCATAAGATCAAGGCTGTCCAGAACACGGAGTACCAGACCCTTCTGGAGCTTCGGTATCTGTGCTTTAAGTCCTGGGAGCAGATCGCCGTGGATATGGGCTATGAGCTTCGGTGGCTGTATCGGCTCCACCACAGGGCGTTGGACGCCGTTTCCGAAATAAGCCACTAAAAGCCACTGCAATACACCTTGTCCCTGTGATATAGTTAGAATCAGAAAAACAGGACAAGGAACGAGCCTTGCGGGAGCAATCCTGCAGGGCTTTCCTTTTGCCCGGAAAGCGAGGTGCAGCGTGCCAAAGAGACCAAAACGCCCCTGCTCCTACCCCGGCTGTCCAAACCTCACGGACGGGCAGTACTGTGAGGAGCATGAAGCTGCTGCCCGGAAACGGTACAACAAGTACGGACGCCCCGCTGACAGCAACAAGAAGTACGGCAGGGCTTGGAAACGAATCCGTGACCGCTATGCTGCGGCGCATCCTTTGTGTGAGCTGTGTCTGAAGGAAGGACGGCTGACTCCCGTGGAGGAAGTCCATCACATTGTTCCTCTATCACAAGGCGGGACGCATCGGAATGACAATCTGATGTCCCTCTGCCAGTCCTGCCACACAAAGCTGCATCATGAGCTTGGCGACCGGTGACCGTGGGGCGGTCAAAATCTCCGGGACCTGCATGAGCGGACAGCGGCCTGGGGCTTCGTGCGCGAAAAAGGCGAAATCAAAAGGGTAATTAAGGGCGGCCGGCTGCGGCTGCTTTATTTTTCGAGGAAAGGGGTGAGAAAATGCCGACAAAATCCAATAACACAGGCGGGCGCGGCGGCGCGAGACCCGGTGCGGGAAGAAAAAAGTCTGCGGTCAAGGAAAAAGCCGAGAATGGCAATCCGGGCGGACGCAGATTAGAAGTGCTGGATATTCCTGAAGTCGAGGGTGTCGATATGCCAAAGCCCCATGAGTTTTTATCCGCCGAGCAGCGTGACGGAAGTACGCTCCAGGCGGAGGAGATATACACGGAAACCTGGGAGTGGCTGAAAAAGGTGGGCTGTGCGGCGAAAGTGTCTCCCCAGCTATTAGAACGGTATGCTATGTGCTCCGCCCGGTGGATTCAGTGCGAGGAGATGACTAACCGTATGGGCTTCCTATCCAAGCACCCGACCACCCAGAAGCCAATCCCGTCTCCGTTCATCAATATCGGCATCAACTATATGAACCAGGCGGTGCGGCTCTGGAACGAGATTTTCCAAATCGTGAAAGAAAACTGCAGCACCGATTACGGGGAGGTTTCTCCCCAGGACGATCTGATGGAGCGCCTGCTCCGCACAAGGAAGGGGTGAAACCTATGTTTGAAAAAGTAAATCCGTGCCACCCGGATAAGGTGGCAGGACCGTATCGCCGGCGCTCT
>ENA-OQIL01000710-OQIL01000710.1-human-gut-metagenome-genome-assembly--contig:-NODE-710-length-11244-cov-3.809121_pt1 | contig 11244 bp, 9 predicted proteins | sample MGYA00242583_ERZ504748 | MGnify/ENA primary metagenome ERZ504748 (study PRJEB26092, sample SAMD00036191) | human gut metagenome | host: Homo sapiens | study: EMG produced TPA metagenomics assembly of...
GGATTTATTATTGATTTAACGCCAAATTTTTGATACAGATAGAATAACTATATGTGAAGAGATTATAAAAATTCGGGGAACATATTTTGTCAGAATAACAGACAGTTCTATAATAGAAAGATTTAAAGAACTTTGTATTTCAGATTCATTCCGTTCTGTTGATTATACGACTTCCAAGTATCAAGGAGATCCAGATTTTTATATTGACTTTAATAATGGGACTGTTATTAGGTATTACTCAGAAAATGATAATTTAGGATATTTTTATGATTATATGTATATTCCTAAAGGAGTTGTGGAATATGCTAGCAGATTTTGTTCGATAATATGCTTAAATAAATGTAGTATGAAACTTTTTCTGTAAAATAATGTTTAGAAGGTTCTTCTATGATACAATAAATATCATTAGGAGGGCCTTTTATTATGGCAAGACAAAAGAAACCTGTACATCGAGTACAAATGACCGAAGGAAAACGAAACATCATCCATCAGCTCCTGGAAGAGTATGATATCCAATCTGCCGAAGACATTCAGGATGCACTTAAGGATCTTTTAGGCGGCACCATTAAGGAGATGATGGAAGCAGAAATGGATGAGCATCTCGGCTATGAAAAATCAAAACGCTCAGATAATGATGATTACCGCAATGGTTATAAGCGTAAACAGGTCAACAGCCGGTATGGATCTATGGAAATTGAAGTGCCGCAGGACAGCAAATCAACGTTTGAACCACAGGTTGTAAAAAAACGTCAGAAGATATTTCAGATATTGACCAGAAGATCATTTCCATGTATGCCAAAGGAATGACTACCCGGCAGATTTCCGAAACCATTGAAGATATTTATGGCTTTGAGACTTCCGAAAGCTTTATTTCTGATGTGACCGATAAGATCCTGCCACAGATCGAAGACTGGCAGAACCGACCGCTGGACGAGGTCTATCCCATTCTTTACATCGACGCAATCCACTATTCTGTAAGAGACAATGGCGTGATCCGAAAGCTTGCAGCTTACGTGATTCTGGGAATCAACACGGAAGGAAAAAAGGAAGTTTTAACCATCAGTGTTGGTGATAACGAAAGCGCAAAATACTGGCTTTCCGTTATGAATGAACTGAAAAACCGTGGTGTCAAAGATGTATTAATCATCTGTGCCGATGGTTTAACCGGAATCAAAGAAGCGATCGCAGCAGCTTTTCCAAAGACGGAATACCAGCGCTGTATTGTACACCAGGTAAGGAACACGTTGAAATATGTCCCGGATAAAGACAGAAAAGCCTTCGCTGCGGATCTGAAAACCATTTATCAGGCCACAGATGAAAAGAAAGCTCTGGCAGCCTTAGAGCGTGTAACAGAAAAATGGACACCGAAATATCCGAATTCCATGAAGCGCTGGAAGGATAACTGGGACGCAATCTCGCCGATCTTTAAATTTTCAACGACGGTCAGAACAGTGATTTATACTACAAATGCTATTGAATCCCTGAATTCTACCTACCGGAAACTGAATCGCCAGAGAAGCGTATTTCCAAGCGATACAGCTCTATTAAAGGCACTGTATCTTGCCACATTTGAAGCTACAAAGAAATGGACCAGTACGATCCGCAACTGGGCACAGGTGTATGGTGAACTGAGTATTATGTACGAAGGACGCCTCCCAGAGTAACGAATAAACGGGCGAATAAGACGGGCGGAAAACCGCCTGCTCTTGACATGCCATTCAACAACTGTTATATATAAAACAAGGGTGAGAAGCCTGATTTTCAGGATTGCCACCCTTGACATATCATAGAAGAATCTTATTTACAGATGTTTTTCATACACTCGAATCTCCGTTTCCGGGAACACTGCATGGATGGCTGTATCGAAACCGGTCAAATTGTCTGTACATGCGATAAAAGTATCCTCTACGCCCCGATTCCTCAGGCCATTCAGTACGGTCGCCCAGAACTTTGCGCTCTCATTCTCGCCGACCCACATCCCCAGAACATCTTTGCGGCCATCCAGATCAAGGCCGATGGCAATGTACACTGCTTTTTTACAATCTGACCTTCGATAGTGGATCGCATCCAGAAAAAACTACGGCGTAGATCGATTCCAGAGGCCGCTGCTGCCATTCTTTCGCCACAGGCAGAATCTTATCCGTGATCCGGCTTACCGTACCATTGCGACCTTCTCGGACGGTACCCGCACCCGCGAGATCATCGAGAAAAAACTTGTCGGCGTGCCCGATATCACCGAGCCCATGCCTGAAGGCTTTGGTATGTACGCAAGATAATTACTTCATATCAAGTGGAAAGAGTCGGACAGTTTGCGAAGTAGTCAATAGTTAGTAATGCGCAGTATGTGATGAAGCGCTGTATCGGCGAGATGCAGGATATGCTTATGCATGCGGTCACACTGATTGCGGATATGCTCGGCTTCAGCAGTATCTGTCACTTTAATGCAATGTTCAAGAAATACACCGGCACGCCGCCCGGGAAATTCCGTCAATCCTTCTGGCACAGCATGACGCATACGAAGCATGATGAAAAGCTGTAGAAATCCCTGTGTTCCAAGCATATAGCTCGGCAGCGGTCTCACACGCACAAAAAACCAGCGCCTCACAGAATCGGTGAGGCGCTGGTCTGCATAGAGGGAAAGATATAGGAGAGATTGCAGGTTAAGCGTTGTTCGACTTGCTCTTGGACTCGCGTTCGAGCAGTTCCTTGATGATTTGCGGGTATTCCTTATCCAGCTTATAGAACAGCAGGATGAAGATCATGACTGCGCCGAGGATGGCAATGCCGTAAATGTACAGGTTGGAGATAGTTGCTGCTGCCTTGGAGCCTGCCTCAACTGCCGCGCCGGTGTAGCCGGAAGCGGACATGATGAAGCCGATCAGCGCAGAGCCAATGCCCTGTCCGAACTTCTGACCGGAAGTAACGGCAGACTGAATCGCGCCGGCGGTACGCAGGCCGGTGTACCACTGGCCGTACTCGATGGCATCCGCAATCATGGTGAAGATCAGGCCGAGAATCGGTGTCATGCCGATACCGCGGAGCAGACCGCCGACCGTTACCATCGTGACGCTCAGCGGAGCAATCTTCACTACCAGAGAGCCGGCGATGATAAAGAGTGCACCGATAATGCACCAGTTGCGCTTGGTGGTCAGGTGCATGACCTTGCCAAGCAGCAACGTTGCAAAAATCGAAATACCGTAGCAAGCCGCGTTTACGTTGCCGATGATATTGGAATCCTGAATGATCTGCTTGCAGTAGTACGATGCCATCGTGCCGGAGAAGGTCTGGTACATGGCAAAGAATACGAAGAACAGGAACAGCATGATGAAGTATTTGTTCTTGAACAGCGCCGGAATCGCCTTTTTCAGCGGGATCTTCTCCTCGCCGTACTCATCGAGCACCTGCACGCGCTCACGGACGCACGCGAAGCAGAACAGCATCGCAACCGCTGCCAGAGAAGCGTAAATGGCGGTCAGCACAATCCAGTTGCGCTGGGAATCCATGCCGCCCGGCATAGAATTCAGGATACGGGTGAAGAAATAGGTGACCAGAATGTTGCCGATTGGACTCATCGCCATGCGGACAATATTGATCTTGGCGCGCTCGTCCTGATCGCGCGTCATATAGGTCATTGTGGTCGCAAACGGAAGCTGGAACATGGTATAGACCACGGTCAGCATAAGATTATAGGTGATAAACACGTAGATCGCCTGTGCGAACTGTCCCACATGCTGCGGAACGGTCATCAGCAGCACGGCTGCGATCGCATACGGAATGGACATGCGCAGCATCCAGACGCGGGCGCGTCCGTACTTGGAACGGGTGCGGTCCACGATGAAGCCTGCGGAAATATCCGAGATGCCGTTGAAAATCTGCGAAACCGCGATAATCATACCGATAACGGCCGCCGAAACGTGCGCTACATCGGTGTAGAACATCGTCAGCAGGCTGGTTGCGATGGTGAAAACGATATTGGTTGAAATTTCACCCATGCCGAAGGCGAATTTCTCAAATCCGGACACGCGATCTTTTTGATCAGCTTGCCGTAGCCGTTCAGATTCATACTCTTTACCTCGTTTCTTTCTCTTTTTCTTTTTTTGCTGCTTTTTACTGGCTGATGGTCTGACGCAGCGCGTCGATCGAGGTGTTGACACCTGCATCAACGGTCATGGTCAGGTCCTCCATCTCGAGGGAAACGTCTCCGTCGTAGCCCATCATGTGGCAAACGGAGAAGAATTCCTTCCACCACTGCAAATCCTTGCCGCAGCCGACTGCAACGTAGTTCCAAACGCGGTCAGCGGACTCGGTAACGGGGCGAGGCTCGAGCAGACCGTCGGTGTCAGCCAGACCGCGCTCGATGCGGGCATCCTTGCCGTGAACGTGGAAAATGCAGCCCTTGAGAGCACGAGCAGCCGCGATCGGGTCCGCACCCAGAACCATCATGTGGGACGGGTCAAGGTTGATGCCAAGCATCGGGTCGGTAGCCTCACGCAGCTTGAGCAGAGTCGAAGCAGACCAAACCATGGTGCCCGGGAATTCCTCGATAGCGATGTGCTCAATGCCGCACTTCTTGCAGTGTGCGATGAATTCGTTCCAGAACTCGATCGTTACCTTCCACTGGTACTCATACGCCGGAGCCATGAAATCCGGCCAGGAAACGGTAGAGGTGATCCAGTTCGGGGTGGTGTCGGTTTCGTTGCCGGCCGGCAGACCAGCCATCGCAACGATCTTCTTGACGCCCAGCAGACCTGCCAGCGTAGCGCAGTCGTACATGGACTTCTTGTATTCCTCGCCGGTCTTGCTCGGCCAAAGCGGGTTGCAGGACGTGTTCAGTGCAGAGATGCGCATGCCGCGCTTCTCAAGTTCGCCCATGAATTCCTTGCGCTTGCCTTCGTCCGCGAGCAGCTCGGCGGTGTTGCAGTGCTTGCGGGCACCCCAGCCGCCTGCGGTCATCTCGACCGCGTCGATACCGAGAGACTTTACCTTATCGAGCATGTCCGTGTAGGACAGATCAGCAAAAACATCCGTGCAAATTGCGAGTTTCATATAAAAAACCTCACTTTTCTTCTTTTTTGTTGTAGTAGAAATCGTTGGAGCGATTTTTAGAGAGAGAATTCTTTCAAGTATGTTATCAAAAGGGAATTTTAGCGTTATAAGCGTTTAAGAGTTTACCGCTGCCCGCCTTATGGAAGGCAGCGGTACAGAGAAAAGAAATGAGAGAGTGTCTTAGTTTAGATGGAAATCGGGAGACTTACTTGAAATCTACCCATACGCCGCCCTTGTCAGCAGACTCTACGCACTTGGTTACCCAGCGGATGCCGTCGATGCCGTGCTCCAGATCCGGGTAAACCAGATTCTTGAGGGTTTCCTCGTCGCCGCGGTTCTTTGCATCCATTGCGATAGCAAAACGGGTGTACAGGTTGCTCCAGGACTCGATCAGGCCGGTGTAGTGCAGAGCACCCAGGCGCTCGTACTCGAGAGCTTCCGGATTCAGGTAATCCATTGCACGAACCAGCGTCTGACGCGGCTGACCCTGTACTTCGTAGTACAGCTCATCCGGATGCATGTCGTTCCACTCGAGGGAAGCCTTGGTGCCGACAATGCGGATGTGCTGGCTGCTCATGTCACCTGCGTTAACTGCGGATGCCCACATACGGCCAACTGCGCCGTTCTCATAACGCATCAGGACGTAAGCATTGTCCTCCAGCGGTGCGCGGGACTTGATGAAGCTCTGGCGGTCGCACAGCAGCTGCTTCAGCTTCAGCTGCGGGCAGATCAGCTCGGACATGTAGAAGGTGTGGGTGGACAGGTCGCCAAGTACGAAGGACGGGCCGGACTTTGCCGGATCAACACGCCACTTCTGACCCTCAGCCTGCTTATCGCCGGTCGGGTCGCAAGCGAAGCCATGTGCGTAGCGGAGGTCTACCATGGTAACCTCACCGATGTCACCGTTCAGAACCATGGAGCGCATCTGGCTCAGCAGGTCGAAACCGGAGAAGCCGTAGGTTACGCAAACGATCTTGCCCTTTTCCTCAGCCAGCTTCTTGATCTCCTCGCCTTCCTCAACCTTGAAGAACAGCGGCTTCTCGCAGATTACATGCAGGCCGGCTTCCAGAGCTGCCTTGCAGACCTCAAAGTGCTGGAAGTTCGGGGTTGCAATATCAACAGCCTCGATGCCGTCCTCGCGCTTTGCTTCCTCAGCGAACATGGTCTTGTAATCCGGATAGAGGCGTTCCTCATCCATGTTCAGGTTCTTGCCGAAGTCTACGCAGCGGGCGAAGTCCAGGTCGAACGCTGCAGCCTTGAGTACGAACGAGGTGTTGTCTCGCATAGCACCCAGACGATGCTTGTAGCCAACGCCGGAAGTGCGGCCGCCGCCTACGATACCCCAACGGAACGGACGAGCAATTTTCTTTTCACCGATAAACATAATGTTTTCCTTCTTTCTTCGATTTGCAAAAAAGTGTTTGATTCTGTTTTTGTACTGCTAATTTTGATGTTTTGTGAAATACATACAACAAATTCGATTTATCTTTGTTTATTGTATCCATTTCCTAACTTCTGGCCTAAGTATAAAATATTTTATGGTATATATTCAATAAGCGTTTCTGCTGCAAAGTTCATCAATCCTGCTTTCTGTGAAAAAACACAGAAAACCAGTTCATCAATCCTGCTATTTCGTTCATGGATTCTATGAGTGCAAAATACGGAAGGAGAAGAGTCTATGCAAAGTGTTGATCCCGGCATCCGAAGCGAGTCGGTTTGTTTTCCGTTTACGCCGTCGCAGACCGCGAGAGAGCTGCTGTTCTACCCGACATGGTGCGGTCACTACTACTGCACCGCCAACTATTTTATGAAGCGCGACAGTTATCCGCCGCTGCTCATCGCCTACATCCGCAAGGGACGCTTCCGCGTGGAGTACCACGGTGAATTCCATGTCGCCGAAGCCGGTGACGTGCTGCTGCTCGACTGCATCGAGCCGCACTACTACCACGCCGAGGACGGACTGGAGTTCGTGTACATGCACTTTGAAGGCTCGAACGCGCGTGAGCTGTGCCGCCGCATCACCGACCGGCACGGCTGGCTCATCCGCCGCGATAACAACATGCTGATCGGCAATCTGCTGTACGACATGGTGCGCTTTTACGATGAGAACGGTGTAGAGACCGACATGCAGCGCTCGGCACGCATCTACCGCATGTTTGACCTGCTGCTCTCACCGAGTGCCGCCGAGCAGTCAGCGGATACGCCGGTCGAGCAGGCCATCCAGTACATCCGCTCGCATATCGGTCAGCCGATTTCCGTGGAGGAGCTGGCGTCTACCGTATGCCTGAGCGCATCCTATTTCGCGCATATGTTCAAGCGCCGCACCGGCTTCTCCCCTGCCGATTATGTCATCAACTCGCGCATTGAGCGGGCGAAGGTTCTGCTCGTGCGCACGCAGAAGCCGATTGCAGAAATCGCCGAGGAGGTCGGCTACTCGACCAGCGGCAGTCTGATCAACCTGTTCGTTAAGAAGGTCGGTACGTCACCGCGGCAGTACCGTATCCAGCATATGTCCAAAGCGATTGATGCGGTATGCAAAACCGATGTACCGTTCATAGATACAGATGTGCCGGAGCTGTAACCGTGCAAATATGCAAAAAGGACGCACATCGCAAGATGTGCGTCTGAGGCTGAAGAAAAACCGCGTCCTCCGGACACATTTTTTCTTCCCTTGTATAAAAATCCGAGGTACATGCCCCCCGGTTTTTATGAATTTGCTGCGCAAATTTCTATTTTTATGCGTGCTGTCGCACGAAGCACAAAATAGAAATCTAACTTTTTTCGACAAGCTGAGACGCACATCGCAAGATGTGCGTCTCAGTCTGTCAAAATGTCATATTCCTGCAATTTAAACAATTCGCGCGCCAGTGCGCGTTAAAAGGTTTACGGTCTGTTAAGACAACACCGCATAATGAGAACCACAGCTTCTTGCGCAGACTCCGGTCGCGCTACTGCGACGCTTTGCTGAAATTCTGCACCCTGACTTTGCTGCGTTTCCATGGTAATACCTCAAGTATTACCGCAGAACCAAGCCTCGTCAGCACGCAAAACCTGCTCGCAAGTCGCCTTTTGTCTCATTATGCGGTGTTGCCTGAAAGGATGAAATGCAATAGATTTGTTCTGTTTTACAGTTCCTCGACCGACACGATGCCTTTACGCTCGCCGACCAGTGTCATCAGACGGTTTACCGTGCAGCTGCGCGGCAGGCGCAGCGTGAAGATGGCACAGGCATTGTGCTCACCGTTTTCCGCCGCACGGGTGATCTGGATATTCAGCACTTTGACATCACATCTGCGGTACAGCTGCAGCACATCGTCCAGACACGTTTTATCCTCGTATTCCATATACACATTGATCTCGGGAACGTGCTCCAGCACACGGTACTCTAGCCGCGAGAACACCTGCTCTGCCAGCATGATAAAGCCGGTGGCCAGAATGCCGCCCTCATAAAAGCCGCCGCCGAACGCCAGACCGATGATAGCCGAGGTCCACAGTCCGGCCGCCGTTGTCAGTCCCTTCACATTCTGCCGCTTGGTGACGATGATCGTACCGGCACCGATGAAGCCGATTCCGGCAACAACCTGCGCGCCCAGACGCGCCATATCAGTGAAATAATGCATATTCAGATACAGATACTGACTGGTCAGCGTGGTGATCGCTGCACCGATGCAGATGAGGATATGCGTGCGGAAGCCTGCCGGACGGCGCTTGTACGAGCGCTCGATGCCGATGATGCCGCCGCAGATAAATGCACAGGCGAGACGCACAAATACGGAGAGCGTGGTAACGCTGCGCAGACCGTCAAAAACAGATAACATATTGCTTCCCTCCCGTTACAGCTCTTCGATTACACACAGACAATCCAGCCCGGCCAGTTCGGACAGCAGCTGCGTATGCGGTATTTTTTCATTCAGACGAATCGAAAAGATCGAGCTTGGATGCAGCTGCTCACCGCTCCGGTTGCGCTCGATGTCGATGTCGTAGATCTGCACATTCTGCGCTTTCAGCTGATTGATGATCGTGCTGACATCGTCCATTGAGTTAAACTCCAGATACAGATTGATATCGCGTGCGTTTTCCTGAATGTATGCATCCACGATCGGGAACAGGCGGATGCTCAGAAAGATCATAGCAAACGCGATCAGTACGCACTCGTAAAATCCCGCGCCGACCGCAAGGCCGGTGCACGCCGAAGCCCACAAGCCGGCGGCGGTAGTCAGTCCCTTGACCTGCTGACGGCCGGTGACCAGAATCGTGCCTGCGCCGAGAAAGCCGATGCCATTGATGACCTGTGCGCCGAAACGGGAAACGTCGGTTTTTATGCCGATCTCTGCGCAAATATCCGACCACGGCCCTGTCACCATGGTAAATTCGTACAGGCTGAGCAGCACGGTCAGCGTTGCACCCAGACACACCAGCATATATGTACGGAAGCCCGCCGGACGGCGTTTTCGTTCCCGCTCCAGACCGATGCAGCCGCCGAGCAGCATAGCCAGAGCGAGCCGCAGCACGACCGATGCAAAGTGAAATTCGCGAAGATATGCAATCGTTTCTGTCATGTTCTGCTCCTCCTCATTTCCTGCGGAAACCGTTTACGCACACGTTTGCGCTGATGGTCATTTTACACACCGTACTCCTTGGTATATATACAGTATAACACCGGATCAGGCAAAGTTTCATCCCTCACATTGTAAGAAGTATTTTGTTTATTTTTGTGTAATTTGTACATTCGCAAACGTTTGTGTATTTAATTATCTTCATATTATCATATATTAAGTTCTAAATATCTGCATTTGTGAAAATTTTCATTTCAATGCAGCCTCCCCGAACTGTTTTCTCCCTTCCTCAGAGCGCAAATACCCCCATTCTGCACAGATTGTGCAGGACGGGGGTATTCGTTCCGCATCGCACGAACTGCGCCTGCACGCAGCACAAGGCACTTCCGCCTTACATGGTCCCTTCCTCCTCCATTGCGCTGAGCAGCGGCGTTACCATCTGCTTTTTGCGGCTGACTACACCCGGCAGCACGACCGAATGCTCCCCGCATTCCTTGCGGAACGCGGTATGCACCAGATTCTTTGCACCCCGGCCGACATAAAGCAGTTCGGTCTTTTCCTCGATGATATTGGTCAGCATGACAAACTGCATGGACAGTCCGCTCGTCTTGAGATAGTCCTCCATATAGCCCAGCATTTTATCCCGGATGCCGTTCAGCTCATTCTCGCTGACACTCGTGATCTGCGAAATGGCGATTTTTTTATTCTGTACCTGAAAATACTTGAAATCCATGTGGAACAGCTCATCCATCGAACGGTCGCGCAGGCGCGAGCTGGAGCGGAACATCTCCGTTGCATACTCTCTGATGTCCAGACCTGCGATCTGCGCCAGCTCCTCTGCGGCGGCGCGGTCGAGCGGTGTACAGGTCGGAGAACGGAACATCAGTGTATCCGACAGAATCGCAGAGCACAGCAGACCCGCAATTTTCGGTTCGATCGGCACATTATGCTCATGATACATTCCTGTGATAATGGTCGCGGTACAACCAAGCGGCTGATTGCGGAAATAGATCGGCCCGCTCGTTTCAACCGAATCAATGCGGTGATGATCGATGATCTCAATGATATTGGTCGAACGAATGCCGTCTGCCGCCTGATCCCGCTCGTTGTGATCGACCAAAATGACCGACGGACGCTCCAGATCCAGCAGATTGCGCTGAGAAAACATTCCGATATACCGTCCCTGCTCATCCAGCAGCGGATAGTAGCGCATACGCTTTTTGGATACTGCGCGCTTTACATCCTCTACCACGTCATCGGGTTCAAAGGTGATCAGTCCCCTGCGGCGCATGACATGGCGCACCGGCACAGCCTGGCTGACCACCTTGGCGCAGCTGTATGTCGTCAGCGGCGTTGCGATGATGGATACCTGATTTTCACTTGCCAGCTTGCGGATGGTACGCGAGACTTTCGCGCGAGCCCGATAATAATGCAGCCCGCGTTCATCTCAATGGCGCAGAGCTGACTCTCATAGCGATTACCGAGAATAACCATGTCACGCGGCCCGATATAATCCTCCAGAACATCCGGATTAGCTGCCGCAACACCACGCTGCCCTGCTCGAACCGCTTTTCGATATCACCGACAATCAGCGTACCATCCAGTACATCCACCAGGTTGCGATAGCTTGTTCCGGCCTCCG
>ENA-OQIL01000713-OQIL01000713.1-human-gut-metagenome-genome-assembly--contig:-NODE-713-length-11204-cov-2.569829_pt1 | contig 11204 bp, 5 predicted proteins | sample MGYA00242583_ERZ504748 | MGnify/ENA primary metagenome ERZ504748 (study PRJEB26092, sample SAMD00036191) | human gut metagenome | host: Homo sapiens | study: EMG produced TPA metagenomics assembly of...
CCCACCGTCAACCGAAGCCTCGCGCAGATGAGCGCGGTTTCGTCTTCGCTCGCGGCCGCCGTGTCGAACCAACGTCTGCTGATCGACCAGACCGAGTTGGCGATCGGCCAGTTGACCTCCACGCTCGTCGCCGCGCGCGAGGCGCTCGGCCAGACCGGCGGCATCCTTGCCGATTGGAGGAAAGCCTGTCCACCGTGCAGACCGACGTGCTGTCGCTCGGCGAATCGGGAGCGCTCGCGAAGGCGTTCGGCAAGGACGGCCTCGACGCGGCCAAAATCGCCGACTTCATGGGCTCGCCCACCGAACTGGTCACCGAGCAGCTGTACGAGCTGAACGCGTACGGTTCGGCCATGGCCCCGCTGTTCATGAACCTCACGTTCTGGATCGGCGCGTTCATGCTGCTGGTCATCATGAAGCAGGAAGTGGACGGCGAAGGCGTGCGCAAGCTCACCGTCACGCAGCGCTACCTGGGGCGCTTCCTGCTGCTGGCCGCGATGGCGGTGCTGCAGGCGGCGATCTGCTGCGCCGGCGTGCTGGCCATCGGGGTGCAGGCGGCGAACGCTCCCGCGCTCTTCTTCGCCGCCATCGTGGCCTCCCTTTCCTATCTCAGCATCATCTACGCGCTGTCGGTTACCCTGCAGCATATCGGCAAGGGCATCTGCATCGTGCTGGTGTTCGCGCAGATCCCCGGCGCGACGGGACTGTATCCCATCGAGATGACCCTCGAGCTTCTTCCAGGCCGTCTACCCGTTCTTCCCCTTCACTTACGGCATCTCCGCCATGCGCGAGGCCATCTTCGGCTTCTACGGATCGCAGTACGCCGACGCCCTGGGCATGCTCGCGCTGTTCTTCGCGCTGTTCATGGCGTTCGGCATCCTCGTGCGGCCGCTCATGGCGAACGTCAACCGCATGGTGGCCTGCCAGGTGCGCGAGAGCGGCATCTTCAACGGGGAGGACGTGGAGATCCCCGCGCGCCCCTATCGCGTGTCGCAGCTGTTCAGAGCGTTGTCTGACAAAGAGGAGTATCGTGAGGAGCTGCGGGCGCGCATGGAGCGCTTCGAGCGATGGTACCCGCGTCTCATCCGCGGTGCGCTGGCCTTGGGGCTTTCGGTGCCCGTGGTGCTTGCGGTGGTGTTCGCGCTCACGCCGGCCGAGAAGGTGCAGCTGCTCACGGCGTGGCTGGTTTGGCTCGTCGTGGTGTTCGTGTTCCTCGTGGTGGTGGAGAGCCTGCGCGCGGGGCTCGAGCGCCAGATGAGGCTCGAAGGCATGAGCGACGAGGGGCTGTTGGAGCTGGGCGGCGCGCGCGACCGCATGGTGCGCTCGTCCGACGACGAGGCGTCCGGCGTTCCGGCGCCCGCCGCGGCCTGCGCCTCCGACGCGCATGAAGCGCAGGATGCGGAAGGGGGCGTCGTCCGTGGGTAACGTGATCCGCATCGTGCGCAGCGACTTCAAGCGGCTGTTCGCGAACGCGATGAGCGTGATCATCGTGATCGGGCTCGTGGTGATGCCGTCGATCTTCGCGTGGTACAACGTCATCGCGTGTTGGAACGTGTTCGACAACACGGGCAACCTGACGGTGGCGGTAGCGAACGTCGACGACGGCTACGAGAGCGACCTCGTGCCTTTGCGCGTGAACATCGGCGAGCGGGTGGTGTCGGCTCTGCGAGCAAACGACCAGATCGACTGGACGTTCACCACCGAGGAGGACGCGGTGGACGGCGCGCGGTCGGGACGCTACTACGCGGCCGTGGTCATCCCCGCGGGGTTCAGCAAGGATATGCTGACGTTCTACTCCGAGGACGTGCAGCACGCCCGTATCGTCTACTACGCCAATGAGAAGAAGAGCGCTATCGCGCCGAAGATCACCGACCAAGGTGCCGATTCGGTATCGTACCAGGTGAACGAGGTGTTCGCCCAGACGTTGTCAGAAGTGGCGCTGGGCATCGCCGAGTCGATGTCCGCCTACGCCGACGAGGCGGACGTGGGCGGGCGCATTGCGGGCGTGTCGGGGAAAGTGCGCGACATGGGAGCGCAAGCCGATAGGATGGCGTCGGTGCTGGAGCTGTACTCGTCGCTGGCCGGGGCGGCGCAGACGCTCGCGAGCGATTCGGGCGAGCTGGTGGCCGCGGCGCAACGCGGGTCGATGGCCTCGACGCCGCATCGTCTCAGGGCTCTACGTCGGGCCTCCGACCTGGTGACGGCCGTGAAAGGGTCGGTCGACGACCTTGCGGGCGCACTCGACGGTGCTGCCGCGCGCTTCGACGAGGTGTCTGCCTCCGCAGGGGCGCTGTTCGACGCCGCCTCGACCGGTGCCGCGCAGGGCGCGGCAGGGCTGCGGGGCCAGGCCGAAGCTGTGGACGCGCAGATCGCGCGGTACCGTAGCGCCATAGAGCAGCTCGAGGAGCTGCGAGGCTCGTTGCCTTCCGATGCCCAGCAGGCGCTCGACGCCGTCATCGCGCGCATGAGCGCCGTCGTCTCGCTTATGGAGGGCATGCGCGACAACCTGGGCGCCGCAGCCGAGAGGCTGGAGGCTGGAAACGCCGACGTGGAGGCTCAGCGCGCGGAGGTCGAACGGCTTGCGGCTGAGGCGCGGCAGGCCTCCGACGACCTCGCAGCCTCGTTCGACAGCGGGCTCAAGCCGGGCTTGCAGCAGCTCGCGGACAGCGCGGGCGTGCTTGCGGCTAACATGGGAGACGGCCTGGACGGTCTGCGCTCGTCGGGCGCCGATCTGTCCGCGTCCGCAGGGTCGGCCGCCGACGTGCTGGGCGATGCGCGCGCGAAGGTGGACGAGGCGGCGCAGAAGTTGCGCGAAACGGCGCGCGAGCTGGATACGCTCGCCGACGGCGTGGACGAGGCGCTGGTCGCGGGCGACGCGGACGCGCTGCGCGCGGTGCTGGGCGCCGACGCGCAGCTCTTGTCGAAGGCGCTCGCAGCGCCGGTGGGCATCGAGCGCGAGGCCGTGTTCCCGGCTGAGAACTTCGGTTCGGCCATGGCCCCGCTGTACACGACGCTCGCCCTGTTCATCGGGTCGCTTTTGATCCTCGTGGTGGTGAAGCCGACGGTTTCCGACCGCACCCGCGAGCAGCTGTCCGACCCGCAGCCGCGCCAGCTGTTCATGGGGCGCTTCGGCGTGCTGGCGTTCTTGTCGCTCGCGCAGACCACGGTGATGGGTCTGGGGAACCTGCTGTTCTTGCAGGTGCAGGTGGCCGAGCCGACGCTGTTCATGCTGTGCTTCTGGATAGCTGGGCTCGTGTTCACGTTCCTGATATACGCGCTGGTGGCGGCGTTCGCGAACCTCGGCAAGGCCGTGGCGGTGCTGCTGTTGATCATCCAGGTGACGGGGTGCGGCGGGTCGTTCCCGCTGCAGCTGCTGCCGCCGTTCGTGCAGGCCCTGAGCCCCTGGCTTCCCGCCACGCACGTGGTGAGCGCCATGCGGGCGGCCATGTTCGGCACCTACGGCGCCGACTTCTGGACGGAGATCGGGCTGCTCCTGCTGTTCCTGATCCCCGCGGCGCTCATCGGCCTCGTGCTGCGCAAACCCCTCGCCAAGTTCATGACCTGGTACGTCGAGCAGGTAGAGTCGTCCAAGCTCGTAGGGTAGGGCCTGCGGCTTCCTTGTCAAGGCCCGCGGCACGCCCCCCGGCCTTGCCTTCTTGTGGCATAATCGTGCTGAGAAAAGAGAAAGGAATCCCGCATGGCACGAACCGGTGCTCCGTCGACGACGCGTCGCACGCTCTACTACTTCTGGCTGGTCACCCGTAAGCACATCGGGCTGTTCGCCGCGCTCATGACCGCGACGTTTCTGTTCGTGGCGCTGCTTTCGTACGGCAACCCCTACGTCATGAGCCTCGTGGTGGATCGCGTGAGCGCGGGCTCGGTGGCGCCCGACGAGGTGTTCTCGGTGTTCGGCCCCTACATCGCCGCGCTCATCCTCATCAACGTGGCCGGCCAGGCGGCCAGCAAGGTGCAGGACTACACGATGTACCGGCTGGAGATCGCCGCGTCCTACGACTTGGCCACCATGTCGTTCGACGCGCTGTCGAACCAGTCGATGTCGTTCCACTCAAACCGCTTCGGCGGCACGCTGGTCAGCCAGACGACGAAGTTCATGAGCGCCTACCAGCTGCTGCTGGAAACCATCACGTTCCCGTTTCTGCCGGTCATCTGCTCGGTGGTGTTCACCTGCGCCATCCTCGCGCCGCGGGTGCCGGTGTACGTGGCCATCCTCATGGTGCTGCTGGCGGTGTACGCGGGCGTGTCGTACTACATGTACAAGCGCATCCTGCACCTCAACGAGCAGGCGGCCAGCGCGCAGAACCAGCTGTCGGGCGAGCTGTCCGACTCGGTGGCGAACATCCTGGCGGTGAAGACCTACGGGCGCGAGGACTACGAGCGGGGGCTGTTCGACCAGGCGAACCGCGAGGTGGTGGCGCGCGACTCGAAGCGCATGTGGGCGTCGCTGACGCGCGGCATCGTGACGGCGTGCATCACCATCGCCATCATGAGCGTGGTGGCCGTGTTCATCGCGGGCGGCAACGCGTGGTACGGCATCACGCCCGGCACGCTCGTGGTGATGTTCACCTACACCTACACGGTGACGAACCAGTTCAACTTCATCAACAACGGGCTGCAGCGCTTCAACCGCGCGTTCGGCGACGCGAGCGGCATGACCGTCATCCTTGACGAGCCGCGCCTCGTGGACGACAAGCCCGGCGCGCCGGAGCTCGAGGTGCGCGAGGGCGCCATCGACTTCGAGGGCATCGACTTCTGGTACACCGACGGCGACGCGTGCACGCACGTGTTCGACGACTTCGAGCTGCATATCCCCGCAGGCCAGCGCGTGGGCCTCGTGGGCACGAGCGGGGCGGGGAAGACCACGCTCACGAAGCTTTTGCTGCGCTTGTCCGACATCCAGGAGGGGCGCATCCTCATCGACGGCCAGAACATCGCCGAGACGACGCAGCAGTCGCTGCGCCGCCAGATCGCCTACGTGCCGCAGGAGGCGCTGCTGTTCCATCGCACCATCGCCGAGAACATCGCCTACGGGCGGCCCGACGCCACGATGGAGCAGATCCGCGAAGCGGCGCGCCAGGCGAACGCGCTGGAGTTCATCGAGCGGCTGCCGCAGGGCTTCGACACCGTCACGGGCGAGCGCGGCGTGAAGCTGTCGGGCGGCCAGCGCCAGCGCATCGCCATCGCGCGGGCGCTTCTGGCCGACTGCCCGGTGCTCGTGCTGGACGAGGCCACGAGCGCGCTCGACTCCGAAAGCGAGCAGCTGGTGCAAGACGCGCTGGCCACGCTCATGCGCGGCCGCACGTCCATCGTGGTGGCGCACCGTTTGTCCACCGTGGCCAGCCTCGACCGCATTGTGGTGCTCGACGGCGGCAAGGTGGCTGAGGACGGCCCGCACGGCCCAGCTCATCGAGCAGGGCGGGGAGTACGCGAACCTCTGGAGCCGCCAGAGCGGGGGCGTATTTGGAAGAGGAGTGACGCTCCGCGAAGGGGGCGTCCTTGCGCGGGCCGCCGCGCGCCGTGCGCTTCGCGCGGTCAACCCTTCGCAATGAGCGTCCTACGCTTCGCGCACCAGCGGCTTCCCGGCAGCTTCGACGCGCTATCGTGTGCGACCGTGAAAACGGAACCGAAGCGAAAGGGCTGGCCATGACCTCTTTATGGGAAGCGACTGCCGTGCGTCCGCGCGAGGGCGCTCGGATGCTCGAAGGCGACGTGCGCGCCGACGTGCTGGTCATAGGCGGCGGCATGGCGGGCGTTTTGAGCGCCTACCTGCTGACGCAGGCAGGATGCCGATGCGTGCTTGCCGAGAAAGACCGGGCGGGTGGGAGCGTTACGGCGAACACGACGGCGAAGGTGACCGCGCAGCACGGCCTTGTGTACGACAAGCTCGTCAAGCAGGAAGGGCCCGACCGGGCGCGCCAGTACTTCGAGGCGAACCAGGCGGCGGTCGAGGGGCTGCGGCAGCTCGCCGCCTCCGTTCCCTGCGATTTCGAGGAGCGAACGGCGTACGTGTACGCCGAGCAGTCCGCCGCCGCCCTCGAACGCGAGCGGAACGCCTACGAGCGGTTGGGCATCCCGCATCACGAGCTGGCGAGCGCTCCCGTGCCGCTGCCGAACAAGGGTGCTCTCGGCATGGAGCGGCAGGCGCAGTTCAACCCGCTCAAGCTGCTCTACGGGCTGCTCCCCTCCATCGACGTGTACGAGCACGCCTTCGTGACCGGCGTCGAGGGCAACACGGCGCGCACGGATCGCGGGTCGATCACCGCCGACTACATCGTCTACGCGACGCATTATCCGCTGGTCAACGTCCCGGGACTCTACTTCATGAAGGAGCACCAGATGCGCTCGTACGTGATCGCGCTGGAAGGGGCGCCGTTGACGGACGGCATGCTCATCAGCGACGGCGGCGGCTTCTCCTTCCGCACGTACCGGGACTTCCTGCTGGTGGGAGGCGGCGGGCACCGCACCGGAGAGGGGCCGAAGCCGAGCGAGGGCTACGCCGAGGTCCGCTCGTTCACGGATGCGGCGTACCCTGAGGCGCAGGAGCGCTACGCGTGGGCCACGCAGGATTGCATGAGCCTGGACCACCGGCCCTACATCGGCGTGCATCGTCGCAGCCGTCCGAACCACTACGTGGCGACCGGGTTCAGCAAATGGGGCATGACCGGCTCGTACGTCGCCGCGCGCACCATAACCGACCTCATCGTGAAGGGGAGGAGCTCGGTGCAGGGCCGTCTTCTCGCCGCAGCGCTCCATGCTGCATGCCAGCTTGTTCTCGAACCTGGGCACCTCGACGGCGAACTGGTGAAGCCGGGCCGCCGATGCTCGCACTTGGGCTGCTGCCTCGCGCACAACGACGTGGAGGACTCATGGGACTGTCCCTGCCACGGCTCGCGCTTCGCCGCCGACGGCACGGTGCTGGAAGGGCCGGCAACGAAGCCGATCTCGGTGTGAAAGCGGCAGCGGCTCCTCCGATCCCGCGACGAACGTGCTATACTAAACGAACAAGTGTGCTGGTTAGGTGAGGAAGGGGTCGGCGCGATGGAGCGCACGTACGTGTGCATAGATTTGAAGAGCTTCTACGCCAGCGTCGAATGCGTCGACCGCGGGCTGGACCCGTTGACGGCGAACCTCGTCGTGGCCGATCCCGACCGCACGGAGAAGACCATCTGCCTGGCCATCACGCCATCCATGAAGGCGCTCGGCCTGTCCAGCCGTTGCCGCGTGTTCGAGATCCCCGAGAGCGTGGACTACGTCATGGCGAAGCCGCGCATGCAGCGCTACATGGAGGCGTCGGCCGACATCTACTCCATCTACCTGCGCTTCGTGTCGCCCGAGGACGTCCATCCCTATTCCATCGACGAATGCTTCATCGATGCGACGCCGTACCTGTCGCTGTACCGGACGAGCGCCCGGGAGTTCGCCGTCATGCTCATGGAGGCGGTGCTGGCCGAGACGGGCGTGCGCGCCACGGCAGGGGTCGGGCCGAACCTGTTCTTGGCGAAGGTGGCGCTCGATATCACAGCGAAGCACGCCGAGGACTGCATCGGCTTTCTCGACCAGGCCGAGTTCGAGCGCACTATCCAGACCCACCGGCCCATCACCGATATCTGGAACATCGGCCCGGGCGTCGCGAGGCGCCTGGCGAAGTACGCGGTGTACGACCTGCGCGGCGTATGCGAGATGAGCGAGGCCACGCTGTACCGCGAGTTCGGCGTGAACGCCGAGTACCTGATCGACCACGCCCACGGCGTCGAGCCGTGCACCATCGCCGACATCCACGCCTACGAGCCGAGCGGCCATTCCCTGGGCAACGGCCAGGTGCTGCCGTGCGACTACTCGTTCGAGGAAGCGCGCGACGTGCTCAAGGAGATGGTGGACCAGCTGGTGCTCGACCTCGTGGAGAAGCGCCTCGTCGCCGGATCGATATCGCTGTACGTGGGGTACGCGAAGGGTCCGGGCGAGCGTGCGGGCGAATCGGACGGCGCGTTCTTCGACGGCGGCCACGGCAGGCGCCCCGCAAGCGGCCGCCGCGGTTTCTCCCACACCGGCTCCACGCGCAGGCAGGCGGATCGCACGAACCTCTACTCGAAGCTCATGCCGCGGTTCCTCGACCTGTTCGACGAGACCACGCGCAGAGACGCGCCCATCCGCCGCATCAACGTGGGCGTCGGCGGGGTGCTCCCCGAGGAGTTCGCCACGATGGACCTGTTCTCGGACGCGGAAGCGGAGGCTGAGGAGCATCGCCTGCAGCAGGCCGTGCTGGCCGTGAAGGGGCGCTTCGGGAAGAACGCGCTTCTGCGTGGCACCAGCCTGAAGGAGAAGGCCACGGCGCGCGAGCGCAACGAGCAGATCGGAGGGCACCATGCCTGAGCGCCGACCCCGCGCCGATCGGGCGCAGCAGTTCATGCCCTTCGCCGCGCTCAAAGGCTACTACGACCTCATCCGCGAGCGCGAGCGCGTGGTCGAGCCGAAGCGCGAGCTGACCGACGAGCAGGCGCTCGAGCTGTCGCGAAAGCTCTCCCAGCTGAAACGGCGCGAGATGGCGTGCATCGTCCACTACGACGGCGAAGCGTACGTCACCGCGCGCGGCCTGGTCAGCGACATCGACCTCGCGGCCCGCACCGTCACCGTCGTCCGCACCCGCATCCCCCTCGACGACATCGCGGACATCCGGACGGACGCGTGACGCATCGTCGCCCGAAAACACGCTCGAGGCCGTTTTGCGTGTTTTTCGGGCGACGATGCACGTGCGACGAGGCGTCAAAGGTACCTTCCGGTGATGCTCTCGGGGTTTCGGCCACTTGCTCGGGGTGCCGACGGCCACGATGCGGCCGCCGGAGGCGCCGCCGCCGGGGCCGAGGTCCACCACGTAGTCGGCGTTGGCGATGACGTCCAAGTCGTGCTCGATCACGACGACCGTCGCGCCCTGCTCCACCAAGTGCTCGAACACGCCCAGCAGGGTGCGCACGTCGAGCGGGTGCAGGCCGATGGTGGGCTCGTCGAACACGAACACGGCGTCGTCCTGCGCCCGGCCCATCTCGCTGGCCAGTTTCAGGCGCTGCGCCTCGCCGCCCGACAGCGCCGGCGTGGCCTCGCCCAGCGTGAGGTAGCCCAACCCCAGCTCGTGCAGCGTGTCCAGACGGGCGCGCGCCTTCTTCAAGCCGGACGCGGGCGTGCGCGCCTCGTCCACGGTCATGGCCATGAGCTGGGGCAGCGTGCAGCCGGGATCCTCGCAGCCCTCGGCGGGGCGGTGGATGCGCGAGGCCTCCGGAGCGTAGCGCGAGCCTCCGCACACGGGGCAGGTGATGTCCACGTCGGGCAGGAACTGCACGTCCAGGCTGATGGAGCCCGTGCCGTCGCATTCGGGGCAGCGCAGCTTCCCCGTGTTGTAGGAGAAGTCGCCCGCTTTCAGCCCGGCAGCCTTGGCGTCGGGCGTGCGCGCGAAGGCGCGGCGCAGCTCGTCGTGCACCCCGGCGTAGGTGGCCACGGTGGAGCGCACGTTCGAGCCGATGGGCGTGGCGTCGATGAGGTTCGCCCGCTCGATGCCCGCGGCTTCGATGCGCTTGACGTGGGCGGGAAGCTTCGCGCCGCTCGCGTTCGCGACGAGCGAGGGGATGAGGCTTTCCAGCACGAGCGTCGTCTTGCCCGAGCCGGACACGCCGGTGACGGCGGTCAGGCGACCGCGCGGGATAGCCACCTCGAGCGGCTTCACGGTGTGCAGCGCCCCGGTTGCCAGCTCGATGCTTCCGTGCGCGAACACGTCGGCGGCGGGGACGCGCTCGCGCACGCGCACGATCTCCTCGCCGGAGAGGAAGCCGCCGATCAACGAGGCGGGGTTCGCCTCCACCTCGGCAAGCGTCCCCTGCGCGACGATCCGCCCGCCGTCAGCGCCCGCGCCCGGCCCCATCTCCACGAGCCAGTCGGCGGCGGCCAGGATGCGCGTGTCGTGGTCCACCATGGCCACCGAGTTGCCGTCGGCGAGCAGATCGCGCATCACCTCCACGAGCCCGTCGATGTTGGAGGGATGCAGGCCGATGGACGGCTCGTCCAGCACGTACAGCACGCCGGTGGTTCGGTTGCGCACGGCGCGGGCCAGCTGCACGCGCTGGCGCTCTCCGGTGGACAGCGTGGAGCCCGCGCGATCGAGCGCGAGATAACCCAGCCCCAAATCGACGAGGCGGCGCGCCGTGTGCTGGAACGACTCGACGATGTTGTGCGCCATCGGGCGCATCTCGGGCGTGAGGCCGTTCGGGCACGGCGTGCCGTCCAGGCGACCAGCTCGTCGAGGGTCTTCGCGGACGCCTCGGCCAGGTCGATGCCCGCAACCTGCGGGAGGCGCGCCTCCGGGGAGAGGCGCGTGCCGTCGCACTCGGGCAGGACGCCCTGCTTGAGGAAGCGCGCCACGCGCCCCACGACCCTTCTCGTCCTTCACCTTCGCCAACGCGTTCTCCACGGTGTAGACGGCGTTGTAGTAGGTGAAGTCCAGCTCGGCGAAGGTGTCGGTCTTCTTCGCCTTGTACAGGATGTGCTTCTTCTCGGCTGGGCCGGAAAACACGATGTCGCGCTCGGCGGGCGTCAGCTGGTTGAAGGGCACGTCGGTGCGCACGCCCATCTCGCGCGCGACCTGCTTCATGAGGTCCCACATGAGCGTGCTCCAGGGCGCGACGGCGCCTTCGTCGATGGCGAGCCCCTCGTCGGGCACCAGCGAGTCCAGGTCCACGGTGCGCACGATGCCCGTGCCGTCGCACTCGGGGCAGGCGCCGCCGCTGTTGAAGGCCAGGTCCTCCGCGCCGGGGCCGAAGAACTCCACGCCGCAGACGGGGCACGTGATGGGGCGCTCGGCGGCGACGTTCAGCGTGGGCGGCACGCGGTGGCCGTTCGGGCACACGTGGCTGCCGGCGCGCGAGAACAGCAGGCGCAGGCTGTTCAGCAGCTCGGTGGACGTGCCGAAGGTGCTGCGCACGCCGGGCACGCTGGGCCGCTGGTGCAGGGCGAGCGCGGCGGGCACGTGCAGCACCTCGTCCACGGAGGCGCGGCCCGCCTGCGTCAGGCGGCGGCGCGTGTAGGTGGAGAGCGCTTCCAGGTAGCGCCGCGACCCCTCGGCGTACAGCACGCCCAGGGCGAGCGACGACTTGCCCGACCCCGACACGCCCGCGATGCCGACGAGCCGGTTCAGCGGGATGCCTGGC
>ENA-OQIL01000716-OQIL01000716.1-human-gut-metagenome-genome-assembly--contig:-NODE-716-length-11192-cov-2.429733_pt1 | contig 11192 bp, 14 predicted proteins | sample MGYA00242583_ERZ504748 | MGnify/ENA primary metagenome ERZ504748 (study PRJEB26092, sample SAMD00036191) | human gut metagenome | host: Homo sapiens | study: EMG produced TPA metagenomics assembly of...
TATTCGAAACGGACGATTTTCGATCTTGTCCTGCCGCGCCTCATTGCAGATGATGAGGTGACAGCGGAGGAGCTGGCCGGTCTTGGCGAGGGCGGTCTCTGCCTGAACTGCAAGGTCTGCACCTTCCGAACTGCGGTTTTGGAAAAGGCAGATAAACGATGAAGGATCAGTATGACAGAACGATAGATTACCTGCGGATTTCCATCACGGACGCGTGCAATTTGAGATGCCATCTCCGCGTCCTCCCGGCGGAGATAGTGGGCGTCGTTGGTCACCACCAGGGGGATGCCCGTCTCCTGGTGGATGCGGATGCAGCCCTGGTTGATGCCGATCGTTGGGCAGCTTGTGATCCTGGAGCTCCAGATAGTAGCCGTCCTCCCCGAACAGCGCCCGCATCTCCAGCGCCGCCGCCTTGGCCCCCTCGTAGTCCCCGGCCAGCAGCTTGCGGGGCACCTCGCCGGACTGGCAGGCCGACAGGGCGATGAGCCCCTCGGCGTGCTGGCGCAAGAGCTCCTTGTCAATGCGGGGCCTGATATAAAAGCCCTCCGTAAAGGCCGCCGAGTCCAGGAAGCACAGGTTGCGGTAGCCCACCTCGTTGCGGCACAGCAGAATCAGGTGGTACATGGCCGCGTCGTACTCGTGTACCTTGTCGGTGCGCTTCCGGGGGGCCACATACACCTCGCAGCCGATGATGGGCTTGAGCCCCCTCCGCCTTGCACGCCTTGTAGAAGTCCACCACGCCGTACATGACGCCGTGGTCGGTGATGGCCACGGCGCTCTGGCCCAGCTCCTTCACCCGCTTGACCAGCAGGGGAATGCGGCAGGCCCCGTCCAGCAGGGAATATTCGGTATGGACATGCAGGTGGACAAAGGACATTAGGAGTACCTCCTCTTTCTCTATTTGGTGAGCATGGCTCCGCAGTAGTGGCAATGGTCAATACCTATCTTCAGTATGGCCCCGCAGAGAGGACAGCGGGGCGCAAAGGCGGGTACCGTAGGCAGTAGCAGCACCCGCCTGGTCTTTCGGGCGTCTCCTCTCTTTTTCATCTCATTTCATCTCCAGCTTCCGGCCGCACTTTGGGCAGGCAAAGGGGATGCCCTCCTGCGCCCGCATGGCCTGGTGGTACACCGAGCCGCCGCAGGCAGGACACCGGAGCTTGATCACAGCAATACACAGACCCGTGCAGAATACCACAGCCGCCAGAACGCCCAGCCCCAGAAACAGCGCCGGCTCCAGCGTCAGCACCAGGCCCGGCGCCAGCAGCGCAACAGCCGCCGCCGTAAGGCCCCAGAAAATCAGCTTCCAGCGCTTTTGAACCACTTGCTTCTCCATGGCAATCTACCCTTTCTTTTCTTTCCCGCCCTACGCCCTGGCCATCTCCATCAGCTTGCGCAGGCGGTGGTTGAACGCGGATTTGGAGACGGGCGGTTCGCACAGCTCCGCAAGCTGGGCCAGGGTGAGCTCCGGGTGGGCCACCCGCAGATCCACCGCCTCCTTGAGCTTGTCGGGCAGCTCCTCCAGCATGCCGCGCTCCTCCAGCCTGTAGATGGCCTCGATCTGCCCCTGGGCGGCGTCCACCGCCTTGTCCAGATTGGCCGCGTCGCAGTTGACCCGGCGGTTGATGCTCCCCCGGAGGTCCTTCTCCGCCTTGGCGTTCATGATCTCCATGGCCGCCAGGGGCGCGCCGATGGCGGTGAGAAAGTCCTCAATGGCCTCGCTCTGCTTGAAGTAGGTGATGGAGTTGGCCTTGCGGGTGGTCTCCTTGGGGGTGTAGCCCAGCTCCAGCAGGAGGGTGTGGAGCTCCCGGCTCACCCGCAGGTGGGTGGTGGCCAGTTCCAGGTGGTAGCCCTTCCTGAGGGTCGGTCACCGAGCCCCCGGCCAGGAAGGCCCCCCGGAGAAAGGCCACCCGGCACGGGCCATCCTCCAGGAGGCCGAAGTTGATGTGGTGGGCGGGGTCGCTGGGGTCGAAGGCGCACACCTCCCACAGCAGGGCCAGCTTGGCCCGGTCGCCGATGGTGAAGATCCGCTTGCCCGGGGTGCCGGGGTCCCCCTTCTCGTCGAAGGTCAGGCCGAAGGCCTTGCGGAACAGGCCCGGCAGCCGCTTGGCAAAGGCGGGGGATTCGGTGACGATCTTCACCTGGTCCAGGGTGAACCGGTTGCAGTAAAGGAGCACCCCGCAGGCTTCCGCCTGGGCGGCGCCCTTGTCCCCCAGTTTTCCCCGGCACAGTTCGGTTTTACATCCCCCGCAAAGGACATGGCGTTACCTCCTTTCCCAAACGCCGGCCCGGCGTCGCAGCCTTCCGCCGACTGTGATTGAACAAAGCGTCGCAACCTTCCGCCGGCCCAGCGCACCAGCCCGGCGTCGCAGACTTCCGCCGGCCGCAGCCGGCGGAATAAATTCAAATCCGTTTTTTGCACGGACATGCGCCGGGCAAAAAACTCTTCTCACCCCGAGAGTGCCGGCTTCGCCGGCGCGGGTCGGGGTGCATCTCTTAAAATTGGGAGCCCAACGGAGCGGGTCCCAATTTTCTTATCTTGTGATGTCCCGGTGGGCCTCCTCCACCCGGTACCCCTTCTGCCGGACAAACTCCGCCAGGGCGTGGGCCACGGCCACCGACCGGTGGTGCCCCCCGGTGCAGCCGATGGCGATCACCAGGGAGGACTTCCCCTCCTCCACATACTGGGGCAGGAGGAAGGCGAAGAGCTCCTCCAAATGCCGCATGAACTCGGTGGTCTGCCGGTAGCCGAAGAGGAAGGAACGCACCGCCTCCTCCAGCCCGGTGCACTCCTTGAGCTCGGCGATGTAGTAGGGGTTGGGCAGGAAGCGCACGTCAAAGACCAGGTCCGCGTCGATGGGGATGCCGTGCTTAAAGCCGAAGGAGGTCACCGCCACGGTCATACTCTCCTCCGGGGCGCCCATGCCGAAGAGGCGGAGAAGCTCCCCCCGGAACTTGGACAGGTTCAGCCCCGTGGAGTTGAGGATGTGGCTGGCCCGGCGGCGGACAGGCTCCAGGGCCATCCGCTCCAGCTTCACCGCCTCGGGCAGGGAGTAGCCCTGCCGGGTGAGGGGGTGGGTGTGCCGGGTCTCCTTATACCGCCGGACGATGTCCTCGTCGGCGGCCTCGATGAAGAGGAGCTGGTACTCCAGGTGCATCTCGGTCAGGCTGTCCAGGGCCTGGAAGAGTTCGTCAAAGGTCTGCCCGCCCCGGATGTCCGTCACCAGGGCCACCCGGCTGTACTTGCCGGTGCCCGCCCCGGCCATGCACAGGCCGGCGAAGTTGGAGATCAGGGCCACGGGCATGTTGTCCACGCAGTAGAACCCCAGGTCCTCCAGGAAGGCGGCGGCGGAACTTTTGCCCGCCCCGGACAGGCCAGAGATGATGATGAATTCCATGGAATACCCCCTTACAACGGCCAGAAACCCAAGAAAACAAACAGAATTTGTAACTTTTAGTATAACATAGGAATCTATCCACCGCAAGACCTTGCATTGGGAAAGCCCTTGGGTACAATGGAAAAACAGGAAAGGAGGCAGTTCTATGGAACAGCAAATGTATCAATGTCCCAAGTGTGGCAACAACACCTATACCTCCGATCAGTTTCAAGCACCGGCGGTAATTTTGCCAAGATCTTTGATGTGCAGAACAAGAAGTTTATCACCATCAGCTGCCACGCTGCGGCTACACCGAGCTCTACCGGGCGGATACCTCCACCGGCTGGAACGTCCTGGACTTCCTGCTGGGCGGGTGAGCCCATCCCCGTTACGATACGATGGTTTGGAGGGAATCCCATGGACGCAGAGGACAGAGCCATCATAAACCCTGTGGCTTTGGGATGTGCTGTAAAAACAGAGGTGGCGGAGGCCACCTCTGTTTTTTGCAGTTGCTGGGGTCAGTTTGCCTGCTCTTTGGCGGTTTTGGCGTCGTTCTGGGCCTTCTGGGTGGTGTCGTTTCTGCCATCCAGGGCATCTTCTGCGGCTTCCCCTACGCCTTTGGCGGCGTCTTTGGCCGCTTCTCCGGCGTCACGGACGGCATCCCCTGCCCCTTCGGCGGCATCCTTGGCGGCCTCGCCGGCGTTTTTGGCGGCGTCGCCCAGGTCGTCTCCGGCCTGTTTCAGGTTCTCCTCGGCACTGTCGGCCTCGCCGTCGGCGCTGTGGGTGTCAAAGCCATCCACCTGACCGTGTTCGTCGGCGTGGTAGGTCCCGTCGCTTTGGTCTCCTATGGGACCACGGGCGTTGGCCTGCTGCTGGGCAGCGTCGTTCCAACGGTTGGCCGTGGTGCCAGCATTGTCGTTGCCGCAGGCGGTGAGCGACAGCCCCAGGACGAGGATGAGCGCGGCGGCAATCCAGTTGCGCACGGCATTCCCTCCCTTGCTGTTTCGTGAAATTACGGCGCAAAGCCGTGGCCATAGTATGTGCCAAAGAAAAATTTTAGCAGATACAGAAAAAACCAAAATTAACACTTATCTTTTCGGTCAAAATGTGTTAAAGTCACTGTAGGAAGGATGCGTAATCGGGTATCCTATGGATACAGGAAACCCCTGGACCGAAAACGAATCCAATGGAAAAAGATAGACACCAACTGTTGAAAGGAGCGTTATTCATGGAACTGAAAGGCAGCAAGACCGAGGCCAACCTGTGGGAAGCTTTCGCCGGTGAGAGCCAGGCCCGGAACAAGTACACCTACTACGCCAGCAAGGCCCGCAAGGACGGGTTTGAGCAGATCGCCGCGTTCTTCGAGGAGACCGCCAACAACGAGAAGGAGCACGCCAAGCTGTGGTTCAAGGAGCTGGGCGGCATCGGCACCACCGCCGAGAACCTGATGGCCGCCGCCGAGGGTGAGCATGAGGAATGGACCTCTATGTACAAGCGCATGGCCGAGGAGGCCCGGGAAGAGGGCTTCCACCGCATCGCTGACATGTTCGCCGGCGTGGGCGAGATTGAGAAGTCCCACTACGAGCGGTACCTGAAGCTGGTGGAGAACCTGGAGAACGACGAGGTCTTCAAGAAGTCCTCCGTGAAGGTGTGGTACTGCCGCAACTGCGGCCACCTGGAGTATGGCGACCAGGCCCCCGAGGTATGTCCCGTGTGCAGCCATCCCAGGCATTCTTCGAGATCAGGCAGACACTACTAAGCGTTTCATAAAAAAGAAGCCGCGGCTGCGGCTTCTTTTTTTGCCCTGAAACGGGAGGAAAAGACTGGCGCAGGCCGGTGGCATGTGGTATACTTGACCTCCGCGACGAGATTGGCCCGCCGCAACCACGGCGGGCGGGAGAAAGGAGAACCGAGATGCGCGCCATGCTTTCCGGCCTTTTGGCCGCTCGTGCTCCGTCCTCTCCCTGGCCGCCTGCGGCCAGCAGGAGACGGAGCCGGACACCCTGGGGCAGTCCCTCCTCCAGGCATTCCAGACGGCCTATGAGGCCGACCCCCAGGCAGACCTGGCCACCCTGGCCCAGGGCCTGCTCACCCAGGAGACCGTGGGCTTCCAGGGAACCACCGCGCCGGTGGAGCCCGGGACCCTCATGGGCTTTGGCAACACCCCCATTGAAGGGTTTTTCCCAAGGGGTGATGTTCGCCCCCGTGATTGGGACCATCCCCTTCCTGGGCTACCTCTTCCGCCTGGAAGAGGGCACCGACGGGGCCGCCTTTGTGGACACCCTGCAGTCCGCCGGGGATCTGCGGTGGAACATCTGCACCCAGGCCGACGAGATGGTGGTCCACCAGGAGGGAGACGTGGTCTTCTTCCTCATGTGCCCCTACACCTTGGAGGCGGCGCCCAGGACGGGGCCGCCTGACCCAAAGCCCCAGTCCGGCGGGAAGCTGGGCTGGGGACTTTGTGCCCTTTGCCCCCGGGAGGGGGAGAAACCCAACAGGTTCCCCGCATTTGTGCGGGTTTCCCGCAGAGCTTTTGCCGGGAACCCTTGAGAACTGGGGGAAAATAAGGTATCATAAACCCAAATGAACCCAAAAAAGGAGACATGACCATGGATACCAAAACCATTCTCAGCCATGTAGACCATACCCTGCTCAAGCCAGAGGCCACTTGGGAGCAGATCAAGACCCTCTGTGACGAGGCCATGGAGTTCGGCTGCGCCACCGTGTGCATCCCCCCTGCCTATGTGAAGCAGGCGGCGGACTATGTCCAGGGGAACCTGAAGATCTGCACCGTCATCGGCTTCCCCAATGGGTACAACACCATGGCCGCCAAGATTTTTGAGACCAAAGACGCCGTGGAAAACGGCGCCAGCGAGATCGACATGGTGATCAACATCGGCTGGGTCAAGGACCGGAAGTGGAAGGAACTGGCCGAGGAGATCGCCGGGGTGAAGGCTGCCTGCCTGGGCCGCCCCCTGAAGGTCATCATTGAGACCTGCCTGCTCTCGGATATGGAGAAGATCAAGCTCTGCCAGGTGGTGGCCAAGGCAGAGGCCGCCTACCTGAAAACCTCCACCGGCTTCTCCACCGGGGGCGCCACCCGGGAGGATGTAGCCCTGCTCCGGGAGAACCTGCCGGAGAGCGTGAAGGTCAAGGCCTCCGGCGGCATCCGCACCCTGGAGGACGGGGCCGCCTACCTGGAACTGGGGGCGGACCGGCTGGGCGCCAGCGCCCTGGTGGGGGAAGCCCGGAAGGAACAGGCATGAACCCCGCCGTCCAATCCCTCTATGACGTCCACGCCCCCTATGGGGTGGTGGAGATCCTGCCGGGGATCTTCCGGCTGCCCATTCCCCTGCCCCGGAACCCGCTGCGGGAGCTCAACGCCTACCTGATCCGGGGGCGGGAGCGCAGCCTGCTCATCGACACTGGCTTCCGCCTGCCGGAGTGCCGCCAGGCCCTCCAGGAGGGCCTGCGGGCCGCCGGGGCGGAGAAGGACCCCCTGGATGTCTTTCTCACCCACATCCACAGCCGACCACACCGGGGCTGGCCTCGGAGGTGGTCCGCCCCGGGGCGCCCTGTACCTGGGGGAGGGGGACTTCCCCTTCACCCACCAGGCCTACGAGGATGCCTACTGGGCGGGCATCGACCAGCGCTTTCTCCGGGAGGGCTTTCCTGTGGAGGAGCTGAAGGCCACCCGGGGCACCAACCCCGCCCGGAACTTAGGCCCCACCCTGGACCTGCCCAACTACCGCATGGTAAAGGACGGGGAGGTCCTCACCGTGGGGGACTACACTCTTCGGGTCATCGCCACCCCCGGCCACACCCCGGGGCAGCTGTGCCTGTGGCTGGAGGCGGCGGGGATTTTGTTCACCGCCGACCACGTCCTCTTTGACATCACCCCCAACATCACCATGTGGCCCAACCTGCCCAACGCCCTGGGCCGGTACCTGGAGAGCTTGGAGAAGGTCCGGGCCCTCCCGGTGAAGCTGGCCCTCCCCGGCCACCGGCACACCGGGGATTTGGAGGCGCGGATCCAGGCCCTCTTCACCCACCACCGGAACCGGGTGGGGGGAGACCCTGGCCATCGTCCAGCGGGAGCCCGGCCTCACCGCCTACCAGGTGGCCAGCCGGATGACCTGGGACATCAAGGCCGACAGTTGGGAGGCCTTCCCCCTGAACCAGAAATGGTTTGCCACTGGGGAGGCCCTGGCCCACCTGGAGTACCTCATGGAGGCGGGCCAGGTGGCTCGAGAGGCCGGGCCGGAGGGGAGCGCCCGGTATGTGCCCCAGGGGAAGTAAGCCCTTTGGCGGAGGAAAAGTCAGAACGTATGAAAAAGGACATCTGCTTGGCAGATGTCCTTTTCTATGGCAGGGGCAAGGCGTGGGGCTTCGTAGGCGGTGAACACCGCCCCGCCGGTCAGTGGCCGAAGGCCAAAGCCTTGGCGCAGGCGGAATTCATTTCCGCCGAGCATTTGAAATCAACCGGCTGGAACCCAAAAAAGAAGGACATCCGATCGGATGTCCTTCTTTTTTGGAGCAGGTAAAGGGAGTCGAACCCTCCTATCAAGCTTGGGAAGCTTGCGTTCTACCGATGAACTATACCTGCGGAAACTTTGTTTAGTATAGCACGGCTCCCGGGAAAATGCAAGAGGAAAGTTTGCGTCTTTTTTGCTCTTTTGGGGGAACCGGGGAACCCATCCGGGCCGCCGGCCATAGAATGGGGTACCAGGCGCCGGAGCCTCTTGGGGTACGGCAGCGCTGGCCACGGGTGTTCTGCCTGCCCGCGCTGTGACGAAAGCCCAGGGCCCGCCATAGAATGGGGAGGCAAGCGCGCCAGTTAAGTCATGAGGAGGTAATTCCATGAACGAAAGGGTTGTACCCGGGCCCGTGCAGGACAGCTGCGGAATCCGGGAGGCCGTGTGTATCCATACCAAGAAAATCTACGACAGCTGCCGGGAGGAAGATATAGCGCTTTATATAAACGTTAGTATGGCTTGAGTGTGAGTTCTAGGACGAAGTCTGTGGGCTTCGTCTTTTTTTCTTTGGTGTAGGTGACATAGTCAATGACCGAGTGCAAGAGGGCGTTGCGCTGGGGGATGTCGGCGTCGCCGTATGCGTCCAACACCGCGGCGATCTTTTTGGCCTGGGCAGCGGGATCGCGGTGGAGATCCCGCTCCATGGCGGCCAGGAGTTCAGCCTCTTTCGTTTCCAGCCGGGCTAGTTTCTCTTTCACTACAGGCATCCGCTCACGGAATGTGGGGAGATCATACTCCCCCAGTTCCAGGAGATCGTAGAGGCGGGATTTTTGCCCCTCTACGGCCTTTTGCTCCCTCCGGACGGCCGCCAACTGCTGCTTGTATCCCTCTTGGCTCATGCGGGGGATTGTAGCGCCCTTGGAGGAGGTGAGCTCATCCAGGATCTCTTGCAGGTGGCGAAGGATGCGGCCCTCCACCAGCCCGTACTTTGAGCTGGCGCAGCAACCAGGCCTCATACAGACCATATATGGACCGCCCTTCATGTTCAGCTTCTGCATGTTCCTCCCACAATGCGAGCAGCGGACCAGGCCAGCCAGAGCGCTCTTCACCGTGCCGTCTTGTTTGGATGGCCGGTACCGGCCGCCATGATTTCCTGGACCTGATCGTAGAGCTCTTTGTCTACGATGGCTGGGTGAAGCCCGTCGGTGATCGTCCACTTTTCCCGGGGATTGTAGATCGTGATGTGCTTGGCGTTTCCGTGCGCCCCTTCTTGATGTGGCTTTTTTGGTTCCAAACCACTTTCCCAATGTAGGTAGGGTTGCGGAGGATCTGCGCCACAGAGTTCCGGCTGAATTCCGCAGAGCGGTGTGGCCGAGCTCCCAGGAGATTCACTTGCCTGGCGATGGAGACGCAGCCGTACCCGTCTGCGTACATGCGATACATCATCCGGACAAAGTTTGCCTCCGGTTCGTAGATCTCCAGGGTGGGCTTTTTGTCGATGGTGGTCTTCTTGTACCCATAGGGGGCGTTTGCCACATAGCAGCCGTCCTGGATGGACTGGTTTAATCCCCGGCGCAGGCGCTTATTGATGATCTTGTATTCCCGGCGGGAGATGAAGGTCTTGAACTCTGCCATCTCATCGTCCAGCTCATCGGAGAGGTCATAGGTTTTTTCCGGGGTGATGATGAGGGTCCCGCTGTCCTTGAAGGTGTCCAGAATCACGCCCTGGTCCCGCATCCGGCCGCGGGACAAACGATCCAAATCCATGCAGAGGACGGCATCATAGCAGCCGTCCTCCACGTCCTTCAGGAGCCGGAGCATCTCCGGCCTGGCATAGAGGGACTCCCCCGAGACCACTTCATAGTAGGTCTCGATGATGTGGATATTGTTCCGCTCCGCGAACTCTGCCAGAGCTTTCCGGTGCTTAGCTAGGACCTCTTCCGTGTCCATGCCCTCTTCCATGCGGCTTTTTCGGAGATATTGGGCTGCGTCCATACTGAGACCTCCTGCTAAGAACTTGAAATGCACATGGAGCAAATAAAGGGTATCACCCACGCAACCGCTGACACAGCGCCTGGAACAGCGCCAAATGGTGCTCCTGGATCCGCCGGAACACTTCCCCGGCAGTGGCGTCGTCGTAGAGATGGGAGGTGAGGTTTCGGTCTTCCAGCAGCCGGAGCCAGCCGTCCTGATCAGCGATGAGGCCGTCACTGTAGGCCTTACGCATGGTGCTTTTGGGGCTGTTGATCTCCGTGTATCCCTGATCCAGGAGATACTCCCGGGCGGCCTTCCAGGCCAGTTCTGTGCAGAATTCAAACCGCTGGATCACTCCGTCCCGTACAACGGTGGAGGGAGCTGCCGTGTATTCCGAGATGGCTTCCTCCAATCGGGCCAGGGCGTCTGCCAGCTTGTCCCGTTTCTCTTTCGCTTTGTCCATGAGGGTAACACCGTCCTTTGTGATGTTTTCTAGCAGGGCTGGGGATGTGATAGGGGAGACGTGTACCAGATCAAAGTCCAGCAAGGTTGGCAGGTCCTCTACCTCTGCCCAGAATCGGCTGCGGTTGGCCTCTGGCATCCCGTAGACCGCAAGGTCAATGTCGCTGGAAGGGCGATGATCCCCCCGGGCCCGAGAACCGAAGAGGACCAGCTTCTGGGCGCCATATTGGGCAGCCAGAGTAGCCAGCCGAGAATAGAGATCAGATAGATGGTCCATGGTGGTGCCTCCTGATGCTATGATGAGAGGGCGGTATTCTGAAGCAAGGAATACTGCCCTCTTTTTGCGATACGGTAAAATTTTACTCCCCAGAGGGATCTTTTAAAATGTCCTGCAACATCTGGAGCAGATTTTGTGCGACTTCTTCGGTCATTACAAGATTTGCAACAGGGATTGTTTCTACGGGGACCTCCGTAGGTTCCGCAGAATTAGCAACCTGGTTGGGGATCTGAGGAACAGATTGAGAGAAGTTAATTAGAACTTCTGAACGATTCCCGTTGATGGCAATGTTGAACTTATTGATATAGCTTTGCATTTCTTCCTCCTTTATTTACTTAAGTGCGTTAGTGGGTTGCCTGGGCGACAGCCCATTTCTCATTGGAAGAACTCCTCTGGGTATACTGAGAGGAAGCCACATCTGTGGTAGCATACTTTTTTGCAAACATGACTTCCGGGGTGGGAGAGATCCAATACACCTCGGCTGTCGGTTTAGCCGTCTTGAAGGATACCGTTAAGGGAAGGTCGAGTTTTTGTGCAATTTCGATCAGTGTTTTCAGCTGGAAATTGCAGTCGCCGCTTTCCCACTTAGAAATCGTGCCTTGTTTTTTCCCCATTTTTTCAGCCAATTCT
>ENA-OQIL01000717-OQIL01000717.1-human-gut-metagenome-genome-assembly--contig:-NODE-717-length-11188-cov-2.449869_pt1 | contig 11188 bp, 11 predicted proteins | sample MGYA00242583_ERZ504748 | MGnify/ENA primary metagenome ERZ504748 (study PRJEB26092, sample SAMD00036191) | human gut metagenome | host: Homo sapiens | study: EMG produced TPA metagenomics assembly of...
TGAGCACATCTGCCGGACGCTGGACATCCCCATGGAGATGCTGCCTCAGGTGAGGGACTCCAGCGCGGTGTATGGCACTGTGAACCTCCAGGGAATGGAGGTCCCTATCGCCGGCATCGCCGGTGACCAGCAGGCGGCCCTGTTCGGGCAGGCCTGCTTCTCTCCAGGGGAGGCCAAAAACACCTATGGGACTGGCTGCTTCCTCCTGATGAACACTGGGCGGGAGCTGTGCCGGAGCAGGAACGGTCTGCTCACCACCATCGCTGTGGGCCTCAACGGTTCGGTGCAGTATGCACTGGAGGGCTCTGTCTTCGTGGGCGGAGCGGTGATCCAGTGGGTACGGGACGAGCTGCGGTTTTTCAGCGAGTCCCGGGATGCGGAGTACTACGCCCAGAAGGTGCCGGATACCGGCGGGGTCTATCTGGTCCCGGCCTTCACCGGCCTGGGGGCCCCCTATTGGGATATGTATGCCAGGGGCTCGCCTGGTGGGGCTCAGCCCCGGGGCACGACCCGGGAACACATTATCCGAGCGGCCCAGGAGTCCATCGCCTACCAGAGCTGGGATCTGGTCCGGGCCATGGAGCAGGACACCGGCCTGCCCCTGGCCGAACTCCGAGTGGACGGCGGGGCCAGCCGGGACCGGTTTTTGATGCAGTTCCAGGCGGATATCCTGGACAAGCCGGTCCGCCGCCCCATGATCCGGGAGACCACCGCTCTGGGGGCTGCCTATCTGGCGGGCCTTGCGGTGGGGGTGTGGGACAGTCTGGATGAGATTCGCGCCCAGTGGACCCTGGACAGACTGTATCAGCCCCAGATGGAGGAGCCCGTCCGCCGGTCTCTGCTGGCTGGATGGCACAAAGCCGTGGGCCGCAGCCTGAATTGGGCAGAGCCGGAGACATGATAAAAGGTGGCGTCCATCCGCACACTGCGGATGGACGCCTCAGCTTGTCAAAAAGCCCTCCTGCAAGGAGTTCCGGCGCCCGCAGGCACCGGAATCAAATTGGAGCACGTCATTTCCGGGGGCGTGTACCTCGGAAATGACACCTCTTACGCAAGATAGGACGACTTTTCCGAGAGGAATCAAGGCCTATCTTGCGTGCTTACTTTCTCGAAAAAGCGGCTCTGCCGCTTTTTCGACAGTCTGTGGCGTCCATCCGCACACTGCGGATGGACGCCTTTCGACTCTTATGCCATGCCTGTGAACCGGTCCAGGAGCTGCTTCTCCTCCACAGGGAGCACCCGCCTCCGGTCCAGCCACAGCTCACAGATCCCGGAGTCGCCGCAGTCCACAAAGTAGCGGACCAGCCGCTCCCCTTCCTGACACACCACTCCGGAGCGGCTGTATGCTCCGGTCCCGTAGCGGTAGGAGGACCACAGAATGTCGTGCTCCAGCGCCCGATCCCCGCCGCCCCCTAGAAGCCGCAGCCCGCCAGTGACTGCGCCGTCCTTGGTGAGCGAGACAGGGCCGCCGTCCTCCGGCTGGACCAAGGCATAGCCCGGGGGCAGCTCCATGCGGCAGTAGGGAGTCTCTCCGGCACGGCTCTGTCCCATGCCCAGCAGGGCTGCCCCCAGCAGCAGACCCACGCACAGCAGCACCGCGCGGGGAAGTTCCGATTTTCGCCTCGTCATCAACGCCCCCCGTTTGCTTTTTTTCAGCCTATCACACTCCGCCTGGTGCCGCCACCGCAGGGAGGAAAAAAGTATGTAAAACCTGTATGGAGGTCTTGGCCCCGGGCTTATGATGCCCTGAAACGGCGGCGCTATTCGTCGTGTTTCGTCGTGCGCCGACAAAAACAACAGGATGAAAAAATATTTGGGAGGCCCCTTTCGGTCCTCCCAAACGATTCAGAGCTCGGCCAGCTGGGCCTGATAGAGGTCCTCGGTCCTGGCGTCAAAACAGACAAAGGTGACCTGGGGGCCCTTCCGGATGCTCCTCCAGGAAGCGGCGGACAGTGTCCACCGCGATCCGGGCGGCCTGATCCGGCGGATAGCGGTACACCCCGGTGCTGATGGCAGGGAAGGCCGCGGTGCGGCAGCCCAGCTCCAGGGCCAGAGCCATGGAGTTTCGATAGCAGTCCGCCAGCAGTTCTGCCTCCCCATGCCCGCCTCCGTGCCACACGGGGCCCACTGTGTGGATGACGTATCGGGCGGGCAGGCGGTAGCCTCCAGTAGCCTTGGCCTGGCCGGTGGGACAGCCGTGCAGAGTGCGGCACTCGGCCAGCAGCTCCGGCCCGGCCGCCCGGTGAATGGCCCCGTCCACCCCGCCGCCTCCCAGCAGGGAGGTATTGGCGGCATTGACGATGGCGTCCACCTGCAATTTGGTGATGTCCCCTGTGACAGCGCGCAGTTCCATGGAAAGCCCTCCTGTTTTCTGAATTTTGGGATGCTTCTAGTGTACCACGCCCGGCCCCGGAGCACAAGGAAGAGGCGCGTATTATGTAGGTCTCAGCGGCACCATCAGGGCGCGGGCATTGACTCCCGACGGCGCACACCGCATGCCACTCAGAGCAGGTCACGTTCTGAACGTCACAAAAGTGATCAAAGCTGGAGATGCCCGGAGCGGCTGTGTCACCACTTCACAGCACAGGGGCCCGCAGGATGCCCCGGTGCAAGTACCGCAGAAACCAGCATCTTCAGGCCGCAGAGGAGGGACTCAGAAGCCCGGCAGCATCGGTAGGCATTTCAGAAGGGCACTCCCATGGAGAGCAGGGGGCTCCGGCAGATCATCCATCTGCCTCCTCCTGGGGCTGAGGATGGCCGCCGCGCCGGGCCAGGAAAAGTCCGGCGCACAGGGCGGTGAAGGGGGCCACGGTGACCAGACCGAAGGAGCCGATGACGGTGTGGATGATCTCCGCCGCCACATACTTGTAGTTCAGGATGTGGTCAACCGGGGTGCCCTGGGCCATGAAGACCATGAGCAGGGCGATGTAGCCGCCGGAGTAGGCGAAGAGCAGGGTGGTGGTCATGGTGCCCATGGCGGCCCGGCCCACGTTGAGGCCGGAGCGGGCGGCCTCCTGCCAGCTCAGGTCGGGACGCTTCTCCACCACCTCGTGGACGGCGGAGGTAATGTCCACGCTCAGGTCCATCACCGCTCCGGAGGCCCCGATGAAGATGGAGGCCATAAAGATCTGGGTCAGGCTCAGGTGGGCGTAGCCGGAGTAGAGCAGGCTCTCGGAGTAGGACATCACTGCCCCGTGGATCTGGAACAGGTCGGTAAAGAGGATGCCCAGCACACAGGTGACCAGGATGCCAAGAAAGGAGCCGGATACCGCCGCCCAGCACCGCCGGTCAAAGCCGTACACCAGAGCGATGATCAAAATGGTGAGAAAGAGGGTGATGGCCAGCCCGACCCAGATGGGGTTCCAGCCCTTGAGGTAGAGGGGGACCAGGAGCTTCCACAGGCAGAGCACCGTCAGTACGAAGGAGGCGATGGCACGCACCCCGGTGCGCCCAGCGAACAGGATGAGGAAGAGGGCAAGCCGGCGGCCATCAGGGCCTCCCAGCCCAGGCGGTAGTGGTCACTCATGGTGACATTGGTGATGGTGTCCCCGTCGTGGCTCACCACCACCTGGGCCCTGTCCCCGGGAGAGAAGAGCTTGTCCTGCTCCAGGGAGCCGTTGAGCATGTTGATCCCGGTGACCGTCCTTCCCTGAAATCTGCCGTCCAGGATCTCAAGCTGGCAGCGCTGCTCACCAGAGCGGACCAGGCCGGTGTCGATGATGGCGGAGTTGTCTGTCTCCAGCACCCGGGCGGTGCAGCGCTCCGCCTCCTGGTAGATCAGGGCGCCCTCAAAGCCAGTGGGCAGGACCAGAAGGAGCAGGATGGCCAGCAGGCATACCAGCACAGGAGCTTGGTAGGAAAAAGAATGGGATCTGAGGCGGTCGAGCATAGATGAAAACTCCTTTTCGCATGATTTCGGGGGACAGGAAAATGTCTCATTCCAGAACACAGGGGCGGCCCGCCCCCGGCAAATATGCCGGAGGCGGGCCCGGAAGGGGCGCTGGAGGGGCTGCCTGGACCGGCTCAGGCGATGTTCAGCAGGTCGGCCAGCTTGTTGTAGATGTCGGTGTTGTCGTAGTAGCCGTTGAACATCTCGCTGCCTGCGCCCTCGGCCAGGACTGCCACGGGCAGACCGGTGTGGCTGTAAGAGGTGAAGGAGATGCCGGACTTGTTGTTGATGATGTGGGTGATGGTGACAGAGAGGGGCTCGTAGGTGCCGTAGAGCACATACTCCGCTTGGTCGTACTGACTGGAGGCGGTACCGTTGATGCTCTTTTCATAGGCGGCCCGCAGCTGCTCCATCTCATAGGCGGTGAGGACCAGCTTGTCGCCCTCCTCGCCCTGGGCCTTCAGGCCAAAGAGCTTCTCAATGTCGGCCAGCACGGTCTCAAAGGGGGTCTTGTTGGCCTTATAGGAGGCCACATAGTCGCTGTCGTACTTGGCGAAGGAGATCTTTTGGTTCTCCAGCAGATCCAGATAAGTGTCGTAGTCGGTTCCGGCGAAGCCGATGGTGAGGCCGCCGGTTTCGTGGTCGCCGGTGACCAGGATCAGGGTCTCATCGGCGTGCTCCTTGGCGAAGTCGATGGCCACCTGTACCGCATCGGCCAGGGCCTGGGTATCGTGGATGGAGGAGGCGGCGTCGTTGGCGTGGCAGGCCCAGTCGATCTTGCCGCCCTCGCACATCATAAAGAAGCCGGTGTCGTTGTCCAGCACTTCGATGCCCTTGGCTACATAGTCAGCCAGAGCCCACATGTCGTCGGTGCGGTCCAGCTCATAGGCCATGGCGTCGGAGTCGGCCAGGTCCTCGTCGATGATGATGGCTTTCTCTGTATTGGTGCCGATGGCGTCGGCCTCGGCGTGGGTCTTGGCCACGGTGTAGCCGGCCTCCTGGGCCAACTCATACAGGTCGGTCTGGTCTCCGCTGCTGCCGGTGGGCTTGAGCAGTCCGCCGCCGGCAAAGTAGTCGAAGCCAGACTCGACCAGCTCCAGGCCGATCTCATAGTAGCTGCTGCGGCTGGCCTGATGGGCATAGAAGGCGGCAGGGGTGGCGTGGTTCAGGTTGACGGAGGTGATGACGCCGATCTCCCAGCCCTTCTGGGCTTTCAGCTGCTCGGCAATGGTCTCATACTCGATGGTGCCGGTCTCATCCACATTGATAGAGCCAGAGTAGGTCTTGTGGCCGGTGGAGATGGAGGTGGCGGTGGAGGCGGAGTCGGGGGCAAAGGAGTTGGAGTCATAAGTCACGGCGGAGCCGGCGGCCTCAAAGTTCATGAAGTTGAGGTACTCGGGGCCGTCGAGGATGGCGCCCTGGTTGTCATCCAGACTGGGCTGGGCCTGCCAGTAGTCAGCATCCTTCAGGGCACCCAGGTAGTCGGAGGTGGACTGGATCTGGGGGTAGCTCATGCCGTCCCCGATGAACAGGAAGACGTATTTAGGGGACTTGACGGACGCGGCCGCAGTGGCAGTCAGAGCGGCGGTATGCGGTTCCTGAGACTCCTGCGGGACCTGGGCGGCGTTGGCGGCGCAGCCGGCCAGCGTGGCGGCGGCCAGGGCACAGGACAGAAGTGCGGTTGCGATTTTTTTGCATGTTTGTTTGTTCCTCCCAATTTCTCTTGGACAGTTTGTGACCGCTGGGTCAAGGCTATTCTAGCGGCTCTGCGTTAAGTCCAAAACAGCTGAAGTGTGAAATCTGCGTTAAAGAATATTATCGGCTCAGCAGCCCATGCCCGCACAGAGAGAGCGAGCGGAGCGGCAAGGAACGGAATAGAGGAACACGGCGTTTTGATTCAGATTCAGACAATGAAGGGGACACAGGAGAATGTCATATAGGCATGACTATAATGTACAAATTTTGAAATTGAATTTTGTACAGGACTGCCAATTTTGTGCTGAGTAAAGAGGGGAGATCCATCAGAAGGCTGGCACAGGTGGAGGGGGGAGAGAAAATATTTTTCAATCCAGCGGAAAGTGAAAAGCGATTCGGATATTTATTACAAAATTGTTAACGAAAAATTGGATGACTCTACCAGAAATCCTTTTAAAACAATGAAAAAACTAAACATAAATAATGAATAAATTAGATATTATGAAATTGTAAAACGGGTAGATGCAAAAAATAGATTTAACTTCAGGCAGAATGAATGATAAAATAGAGCCTCAGAGGACACGAAGTTGTCTGAAACTGACAAGAACACATGGGACAGGCTTTCACAAAAATGAATCTCATGCATAAAGGGAGCGCTGTCCGGCTAGGGTGTTTTTTGTGAAACAGCTCAAAAATGGCCATGTCGGACGGTTTAGGCATTAAAAGCGCATCAGCCGCTCTGACAATGGGCTGAGCGGGATGAAAGGGAGGAAGTTGAACGATGCATATCGGAACAGGAGAGCTGATCGTCGTGCTCGTGGTGGCGCTGATCATCTTCGGCCCGTCGAAGCTGCCCGCGCTGGGCAAGATGGCGGGTAAGGCGGTGGGAACGCTGCGTCACTATGCAGACAGCAACAACTGGGATGAACTGCTGGAGGAAGAGGAAGAGGAGAAAAAGTCCGGAAAGAAGCAGGAGGAGAAGTCTCAGAAGCAGACGGAGATTGAGCAGGAGGCGGAGCCTGTAGAGGAGCCCGCCGAAGAAGCAGAGCAGGCGGAGCCTGCCGAAGAAGTGGAGCAGCCGGAGCAGGCCAAGGAGGGCTGAGCAGTTCCGGCGGCAGAAATTGTCAAGAATAAAGGAGAGCGGATTGTAATGTTTGGAAAATTTGGTACTGTGGAGATACTGCTGATCCTGGCGGTGGCTCTGCTGATCTTCGGGCCCACCAAGCTGCCGAAGCTGGGCAAGGCCATTGGGCAGACCATTGGAAACTTTAAGCGGAGCAGCGCCGCCGCGGAGAAGGCTGAAGAGAAGCACGACAGCAAAGAGTCCTGAGCCCATCCATGAGCCGCGCCACATTAGAGCAGGACAAGAAGAAAACCAGAGCGAAGGACGGTCCGGGCGCTGAAACGGATCGGAAGGAACGGGAGGAATACGGAGAGGAGACGGACGAGCTGGAGGATGACGTGCCCCAGGGGGGCAGGATGTCCCTGCTGGCCCACCTGAATGAGCTGCGCCGCCGGCTGACCATCTGCGCGGTCTGCTTTCTGGTGGGGGTGGCACTCTGCCTGAGCCAGGCGGAGTGGTTCACCAACCTGCTGCTCTCCCGGGGAGAGAACTTCTCCTTTGTGTACATCGCACCGGCTGAGCTGATGATGACCTACGTGCGGATCTCCCTGGTGGGGGGCGTGGTGATCATCATCCCTGTTATCATCTATCACATCTGGCGCTTCCTCCAGCCGGGGCTGAAGCGGGCGGAACAGATGGGCTTCAACCTGATCATCACGGTGGGGCTGCTGCTGTTCTGCCTGGGGGCCCTGTTCGCCTTCACCATCGTGCTGCCCATCCTGCTGGGCTTTTTTGCACGGCTGAATACCTCCGGGACTGTGACTGCCATGGTGTCAGTGCAGGAGTATGTCAGCTATGTCATTTCCACCATGCTGATCTTCGGCGTGATCTTCGAGACCCCCATTGTGCTGGTGGCCCTCACCGGCGTGGGGCTGGTCAAGCCCAAGACGCTGCAGAAGAACTTTAAATATGTAGTGCTGATCATCCTGATCGTGGCCGCCGTCATCACGCCGCCTGACGTGACATCCCAGGTCCTGGTGGCCATCCCGCTGATGATCCTGTTCTACGCCAGCATCATCCTGTGCAAGATCCTGTTCCGCCGCAAGCTGGCAGAGCAGGAGGAAGATCTAGATTGAGCGTGTGCAACCACCGGGACGGCGGAGACAGAGCGTGAAGCATTGAGGGGACGCGCCCCGCCCGGAGTGATATTGCAAATTGAGAAATGAGGAGGAATACAAAGTGAGTGGTAAAAAGGAGAACGTGCAGAGCAGCGGCATTACCCGCCGAGACTTTGTAAAGGGTCTGGCCATCGGGGCTGCGGGCCTGGGGATTGCCACCATTCTGCCCGGCGGGATCATCACCGCGGCTTCCGCGGCGGACACCACCACCAAGCAGCAGGTCGGCAAGCAGGGCGACGGCATCTATATCGATGGCGTGGCTGAGAACATGAAGAGCAAGACCTATACTCTGGAGTTTGTCCAGCCCATCAAGCTGGTGGCGGTGAAGGACGGCAAGGTGCAGAGCGAGGGCACCTGGCGCACCACCAATAAGCACCTGGTCTCTGTGGACCCGGACGGAACCACCATCATGCGGGACGGCGTGGGCGGCTACGATGTGGAGATCTCCTGGACATTGGGGAGCACCACCTATGCCGTGACCCTGCACACCGGCCAGACCGCCGGAGCCCACGCCATCGAGGTGGATCACCCCATGACCCGGGGCGACTTTATGATCCGCCTGGCCAAATATTTCGGCTGGCCCCACTACAACGCCGTGATGGACGACGGCACGGACATCAATGACAAGGGCGAGGTCATGACCACGGAGCGGGTGCGCAACTTCTATGATGTCACTGGCGACAATGACTATGTGAAAGCCATCGAGTCCGCCCTGGATATGGGCGTGCTCACCGCCACCTCCCCCGAGGACTGCTTCTATCCCATGTCCGAGATGACCCGGGAGGACGCGGCTGTGATCCTGGTCAGCGCTTTCAAGATGTCCAAGCTGGGTGCCGATTACATCTCCAAGTTCGATGACACCAACAAGATCGACAAGAACTGCTATGACGCTCTGAATATCTTGGTGGGCCGCAACTTTATGCGGGGCCGCAGCAACACCACCCTGAATCCCACCGATGGCATCACCGACACCGAGGCACGCATCATCATCGACAATATCGACCGCCGTGTAGTCTGCCCCGTGTGGGCCATGCCGGTGAGCAACCGGAAGTTCGTCCGTGTCCGTCCCGAGTGGTTTACCTCCACCCAGGATGCCGTGGTCCATTGGCGCTGTAAGGTGGACAAGTACTCCCACCCCGAGCTGAACGGCCTGTTTGTCCAGGACCGCGGCGTGGGCGTGTACGTGGGCACCGGCTGGAGCGACTGGTATGACTATATCCCCGGCTACTCCACCGACCCCTGCTTTGGCCTGAACAACAACAAGGACCTGCCTTACGACGCGACTTGGCTTATCGTGGACGTGGAGTGCTATGCCACCAAGCCCGGCATGGAGGACAGCCCTGTCACCAAGTTCATGTGGCGGATCGAGCGCCCCGCGTGGCACGACTTTGCCTTTGACAAGCTGCATGACGCCGGGGAGAACTTCCCCGCGGTCTACCGCTACTTCGACAACTTCCAGGCAGCGGCCTACTACATCGAGGGCAGCAAGATGGGCATCCTCTTCGACGGCCTTATGCCCACCAACACCAGTATTTCTCTGATCGATCGGGTGAAGGAAGTGGCGACCAAGCCCTTCGTCTTCGTGCTGGGTCACAACCACGGCGATCACTCCGGCGCGATGCCCTATGCCTACGACGCCGGCGTGGATGTCTACATGTGTGACCGTGTTGGCCCCGCCGGCGGGATTGGAGCATCCAGGTGTACAACAAGAAGTACACCAGTGCCAATGCGGTGATCGACTCAGAGAAGACTGGTACCTACACTGGGGACAAGGTGCATCTGATTGATGAGGGCTATGTCTTCGATTTGGGCAACTGTAAGTTCGAGGTAGTCCATCTCCCCGGCCATGAGGATGCATCCATCCTGATTTATGACCGGGCCAACGGTCTGCTCTTCTCCTCTGACATCTACGCCGTCAACCGCTACTGGGTGGCGGACCAGTTTGCCGCCAAGGGAGTGAAGCAGGACCTGCTCCTGTCCCTGCACCAGCAGCTGATGGACATCTATACCAAGGACGGCGCTCAGGTCAAGGAGCTGTACACCGGCCACAACCGCATCGGAATGGGTGGCGACTACCTGACTATCTGGGAGCAGTGCCTCCAGAAGCTGGTGGACTACGGCCCTGACGGTGTTTCTGATGACCGCCGCGGTGACGGTGCCATTCTGGCCATTGATGGAAACCCCTACGAGACCATGAACTGGACCGGTTTCGCTGAGGACGGCAAGATGATCCACGCTCAGTACAAGGGCCTCTATGACGGCAAGACCTATTACCGTCTTGAGGTGGACAACCGAGGGACCGAGAACCCCTTGGTGTCCAGCAACATGTACTGGGATTACAAGACAACGCCCACCTGAGCAATATCACTTTCAAGGATGCCACCCTGGTGGGCCACGACTTCAAGTACAAGACCGGCTTCGACACTGTGGACGACAAGCTGGAGGACGGCCGTCTGAAGTACGCCATCCCCAACAAGTTCGTGCCCTATGAGTATGACTACGAGGTAAAGGTGGGGGCCCTTCAGAGCACTGTTACCTTTAACGCCCGTGGCCATGTCCAACCGGATCAAGGACCTGAAGGTCAACGGGAAGTCGGTCTCCAGCCGCTGCCCGGTGAGCGTGCCCGCCTCCGGCAAGACCACCATCGAGGTCACCGGACCCGACGGGAGCACCAAGGCGACGTACACCCTGACCTTTGTTGTTGGCTGAACCAACAGAAAAAAGGTGTGCATAAAAAGTCGCGGCCTGGCAGCAATGCGAGCTCAGGGACCGGGATTTAAACTTTTTTGAAAAGTTTTGACTACCCTTCCCATGGGACAAAGGGGGGACTCCCGAGGGTCTAATAGGCAGAAGGGGGAGGCAGCGTGAACGACCAGGAGTACTGGCAGGGGGTGGAACAGTGCCGGGAACGGCTGTGGCGCATCGCGCGGATGTGGCTGTCCGATGACAGCGCGGCCATGGACGTGGTGGACGAGGCGGTGTTCCGGGGCTGGAGGGCCTGCGGAAGACTGCGCCACCCGGAATATTTCACCACCTGGCTCACCCGCATCCTGCTCAACGAGTGCAGCCGGGAGAAAAAACGGCAGGACCGGGAACAGGCGGTGGACCAGCTGCCGGAGCAGGCCTGGGAGGACCCGGACCACCTGCCTCTGAGGGCGGCGGTCCAGGCACTGCCGGAGCAGCTGAGAGCAGTGATCCTTCTGCGCTATTTCTTCGACTGTACTTTGCGGGAGACGGCAGAGCTGCTGCGGATGCCGAGGAGCACGGTCCACACACGGGAGAAAAAGGCGCTGAAGCTGTTGAAGCTGGAATTGAGTGAGGAGGTCTGAAGATGGAGCGCATGGAGGAATACCAGAGAATGCG
>ENA-OQIL01000718-OQIL01000718.1-human-gut-metagenome-genome-assembly--contig:-NODE-718-length-11182-cov-2.840072_pt1 | contig 11182 bp, 6 predicted proteins | sample MGYA00242583_ERZ504748 | MGnify/ENA primary metagenome ERZ504748 (study PRJEB26092, sample SAMD00036191) | human gut metagenome | host: Homo sapiens | study: EMG produced TPA metagenomics assembly of...
CCTACGTTGTTTCTCCCGCTCAATCCACTCTTTGCCCTGCATCACAAGGAATTCAATTTTGATTCATCGGAAGATTTGTTCTGCAATTTCCTGAGTACGTACAGTCCCCTTCGGGACGATCCTCGCATGTAAAGGTTGCTTCTTTCCGTCGCTTTTGGGGTTCGGGTTTTCATATAAGGTATGAATAAAATTTGCTTATTTTTATTAGTAGTATTGTATGTTTATTTTTTCTGACTTCAGAATGGAATAACATGCTGTCCTGATTATGTGAAGGTTCTTTTATGATTAAGAGCTAAGCATGGTCAAGGCGGTTTTAAAATTTTGTAGGATACAATGAAAGCATTATTCATAATGTCCCTTAATGAATCGAGTATCTTATGATGAAAGCCGGAATTTGTTTATACATGATTATGCCATAGCTAAATCCGGATTTGATTTAGTGACAGGCCCAAGAATGAAGCTAAAAGTCATACCTGGAAAATTGACATTCGATTTGGCCGATATTATCAAAAACGAGTTATACATGCATGGAGAAAATTAGATGTCAATTGTTTTTATGCTTCAGCTAAATTGTTGTTTATATATAAAAATTTCATGGCTTCCGGACAACTCATAACTCCCCAAAAGAATTATGATGATGTCGGAGTTTTCTATCGTACTCCACTTATCTACAATTTTAACGTAGGATATAATCTTAATAATTGGAATTTTGAATTAGGAACACGTAATCCATTTTCTACTTTTGTAAAAAAGAGAGAGTATACTTCGGATATCTATAGCTCATATTCCCGGAATTATGGTCCGAAAAAAATCGATCATGTATTTTATGTGAATGTGAGTTATCGGTTCAACTGGGGTAAAAAGCATACATTTAAGCAAATAGAAATAGAGAGACAAGAAACTCCGCCATATTGAAAGCAAATGAATAATTAATTATAGATATGATTTTTTCGGAAATCGATAAGGTTCCTTGTCATGTTGCATGAAACGAGGGGTTTCATTTGCAAGATAATGTTGTTGGTCTCTATTTAAATTCATTACTTTTGTAGGAAAGAAAAACAAAAAATGTCATGAAAAACATTCGATCAACTAATCATCACGACCGGCTTTTTGGCGTCTGCCTCTCCTGCGATGGCAGACGAAAAGCCGGAAGCGGACTCTGGACGCCCGAACATCCTTTTCATCCTTTCCGACGATCATACCTCGCAGGCGTGGGGAATCTATGGAGGAATACTGAGCGAATACGTGAAGAACGAGAATATCCGCCGCCTGGCGGCCGAGGGGTGCGTGCTTGACAACTGCTTTTGCACGAACTCGATCTCCGTGCCCAGCCGCGCGGCTATCATGACAGGCGCCTATAGCCATCATAACGGGGTCTATACGCTTGAAGACAGGCTCGATCCGGCTTTGGACAATATTGCGAAACGCATGCAGGAGGGAGGGTATCAGACGGCCCTTTTCGGCAAATGGCATCTCAAGACGCAGCCGTCGGGTTTCGACACCTTTTCGGTTTTCCATGACCAGGGGGAATATTGGGACCCGCTTTTCAAGACCGCGGAGGGCTGGATAGACGATGATAAAGGGAAAAGCGGCAAGGTGGAGAAGGGCTTCTCGACCGACCTGGTGACCGACAAGACGATCCGGTGGATCCGTTCGCGCGACAAGGACCGACCCTTCATGATGTGTTGCCATTTCAAGGCGACGCACGAACCGTGGGATTTTCCCGAACGGTTGAAACATATTTATGACGGAGTCACGTTCCCCGAACCGGCAAACATGATGGAGTTCGGGCCGGAAGAATCCGGGCGTACGTTCCCCGGACAACCGTTGGAAGATATGGCCCGCCGATGGGGGATCGCCTCGAAAGACCCGGATTCCTGGTGGTGCAAGTATCCGGAACTGCCTTTTTCCATAGAAGGAAATGGGTAAGGAAGATGCGCGCCGGAAAATCTATCAGAAGTTGATTCGCGACTACTTGCGTTGCGGAGCGGCCATCGATGACAATATCGGCCGCCTGCTGCGTTTCCTCGATGAAGAGGGGCTGTCCGAGAATACGATCGTAGTCTATGTCTCCGACCAGGGTTATTTCCTCGGCGAGCATGGCTTTTTCGACAAGCGCATGATGTACGAGGAGCCGCTTCGCATGCCGTTCGTTATCCGCTACCCGAAGGAGATCCCGGCCGGGACGCGCAATTCCGACATCATCCTCAATATTGATTTTGCCGCTACGCTGGCCGGCTATGCCGGGGTGGACGCCCCGTCGTGCAGCGAAGGCCGCAGCTTCCGCGACAATCTGAAGGGCGAGACTCCGCGCGACTGGCGGCAGTCCATGTACTACCGCTACTGGACGCACCACAAGATCCGTCCCGCCCACATGGGCATCCGCAACCATCGCTACAAACTGATGTTCCTCTACGGCGATCCGCTGAATGCGACCGGATCGGATAAGGCTCCCGTCACGCCGTCGTGGGAGTTCTACGACCTGCTCGCCGACCCCCACGAAGACCATAACGTCTACAATTCCCCCGCTTATGCCGGTGAAATCGAAAAGATGAAGCGCGAGCTGCTGAAACTGCGTCGCGAGGTTGGCGATACCGATGCCGCAACGCCCCGGATGCAGGAGATTATGGATGAGTATTATTGGTAATCATCCTTTCTTCATCTTCTTGTACTCCAGCGGCGGCATCCCCATGATCTTGCTGAAGAGGCGGGAGAAGTAGTCGGTATCTTGGATGCCTTCTGGGAAAGCAAAGGGTTGGTAACCCCTGAGAAATACCGTGAATCATGTGCTCCGATCGTCCTGCTGGCGCGCCTTCAGAAGCGTGCTTACACAAATGCGGAGACCTTTACTGCGAAGATGGCATCTATCATTTCGGTCCCGAAGCGATCCGTAAAGGGCAGTTGACTTGGCAGCTCGAAAGCGAAAGCGGAGAGATTGCGGCAAGCGGCAAGCTGTTTGTCCTTGTGGTCGATCCGGTTAAGGATATAGAGAAACGCCCGGCCATGCAACAATTGCTGACATCAGTCCGCAACTATGTCGCTTCCGACCGTTTTGCCCCGACTGTTACCCTGCAACTTTACGAACTCGATGCTTTGTTCGACTATAACAAAATCCAGGAGACGGAAACTCGTTCGGACGAAGCTATCAAGCAGTTATTAAATCAATAAACCGTATCTTTGCAGGAGACAAAGAAAGAATATATCGATTTAATACGAATGAAAAAGGAATTTTGGCTAACATTGCATAAGCGCATGCCTATTGGCTGCCTGTTGCGAAAAGGAGTCACTGCCTGTCACACCGACAAGCAGTGACTTGCAGTTTGGTCACTTGGCCAAGACTTGGGATGAAGGAATTCCGTTGGGAAATGCCACAGTAGGAACATTAGTCTGGCAACGCGATTCTGTGCTACGTTTTTCGCTGGATCGGACGGATCTCTGGGACTTGCGCCCGATGGATAGTATTGCAGGACCGAACAATCGTTTTGCCTGGGTCTGTGAGCAGGTGAGGAAAGGGGATTATCTGCCGGTGCAGAAGAAGTTCGACCACCCTTATAACGCCTTGCCTGCCCCGTCTAAGATACCGGGGGCGGCTTTGGAGTTCCCGTTGAATATCGGGAAGGTTTCTTCCGTACATCTTTTCCTCAATAATGCCCTTTGTGAGGTGCTTTGGGAGAACGGGACGAAGTTGCAGACGTTCGTGCATGCCGACGAACCGGTCGGATGGTTTGTCTTCGAGAATCTGCCGGATACGGTTTCGCCGGAGATCATTGCACCCCGCTACAGTAACCCGGACGAGGTCGCAGGTGACAACTCGCATGCCGGTCCGGCCCTGGGACGCCTCGGATATAAACAGGGGACGATACAGAAGGAAGCCGGTACGACCACTTTCCATCAGGAAGGGTGGGGAGGCTTTTCATACGATGTGGTCGTCCGTTGGCAGCAGAAAGGCGGCACGCTCAGCGGCGTATGGAGCCTGACCTCTTCTTTGGCCGCCGACCGGGCCGACCAGGAAACGGCAGAAGCGATGGAGCGTGGCGTGGAGGCAGATTACCGCTCGCATATGAACTTCTGGAAAGGCTATTGGGCACAGTCGTCCGTCTCGCTGCCGGATACGCTCCTGCGAAACAGTACAACAACGAGATGTACAAGTTCGGGGCGGCTACCCGCGAAGACTCCTATCCGATCTCCCTTCAGGCAGTCTGGACAGCCGATAACGGTATGTTACCGCCCTGGAAAGGAGACTACCATCATGACCTGAACACACAGTTGAGTTATTGGCCTGCCTATACCGGCAACCATTTGCAGGAGGGGATGGGCTATCTGAATACCCTCTGGGAACAGCGTGATGTGTATAAAAAATATACCCGAGAGTATTTCGGGACGGACGGGATGAATGTTCCCGGCGTTTGCACCCTGACCGGCGAGCCGATGGGCGGATGGGTACAGTACTCCATGTCGCCGACGGTCAGCGCATGGCTGGGACAGCATTTCTATCTGCACTGGAAGTATTCGGCCGACCGCATTTTCCTGAAAGAGCGGGCCTACCCGTTTCTGAAGGACGTGGCGACTTATCTCGAACAGATCTCCACAGTCGATGCCGACGGAGTACGCCGGTTGCCGCTGAGTTCCAGCCCGGAAATTTTCGACAACTCGATCAATGCGTGGTTCAAGGATATGACAAACTATGACCTTTCCTTGATGCACTTCGCTTTCAATGCCGCTTCCGAGCTGGCTTCCGAATTGGGGTTGGCAGACGAGGCTGCCCACTGGAAAGCGATCGGTGCTCAACTGCCCGATCTGAACCTGGATGAAGACCGGGCTTTGACCTTTGCAAAAGGTTTCCCTTACGACCAGTCGCACCGTCATTTCTCCCACGCCATGTCGATCCATCCGCTCGGCCTTGTTGATTGGAGCCAGGGCGAGAAATCCCAGGAGATTATAAAAGCGACCTTGAAGAAGCTACAAGATTTCGGGCCTGATTACTGGTGCGGCTATTCCTATAGCTGGTTCGGGAATATGAAAGCTCGTGCCTTCGACGGGGAAGGGGCTGCCGATGCACTGCGCACCTTTGCCGAATGTTTCTGCCTCCCGAATACGTTCCATGCGAACGGCGACCAGACGAAAAGCGGAAAGTCGAAATTCACCTACCGTCCGTTTACTTTGGAAGGAAACTTCGCCTTTGCCGCCGGTATCCAGGAGATGCTGCTCCAGAGCCATACGGGCGTTATCCGGGTGTTCCCGGCTGTACCGGTTGCCTGGCAGGATGTATCTTTCGACAAACTGCGTGCCATGGGCGCTTTCCTTGTCTCGGCCGAAAAGGTGGCGGGGCAGGTGCGGCAAGTCCGTATCTTGCCCGAACAGGGCGGGACGTTGCGTCTGGCTATCCCTGAAGGATGCAAAGTCGCTTCCGTAACGGGCAACAAGGGAGATAAACTGGAGAAGGAGGGAGTCCTGATTCTGGAAACAGAGAAAGATAAAACAGTGACAGTACAATACAATTAACTTATATGAAACACGTAAACAAGATTTTAGCAGGATTGATAACCTGCTGCGTTATCCTCCTGCTCTCAGGATGCAGTCCCAGACAAGGGGAGAAGCACGATTTTTCTATCGGGAAGGGAACCTTCCTGCTGGATGGCAAACCATTTGTGATTAAGGCGGCGGAGATACATTACACCCGTATCCCCGCCGAATACTGGCAACATCGTATTCAGATGTGCAAGGCACTCGGCATGAATACGATCTGTATCTATGCGTTCTGGAATATCCATGAGCAGAAACCGGGCGAGTTCGATTTCAAGGGGCAGAACGATATTGCCGCTTTTTGCCGGCTGGCCCAGAAAGAAGGCATGTATATCATGTTGCGTCCCGGCCCTTATGTCTGCTCTGAGTGGGAGATGGGCGGACTGCCCTGGTGGCTGTTGAAGAAGGAGGATATCAAGCTCCGTACCAACGATCCCTATTTCCTCGAACGGACGAAGCTGTTCATGAACGAGATCGGCAAGCAGTTGGCTGACTTGCAGGTGACCCGGGGCGGGAATATCATCATGGTACAGGTCGAGAACGAGTATGGGGCATATGCTACCGACAAGGCGTATATCGCCAATATCCGCGATGCGGTGAAGGCAGCAGGCTTTACGGATGTCCCGTTGTTCCAGTGTGACTGGAGCTCTACTTTCCAGTTGAACGGTTTGGATGACCTGGTCTGGACGATCAACTTCGGGACAGGAGCCAATATCGATGCCCAGTTCAAGAAGTTGAAAGAGGCACGCCCCGATGCTCCGCTGATGTGCAGCGAGTTCTGGAGCGGATGGTTCGACCATTGGGGACGCAAGCACGAGACGCGCGATGCCGGGGTGATGGTTTCCGGTATCAAGGACATGCTGGACCGCCATATCTCCTTCTCGCTCTATATGGCGCATGGGGGGACGACTTTCGGACATTGGGGCGGTGCGAACAGCCCGGCCTATTCCGCCATGTGCAGCTCCTACGATTATGACGCCCCGATCAGCGAGGCGGGGTGGGCGACTCCCAAATACTACAAGTTGCGTGAACTGCTGACACAATATGCCGATTCCGGTCAGGTCATACCCGATGTCCCGGCAGCTTATCCTTTGATCGAGATTCCGGCGTTCACTGTCGGCGAAGTGGCTCCGCTGTTCGACAATCTGCCTGCTCCCCAGGCTTCGAAAGAGATTAAACCGATGGAGCAGTTCGATCAGGGTTGGGGAACGATCCTTTACCGGACGACTCTGCCTGCCGTAAAGGAAGGAACGACCCTGTTGATCGATGAGGTGCATGATTGGGCGCAGGTCTTTGCCGATGGCAAACTGTTGGGCCGTCTGGATCGTCGCAGAGGTGAAAACACGGTGGTTCTGCCGGCTTTGGCAGCAGGAACGCGCCTGGATATCCTGGTGGAGGCGATGGGACGTGTCAACTTCGATGTTGCCATCCACGACCGTAAGGGGATTACGGATAAGGTGGAACTGATCAGCGACACCGGCAGACAGGAACTGGAAGACTGGCAGGTTTACAGCTTCCCGGTCGATTACGCTTTCGTACAGGACAAGAAGTATGCAGCGGGAGACAAACTCGACGGACCGGCTTATTACCGGACTACTTTCGAGCTGGATGAAGTCGGAGACGTGTTCCTCGACATGCAGACCTGGGGAAAAGGCATGGTTTGGGTAAACGGAAAGGCGATGGGCCGCTTCTGGGAGATCGGACCTCAGCAGACTTTGTTTATGCCCGGATGCTGGTTGAAGAAGGGAAAGAACGAGATCATCATCCTCGACCTGTTAGGCCCGGAAAAGGCTGTAGTGGAAGGCCGGAAGGAACCGATTTTGGATATGTTGCGGGCTGAAGCCCCGGCTACCCACCGTGAAGAGGGGCAGACGCTGAACCTGAAAGGTGAGAAACCGGTTGCCAACGGTGCGCTGAAACCCGGAAACGGCTGGCAGGAAGTGAAGTTTGGCCAGACTGTCAAGGGCCGCTATTTCTGCCTCGAAGCATTGGATGCACAGGATGGCAAGGACAATGCCGCTATGGCCGAGTTCTATCTGTTGGACGAAGACGGCAAGCCGCTCCCCCGCCAGCATTGGAATATCTCCTATGCGGACAGTGAAAGCACGCAGTGGGGTAACTTCACTGCCGATAAGATCTATGACTTGCAGGAATCTACCTATTGGAGCACGAAGCAGGGAGACAAATATCCGCACCAGGTCGTGATCGATTTGAAGGAAGAGCAGACGATATCCGGTTTCCGCTACCTGCCCCGTGCAGAAGAAGGATTCCCCGGGCATTGATTAAAGGATATAAGGCGTATGTGAAAGCTACACCTTTTGCGATGTAGTTCTGTCTTTGCTCTTCCGGGCTAGCACAGGACGAATAAAGAAAAAGGTATAGGTAAAGTAAAATCCATCATAACCTTTTTTCTTTTACTTTATAACGTTATATTGACTTTACCTTACAAGGTATATACTGTTTGTAGACGAGCCTTAGAAGATGTCTATCTCAGCAAGGGCGGCAGCCTCCGTACGGGTGGCGATTTCCGCTGCTTCCACTTGGACGTAGCGGGCTTTTACCGTTTGTTTGAAATGATGGTAGCGTTTGGACGGGTCGTTGATCAGGTTGCCGAATTCGAAGCGTTCCACCTCTTTCCAGTTCTTTCCGTCGTTGCTGATCCGGATGATACCGGCTACCGTGCCCTTACCGCCTTGTTTTTGCGGGGTGAAGGCAAAGCCGCTTACCGTTTGCTGGCTGCCGAGGTCGATGGCGAGGGATTGCGCGGTCTTGTCGGCTATCTTCCATCCCTTCTTGACCAGCCCGAACCGTTCCTGCAAGATAGCTCCCTTTTCTCCGTTCAGGATGGCTACCGCTTTCAGTTCGCTGTTTCCCATCAGGAAAGGTGCTTTATATTCGGTAGAGCCTGCCGATGGTTCCGTTCCGTCTGTCGTATAGTAGATCTTGAAACCTGCGTTCAGGTTCTCGGCAATGTTCTCGCCGTGCGCTTTCCAGCCGAATTCCTGTGCCATCGGTTCGATGGTAACCAGGCCGTCCATGCTTCTCTGTGCGCTCAACCGGGGCGGACGGGCTTTGTAGTGGTGGGCGGAGATGGTGCAGATGGCGGGTGTCAGGCGGGATTCGAGTATGCGGACCCGTATCTTGTCCGTCGTGACATCCGGGAAGCGCAGGATTCGTTTGTAGCCGATGTTGGTGGCATGGGCGATCTCTTTCCATCCTCCGTCGATCCAGGCATCCACGGCGTGTCTTTCCACCCGTTCCCCGTTGGTGGCAATCGCTTCCTGGAGAACCAGGCGGTTGAGGGTGACAGGTTGGGGAGTGGAGATGACGATTCCCGCCCCGTCCTTATCGGCCGTCACATAGGTGTCTGCATTTTGGTCGAGCACCTCTTTCGGGCCTTTTGCCTGACGGAACAGGTCGGTCCCGTAGGTTTCCCGGATTCGCTGGCCGGTTTCCTTCAGCACGGCTACATCTGTCGGAGAGAATTTGCCGTCCCGGTTGGGCGGGATGTTCAACAGGAAAGTGGAGTTGCCTCCTACGGCGCGTTCATAGATGTCGAACACATCGTCGGTGCTTCGTACTTTCTGGTGCGTGTCGTCCCGGTAGAACCAGCCTTCGCGGATGGAAGTGTTGGTTTCGGCCTGCTGGTAATGCAGGTATTTGGCTTTATAGAGCTGTTCACGGCTTCCGAGGTCTTTGTCCGTCATATCGGCGAAGTTCGACATCGTGTCCGGATTTGCCTGGTAGGGGATCACGTTCCATTCGGTCGACCGTGTGCCGCCGGCTTCATTGCCGCACCACCGGACATCTTCCCGTCCGAAGATAACGGCATCGGGGGCAAGTGCCTTGATCAGTTTTTTCCAGGCGGGGTAGTTGTAGGTCTGTCCGCCTTTCCGCTTGGGATGTGCCCCGTCGAACCATACTTCGTGGATCGGGCCGTATTCGGTCAGGATCTCGAAGAGCTGGTTGAGGAAGTATTCGTTGTAGTCGTCCACTACGAATTCGAAACGGGTCTTGTTGGCAAAAGGCCGTCCGGGGACTTCCCGCGGGATGGTCCGTTTGGTGTATGGGCTGAGGTTGCCGTACAACCCTTCCGGTTTTTCGATATGGTACAGGTCTGCCGGTGACAGATAGACGCCTAACTTCAGCCCGTACTTGCGGCAGGATTCCGATAGGTCTTTCAGGATGTCGCCTTTGCCGTTGCGGAAACCGGTGGACATGATGCCATGCTTTGTGTAGCGGCTTTGCCACAGGACGAACCCGTCATGGTGCTTGACCGTCAGAATCACCATCTTCATGCCGGCTGCTTTCATGGCCTCGCACCACTGGTCTGTGTCGAGTTCTTTCAGGTCGAAGACTTTCGGGTCTTCCTTTCCGCTTCCCCATTCCAGGCGGGTAAAACTGTTCGGCCCGAAATGGATGAAGGCGATAAACTCGTTTTGCAATGCCGCCAACTGGTTGGGCGAAGGCACGACATGGGCCGCTTTCGCGATGATGTCCGCATGGCTGTCGCCAGCTTCGACCTTGATCGTGTTCTGAAATTGCATCTGCTTGTCCTGGGCTTGCCCTTGTAGGGAGAGCATGGCTCCGAGCAGGAGGATAAAGGTGTGTTTCATGTTTATAAATGATTATTTGGAGATATTGAAATTGTTTGTTTCTACTATTTGCCCATCCCGGAGGAAGACTACCTGGTAATCCGCCTTATCCGTCCATTTCCCCTTTTCAGGGGTAAAGGTGAGGCTTGCTTTTTCATACGGTTGCAGGGGCTTGACCGTATGACGGCCCATTCCTGCCCCGGCTTGCTTGATTTCGACTGTCATTTCTCCTGATACCGATAGTCCGAAGTTCTGGATTTCCAGTTCGACTTCGTTCCGGCCTTCCCGGTAAACGGGACGTCGGCAGGACAATAGAGCCGGCTTGTAATCGACATAAGGCAGGTTCGCATATCCGAACAACAGTTTTCCGATTTTTATCCCTTTCCGATCATCTTCGGAGCGAATTCATCCGGTGTGATGCCGCTTCCCTTACCGTCGAATGTCAGGATAAGGTCTTTTCCGGATGCTTCGGTTTTGACCACTTTACACCCTCTGCCGAAGTTCACTTCGTTGTATGAACCGAACCGCAGGGACGGCACATCGATCTCGCGGAGCGGGTCGAAGCCTTCTTCCGCCAGGACCTTGACCCGGATGGTTTCAGTGGAGGCCGTTATCGGTTTCTTGTTCAGGACGGACAATAGCATCCCCTTGTTCATCGGGATACAGATATTCTTCGAACTGTGGTTGTCATTGCCATGATCGTCCCATTTGACGGTGTCGATGACGGCAAAGTTCATCTGCTCTACACGTCCTTGTTTGTCTTGGAATACTTTAGGACGTTCGTATTTGAACCAATGTTCGACATGCCCGTCCCGATGGAAGGAGATGCCGGGCACATAGGCTTCCCCTTGTTCCGTCACCCAATGGATGCCGTCTTTGGAACGTTGGTAGAAGGCGATACGTCCCAGCCAGTCATTCACGATCAGGTGGTATTGCAGGGAATCCCGCCAGATGACCGGGTCCTCGAACTCTCCTTTGACAGGCGGATAGACCCGCTTGTCCGTGATCTGTTCGTAAGGGGCGATGCCGTCTTTGCTGATCCAGATGCCTCCGTCCCCGGCAAA
>ENA-OQIL01000719-OQIL01000719.1-human-gut-metagenome-genome-assembly--contig:-NODE-719-length-11181-cov-2.137688_pt1 | contig 11181 bp, 12 predicted proteins | sample MGYA00242583_ERZ504748 | MGnify/ENA primary metagenome ERZ504748 (study PRJEB26092, sample SAMD00036191) | human gut metagenome | host: Homo sapiens | study: EMG produced TPA metagenomics assembly of...
ATAGCAGTCCTCCCCGGCGTCCGCGGGCAGGGCCGCCGCCAGGGCGGCGGCCGGGCTCTCCGCCCCGGTCACGTCCACGGTCAGGATCTCATAGCGCCGCCGGGCCAGGGGGACGAACTCGGCGGACACGGCCCCGCCGTCGTCCACCGTCACCACCAGCACGCCCTTGTCGCCCAGCTCGTCAAAGCCCCGGCCCTCGGGACAGCCGGGGTAGGCCCAGTACGTGTCCCCCGCCTTTTGCAGCCCGGAGCAGGCGTGGATGTGTCCCAGGGCCAGGTAGGTCAGGCCGCTGGCGGCGATGTCCTCCAGGGCGATGGGGCCGTAGCGTCCCTTCCCCTCCACGTCCCCATGGAGGGCCATCAGGTGGATGCGCCCGTCCCGTGGGGCGGCAAAGCCCATCAGGGGAGAGCGGTCGGCCTGGGGGGTGGTAAAGGCCGCGCCGTGCACCACGCAGTTGAGGCCGGGCAGCTCCACCCCCTCCACCGCCACGGTGGAAAAGATATCGTACGTTGTCCGGCCACGCCGTGCCGGCGTACACCGAACGGGGGCCGTAGCAGTCATGGTTGCCCGGGGCGATGAACACCGGGGCGGGGATGCCCCCCAGGGTCCGGGCCAGGGCCTGTACGGTCTCCTGGTAGGTCTGGCCGCCGTCCAGCAGGTCGCCGGAGAGCAGCACCACGTCCGCCCGCCGCTCCTCCGCCAGCCCGGCCAGCCGGTCCAGCAGCTCCCGCTGCTCGGCCCGGCGGGCCCTGGCCTTGTCCGGGGGCAGGGCGGCAAACGGGGCGTCCAGGTGGAAATCCGCCCCGTGGATGATTGTCAGCATAGATGTCTCGGTTCCTTTCTCGCAGGGGATATTACGCGCGGATGTCCACCCGCTCGACGCTCACGCACCGCCGCTGGTCGGTGTCGATGGAGAAGAGTACGCTCTCCAGCTTACAGGGGCCCGGGGCGGGCTCAAAGCGGCGGGGCAGCCCGCCCAGAAAGCGGTTGACGGCCTGCTCCGGCCGGATGCCCAGCACGCTCTCGGCCGGGCCGGTCATACCCAGGTCGGTGACAAAGCCCAGCCCCTTGGGGAGAATTTGCCCCGTCGGCGGTGGGGACATGGGTGTGGTGCCCCACACGCCTGAGCCCGGCCGTCCAGGTAATACCCCATGGCCCCCCTTCTCGCTGGTGGCCTCGGCGTGGAAGTCCACCAGCACCACATCGGTCCCCCTCCATCCGCCTGAGCACCCGGTCGGCGGTGGTGAAGGGGTTGTCGAAGTTGCTGTCCATCTCGCACCGGCCAATCAGGTTCATGACGCCGATGCGCACGCCGCCGGGGCCGTCGTACACGCCCCAGCCCCGGCCGGGCACCCGGCTGGTGTAGTTGGCGGGGCGGAGGGTATACCGGTCGTCCTCCAGAAAGTCGGCGATCTGGATGCGGTTCCAGGTGTGGTTGCCCAGGGTGACCACATCCGCACCGGCGTCAAAGATCTCCCGGGCCTGCCGGGGCAGAATCCCCACGCCGGACGCGTTCTCCCCGTTGACCACCGTGAAATGCACGCCCTTGAGCTTCTTCAGCCCCCGGAGATGGCGGGACAGGTACTCCACGCCGCTGTCCCCCACGACGTCGCCTACGGCCAGCACGTTCAGAATCATAACTTGCCTCCCTCTCATAATCAGCAGCCTCTATTATATGTGATTTTTTGGCAAAAGGGCAATCGTAGTTTCTTGTAACCGGATTGAAACCGCCCCGTAACCCTTTTTTCCGTCCCCTATGGTATGATAGGAGACGCCAAGGAGGATTTTTTTAATGAAACTGCGCCTTTTTTCCGGCCTGGCCGCCCTGGCCCTGGCCGCGCTGCTGGCCGCCTGCGCCCCCGGCCGCCCCCGCTGAGCCCGCCCCTTCTCCCGGCGCGGCCAGCCCGCCCCCACCGCCGAGCTGCCCACCCCGGTCACGGAGGAGGAACTGCCCGCCCTCTATGAGGCCGAGGGCTATACGGTGACGGAGGTGCGCGGCTATCTGGACGACTTTGTGGTGGAATACACCTACGGCGGCAGTGAACCCCGCCTTCTGGACTGGGTGTTCGGGGAAACCGGCCGCCGGGTGTACCTGACGGGTCTGGACGCCGATGCTTCCTATCAGATCACCGGCCCCGGCGAGGTGCGCTTTACCACCGGCGGTGTCAGCTCCTCCACCCCCTGGAAAGGGCTGCCCGAGTCGGGTACCGTGCGGGTGCTGGTGGACGCCTACGGCCGGGTGCCGGAGGACGCCGTTCAGACCACGCTGGATACTGTGGAAACCTGGCTGGACCCGGCGGAGCCCTTCTACATGGGCTGGTGGGAGAACGGCCGCCCCGATACTGAAAGCACCCGGTTTGAGCAGGTGTACGACGCCCGCATCGACGCCGACGGCCTCTCCTTCTCCTTCATCCCCAACGGGGACAGTAAGGAGCTGTTTGGGGGGTTCTTCCCGGCGGCCACCACCATCCCCAGCTTCGAGACCAGCTTTGATCCAGACCGCCGGGTGTTCACCCTCCGCCTCCACAACACCTGCCTGGAGAGCGGCGGCGCGGAAACTGATGAGATAGAGGAATGGATCGGTGAGGGGACATATCCAAAGAACCTCTATCCCTATTCCTTCCCGGCGGGCTCCCTGGGCCGGGACAGCCACTTCCTGCGGGATGTCACCATCGCCGAGGACGGGGAGGACGTGGTGGTGACCGCCGTCCTGACGGAGCGCGCCTACCGCTTCACAGTGGAGACCTCCAACCTGGGCTTCGACAACATCCCCTCCTTCCGCATCGTATTCCGGGAGAAGAATCCTGACTTAGATGGGCGGGATTGATATGAAACGGTATTTGACGCTCGTTCTGCTGCTGGCCCTCTGTCTGACCGCATGCACACCGGAGGCCCCGGCGGAGACCGCCCCGCCGCCGGAGGCCGGTTCGGTCCGGTCGGAGACGCCCGCCCCGGTGTGGGGCGAGCAGGTCTTTCAGCGGGACTATGCCGGCGAGGAATCCAACGCGGACGCGCCGGAGGGGGTGGTGGTCTCCCTGCGCTTTGTCATGCCCTGCATCGAAAACGCCGGGGAGAACCCCGTCTGGCAGAGTCTAAACGAAGACTTCTCCATACTGGGAGAGGGGTGGCTGGAAAAGGGCCGGGAGTACTGGAGCACTCCAGGCCTGGAGCCCGGCGGGGACTATTCCGTGGAGAGCGTCTACACCATCCAGCGGTGCGACCGCTTCCTGAGCGTCCGCTACCAGCGCACCGAGGCGCTGGCGGGTGAGCCCGCGGTCACTGTCTCCGGCAGCCTCTTTGACCTGTCCACCGGCAAAGCCCTTACCCTGGACTCCTTACTGCGGGTTCCGGCCGAGAAGGGGATGGACGCTCTTCTGGATGCTCTGGACGGTCTGGAGGACGGCCCGTACGGCCGGGCATATTATGAGAGCTACTGGGATGTCAACGCCTTCTACCTTACGGAAGACCACCTTGTGCTCCTCTTCCCGGTCTATGCGGACGGCGCCACCTCCCCCACCGCCACCCTGGAGCGCCCCATCCCCCTGGATCGCCTCCGGGGGCTGCTCAGCAGCGCCTTCCTGGAGCTCTGTCCGGCTGACCCTGCTCCCCAGCCATCCGCCCCGGCGGCGGAGCCGCACGCATTCACCCCGGAGGAGATCGGCCGGGTCAACGGGACGGCGCGTCCTGGCACATCCGCTCCCACCGAATTGTAAACAATCCTTGAACCCTCTTGCAATTTTTCATGCGAAGGATTATGATAGCGTTAGCACTCAGAAAGTTCGAGTGCTAACGCTCTTTGTTTACAAAACCGTTTGAGATACAGGAGGCATTGTCATGGCAAAGAAACAGTTCAAGGCGGAGTCCAAGCGGCTGCTGGATCTGATGATCAACTCCATCTACACCCACAAGGAGATCTTCCTGCGGGAGCTGATCTCCAACGCCAGCGACGCGGTGGACAAGCTGGCCTACAAGGCCCTCACCGACGATCAGGTGGGGCTGAACCGCTCCGACTTCAAAATTACCCTCACCCCCGACCAGATTGCCCGCACCCTGACCATCTCCGACAATGGCATCGGCATGACGAAGGAGGAGCTGGAGCAGAACCTGGGCACCATCGCCCGCAGCGGCTCCCTCCAGTTCAAGCAGGAGCTGGCCAAGCAGGAGAACGGCGGGGAGCACACCACCGACATCATCGGCCAGTTCGGCGTGGGCTTCTACTCCGCCTTCATGGTGGCCGACCACGTCACCGTCACCTCCAGGGCCTACGGCTCCGACGAGGCGTGGCAGTGGGCCTCCGACGGCGCGGACGGGTACACCCTCACCCCCTGCGGGAAGGAGAGCGCTGGCACCGACATCGTGCTCCACATCAAGCAGAACACCGAGGACGACCACTACGACGAGTACCTGGAGCAGTACCGCCTGGCCGAGCTGGTCAAAAATACTCCGACTACATCCACTACCCCATCGTCATGCTCATGCACAAGTCCCGCCAGAAGCCCGCCCCGAGGATGCCGGCGACGACTACAAGCCCGAGTGGGAGGACTTCGACGAGTGGGAGACCCTCAACTCCATGGTACCCCTGTGGCAGCGGCCCAAGAGCGAGGTCACCGCGGAGGAGTACAACCAGTTCTATAAGGAGAAGTACGGCGACTGGGAGGATCCCCTGAGCGTGGTGCACGTGTCCGCCGAGGGCGCGGTGGAGTACAAGGCCATGCTCTATATCCCGGCCCACGCCCCCTATGACTTCCACTCCCGGGAGTACCAGAAGGGCCTCCAGCTCTACTCCTCCGGCGTGCTCATCATGGACAAGTGCGCCGATCTGCTGCCCGAGCACTTCCGCTTTGTCAAGGGCGTGGTGGACTCCCAGGACTTCTCCCTCAACATCTCCCGTGAGATGCTCCAGCACACCCGCCAGCTCAAGGTGATCGCGGGCAACCTGGAGAAGAAGATCAAGGCCGATCTGCTCCGCCTCCAGAAGGATGACCGGGAGAAGTACGAGACCTTCTGGAAGGCTTTCGGCACCCAGATCAAGGTGGGCGTGGTGAGCGACTACGGCGCCCACAAGGAGCTTTTGAAGGATCTGCTGCTCTTCTTCTCCTCCAAGGAGGGCAAGCTCACCTCCCTGGCCGAGTACAAGGCCCGCATGCCCGTGGAGCAGAAGTACATCTACTACGCCTGCGGCGAGGACGCCGGGCAGCTTGCCAAGCTGCCCCAGGCCGAACGCATCCGGGACAAGGGCTACGAGATCCTCTACCTCACCGACGAGCCCGACCAGTTCGTCATCGACGCCCTGGGCGCGGTGGACGAGGTGGCCTTCAAGTCGGTGGACGACGCCGACGCCCTCCCCGAGACCGACGAGGAGAAGGCCGCCCTGGAGCAGAAGGCCGAGGAGAGCAAGCCCGTGCTGGACTTCCTCAAGGAGACCCTGGGCGACGCCATCAAGGAGGCCCGGGTGTCCAAAATCCTCAAGAGCGGCGCGGTGTGCCTCACCGCCGACGGCCCCATCACCCTGGAGATGGAGAAGTATTTCCAGCGGGTGGACCCCGAGAACGCCAAAAGCATGAAGGCCCAGCGGGTGCTGGAGCTCAACCCCGACTCGGCGGCCTTCGCCGCCCTCAGCCGGGCGGTGGAGAGCGACCGGGACAAGGCCGCCCGGTACGCGAAGCTCCTCTACGCCCAGGCTCAGCTCATCGCCGGCCTGCCTCTGGAGGACCCCGCCGGCTACACTGAGCTGGTGTGCTCGCTGATGAACTGACGACAGGAGGACACGCCGTGGTTGTGCAGAAGAAAGTCCCTTCGGTGGAGGCGCTGGAGCGCCTTCACCGCCTGGCCTACTCCGTTCCTGACGAGGTTCAGGTCCGCTCCCTGGACGGCGCCATCGCTATCGACGCCAAATCGTCCATGGGCCTGTTCGCCCTGGACTTTTCCCAGCCGGTAGAAATCCTCACCGACTCCCCGGCGGTGCTGGCCGAGTTGGAGTGCTGGTGAGTCCGCCGCGCCAGGCTTTGCTTTGCCCGGGACCGGATAGCGGCGGCGTTCCGCCGGATACACTGCAAGACCGCCTCCGCCTATGAGCGGAGGCGGTCTTGTTTGCCTGCGCGGTTCTCCTCTAGAGATCCCATTCCGGGGCCCGGCACATGTGCCGGGCCCCGGAATGGGATCTTCTCTCATTGGGGCGTCAGGATGCCGTCTCAGACCTCCATGGCCGCGTCATAGCCCTCGCGGACCGCCTCCAGGATCTGGCGGGGCCGCTTGCAGTCGCCCACCATGCGGAACTCGCTGGAGACCGGCTCCAGGGCCAGGGCCTCCGCCCGGAGGGGCGCCATACCGGCGGCCAGGATGACGGTGTCGGCGTCAAGCGTGAGCTCCCTGCCGTCCGCGTCTCTGCACACAATGCCGTGGTCATGGATCCCGGTACAGTGGTCCTGCGCAGGATCGTGACCTGCTCGGCGTGATCCTTGAGCTCCATCATCAGGGCGGGCTTGTGGATGGAGTTGGCGTCGCGGGCCACGTCAATGCCCATCTCCACCAGGGTGACCTGCTTGCCCTGCATGGCCAGCTCCAGAGCGGCCTCGGTGCCAGCCAGGCCGCCGCCGACGATGACCACCTTCTGCCCGACCTGTACCTTGCCGTCATACATGTCCATGATGGGATGGGCCTTCTCCACACCGGGGATGGGGGGAATCAGGGCCTTGGAGCCCACGGCGGCAATGCAGAAGTCGGGGGCGATGACCTTTACCAGCTCGGGGGTGACCTCGGTGTTCAGCCGGATATCCACGCCCATGCGGACGGCCTTGGCAATCATATAATCCACATACTGCTGGGTCTCCCGCTTGAAGGGCACCTTCCGGGCGTAGCGGAGCAGGCCGCCCAGCGTGCCGGTTTTCTCGCAGAGGATGACCTCATGCCCCCGATCCTTGGCGACAATGGCCGCCTCCAGTCCGGCGGGGCCTCCGCCGGCGATGAGCACCCGCTTGGGCGTGGTGGGCAGGAAGGGGAACACCTCGTCCTCCGGCCGGTCCAGGGTGGGGTTGATGGCGCACTTGGTGATGCGGGTCTGGTAGTTGGCGATGCAGGCGTTGCAGCGCAGGCAGGGGCGGATCTCCTCCTCCTGATTCCTCTTGAGCTTGTTGACAAACTGGGGGTCGGCGTTGACCGCGCGGCAGACGGCGATCATGTCCACCTTCCCGGCGGCCAGGATATCCTCGATCTTCTTGGGATCCCGGTGGGCGCCCACGCTCACCACATGGGAGTGCTTCACGTGCTTCTTGATCTCCTCGGCCAGGTAGAGATTGTGGCCCTCCTCCTTGAACATGCCGGGCACCATCAGGCACTCGGTCTCGGGGAAGTAGAAGTTGCAGGCGGAGACATGCAGCAGATCGGCCTTGCCGTCCATCAGCTTGGGCAAACTCCACGCCCTCCTTCAGGGTGTAGCCGCCCTCCACGTACTCGGTGCCGCTGAAGCGCACCTCGATGAGGAAGTCCTCGCCGCAGTACTGGCGGATGCGGTCGATGATCATGAGCAGCAGGCGGGCCCGGTTCTCCAGGCTGCCGCCGAAGCGGTCGGTGCGGTGGTTGGTCAGCGGGGAGAGGAACTGGTGGATGAGCCAGCCGTGGCCGGCGTGGATCATGGCCATCTCGAAACCGCAGGTCTTGGCCTGCTCGGCGGCGCGGCCGAAGGCGTCCACCACGGTCTCGATCATCTCCTCGGTCATGAAGAGCACCTCGCCCTTGCGGGTAGACCGGCTCATCGGAGGGCGGACTGGTCGGACAGGGGGGCGATGGTCTTGGTCTCGTCAAAGTTGATGTAGTCAGGGCCCCAGGCCTGGACGCCCGCGCTGGCCCGCAGCATGCCGGCGTGGTTGAGCTCAATGCTGGCAACGGCGCCGTAGCGGTGGATCTCGTCGGCGATGCGGGTCAGGAAGGGCAGGTTGTCCTCGTGCCCCGCCAGGATCTTTGGGGAGGCCAGCTTGCCGGAGTCCTCGCCGCTGGGGTCGACAATACAGTCGCCCAGGGTGACTACGGCGGCGCCGCCCATGGCCCGCATGCGGAAGAACTGCATATCCCGCTCGGAGGGGTGGCGCTCCGGGGTGGTATCCAGGTCGAACACGGAGATGGGCGCGATCTCAATGCGGTTTTTCAGGGTGATTCCCCGGATGGTCAGAGGGGTAAATATGTGCTGATATGTTCTGTCCATACAATAAGAACTCCTTCTGAATAAAATAGTCGATCCCTGCATTACAGCTTTTCATAGCTCTTGACGGGCTTGACGGCGCCGCTTCTGTAGCGGAGCTGGGCGAAGAGAATCCCCACAATGGTGATGATGACCAGAATGACCGCCTGGGGCATGCTCATCTGGAAGAAGAGCACCAGCACCATGACCACGCAGGATACGCCGCCCAGAATGGACTTCAGGTAGAGCTTGCTCTTGCTGCAGCGGAAGGCGGAGACCTCCCACAGCTCCGGCATGCGCTGGGGGATAAATACGGTGCCGAAGCAGATGAAGGCGAACAGAATGTTGCTGAGCACCACGGCGGTGTCGGCGATCATGCTGATCTGCAGGCCGGTCAGGATGGGAATGAGGCCCACGATGTAGAAGCCCACCAGGATAATGACGGGGGTCTTGAACTTGGGGTGAATGTAGCCGATCTTATGGGGCAGCCAGCCGTCGTTGCAGGCCTGTAGGATGGGCTTGGTGATCCATGCGAAGGTGGCGTTCAGAGTCGTAGTCAGGGCCAACAGGGCGCCGCCGATGACGAAGAACAGGAACACGGGAGTTGGCATGATCGCCCTGGCCACCAGGTCCAGAGGCTGGTTGGCCGTCTCGGAGACGGGGAGCACGCCGCCGGCCACCATGGCAATCAGGGCATAGAAGATTGCGATGGCAATGGTAGCCACCAGGATGACCTTGGGGCAGATCCTTGGTGGGGGTTCTTGGCCTCTGCACTCAGGTTGACCATGTCGATGCCGCCGGCGGTGGCCCAGGTCAGCAGCACAGCGCAGGTGATGATGCCCATGGGGCCGGCGGGGGGCAAAAGTCCACTGTAAACAGGGTGCTGTAGTCCACCTTGGGCAGTCCGAACACGATGAAGCAGGTCATGGCCAGAGCCAGCACGATATCCATGACGATCTCCAGCTTGGCCGCGCCCTCAATGCCCAGCAGGTTGGTAATGAAGAATACGGTCAGGCAGGCCACCGCCACGGGGACAATGGGCACCTGCGGCAGCACGCCCTGGAGATACTGGGCGAAGCTGATGGCGTACATGGCCAGGGAGACGTTGGAGGCAAAGAAGATGACGATGTAGAAGCCGGCGAACTTGGGACCCCACAGGGTGCCCATCATGGAGTAATAGCCGCCGCGGAAGCGGGCGGTACCCGCCATCACGATGAAGGGCAGTGCCTGGAGCAGAATGAAGACGGCGGAGAGCAGAATCCCGATCCACGCCGACTTGCCCGTGTACCCGATGCCGATTCCGATCAGCGAAAACACGCCGGAGCCGATCACATGGCCGAAGGCGATGGAGTACAGCTCCTTTTTCCCCAGCGTCCGGTTCAGATCCTCTGTTGTCAGCATTTTCTTTTCTTTGTTTTCCATGGACAATCCTCCTCTACTTATTGGTCGGCCTGTGCCGACCGTTCCCTGTCCGGGACTCCGCCTGCACACAAACCGGAGTCCCTCCTCCGACCCGCGGGGACCGGAAACGCCACAGGCCTTTCGTTCAAGCCGCAGGACGGCAGTGCCCCCGCAGCCTCAAGCGCATATTCGAAATCCATGGGTTACATCTGTTTTCCTTCTCCCTCGGCAAAAGGCTCCTTTCCCTTTAAATTAGACCAGACTCGACCTGTTTTTTATTCCGATTGCAATCTTCATATGTTAAGTATAGAAAACTTGATACAGAAAAATAGCCCCTTCCCTGCGGATATTTTGGGGGTTCTGCCAAAATAAAACCGGCTGTATCCCGGAAAAATACAACAAAAAGTACAGCCAACTGACGACCAGTTGGCTGTACTTCTGTTTATATTGTATACGTTTTCGGATTGCCCGTCCTAATCCTGTGGAATTCTTTTTATAGCAAAAATTGTGGGTTTTCATCACATTTGATTGAAAAATTCCAGTGATTTTCCTCGTTTGAAAACCTTATAGTTTTTCAAAGCACAGCAGCAGGATCTCAAAGGGGGCCAGCTTGAGGGTCAGATGGTAGGCGCCGTCCAGCTCCAGAAGATTCAGGGACATTTCAGGGGCCAGTGTTCCGTTGAGTACCCGCAGCGTCTCTGCGGAAAGTCTATCCGCCGGCGGCAGGGGGAAATCCCGGTACCTGGATGCGTATTCCTCAGAGGTAAGCCGGTACTTCCGGATGGCGAACCGCCCCGTCATGCCCCGGACGCTCAGTGTGACCTCCCGGTTGTAGTCGTGATCCTTCATCAACTCCACAAAGGGGGCCTGTTCCTCGACCCGGGAGCCACCCTCGAACAGCGTGTCGAAGCACGCGTCATAGTGGTAGAGCAGCACCTGGATGTCCTCCCTCCCGGACTGCCTGGCGGCCAGGTACATATCGCCCTGGGCGATTACCGTGTCGCCCAACTGCTCCAGCAGGGAGAACAGGTGGTAGACCGGGCGCTTGAGCCCCTCCGGGGTCAGCAGGGCCACACCCGAATCCCCGTCCAGCAGCGTGAGCCGGGGCATACGGCTCCCCCGGCTTGAAGCCATGGTGTGGAGGAGGTAGCCCGGCATATAGCCGGAGCCATACAGCGCATTGGCTTCCGGCCGGTGCTCTGCCCCGGTGACGCGCACCGGAAGCCGGCCGGCGGACAGGGCCTCCGCCAGAGTCCTGGCCCGCTCCTCCTCCCCGGGAGCCGCCAGAACGATCACCTCCAGTTCACCGCCGGGCCGCAGAAACCGCTCCCGCAGGGGCTCCAACTCCTCCCTCAGCCCCCGGAGCGGCTCCCCCGGCGGCACACACACCCGCAGCCTCATTCTCAGCGCACCACAGATCATTCAGGATATAGTTCAGCACTCTGGGGCTGTTCCGGTAACGGCGCAGAAAGTCCAGATCAAGCGCAACGGTGTCCAGCCCCAGCTCCTCCCGCAGCCGCCGCAGCTCCGGAAAGCAGGTGATGTGGTCGTAGGCGGCACCCGCCAGGCTGACGCACCGGGGCCTCCGGAGGGGGCTTCTCCTCATA
>ENA-OQIL01000720-OQIL01000720.1-human-gut-metagenome-genome-assembly--contig:-NODE-720-length-11179-cov-13.494662_pt1 | contig 11179 bp, 7 predicted proteins | sample MGYA00242583_ERZ504748 | MGnify/ENA primary metagenome ERZ504748 (study PRJEB26092, sample SAMD00036191) | human gut metagenome | host: Homo sapiens | study: EMG produced TPA metagenomics assembly of...
AAGACCGAATACGGCATGAGCATCATGGACAAACGCATCCAGCTCGGGCTCGTCGCCTGAAACCATCCGGTACACTGACCAACGACCATACAGACAACGAAGTCCAACAAAACGTCACCACCCCCAAAGGCCAAAAATTAGTGACGAAACACGAAACACCGACTTGACTAAAAACACCGCCCGCCGGGGCATGGGTCAGGCTATACCGCCTGTGCTCGTGGATGATACACTCGAGGCTCGAACCCGTGAAGGAACCCGCCCGTCTGGTCCGCCGCCGCTTCGCCGAGGTCGTCGCGTACTTCGAGCACCCGTACGCCAACGCCGTCCTCGAGGGCGCCGACAGCGTCGTCCGGAACGTGAAGAGACGGGCCTGCGGCTTCCGTGACATGGACTACTTCGCCACCATGGTCTACCTGACCTGCGGCAAGCTCGACCTCAAAGCCGTCACCACCTCCCCCTCAGTGAGAGTTTTTTGCAAATTGGCCCGTACCCGCACCTCGTCACAGCTTGTATAATCACGATTATACTAATCGTGATACAATAAATCGTGATGCGATAGAAATACGCCGGCGTATGGCATAAAGGAGGCGGGCAGCATGGCATTCATCGGACGAGACGATGACCTCAAGCAACTGCAGGAATGTTTCACTGAGCGTAGGGCACAGCTTGTGTTCGTCTACGGCCGCAGGCGCGTGGGAAAAACAGAGACGCTTATTCAACTCGCAAAAGACAAGGAAACCTTATTCTTCGCGGCGCAGAATGCCACTAAAGATGAACAGCTGGCATCGTTCTCCCGTCTCATGTTCGAGGCGGGTGCCCCGGGCAAGGATTATCTGAGTCAATATCCTTCTTGGGAAAGGGCGTTAACCGAGTTAACCCGGCTGCCAGAGCCGAGCGATGGCGGCCGCAGGCTTGTGATATTCGATGAGTTTCCTTATCTGGTCAAATCTGATCCGTCATTGCCGTCAGTGCTACAGAATCTTTGGGACCACACGTTGCGTCATGCAAATCTGATGATTGTGATTTGCGGCAGTGCCATGAGCTTCATCGAAAAGGAGCTGTTGGGAGAAAAATCGCCGCTATATGGTCGTGCGACCGGCATCCTGAAGATGCTGCCGATGCCATATTGGGATGCAGCGCAATTCTTCCCCAACTATAGTGGCGAGGATAAGGCGCTGGCCTACGCAATACTGGGCGGTATCCCGCGTTACCTAGAGGAATTTGACCCAGATGAGACCATAGACGCAAATGTCAAGCGGCATATTCTGAGACGCATTGCTCCGCTATACAGCGAGGTTGAGTTTTTGTTGCACGAAGAACTGCGGGAAACTGCGAAATATAACAGCGTGATACGGGCGATCGCGCTCGGCGCAACTTCGCTGAATGAGATCGCGACACACACGATGATGGCAAACGCAACAGTATCGTCGTATCTCGCCAATCTTATGGAACTGGGGATTGTGGAACGTGAGTTCCCAGTCACGGCGAAGCCTAAGGAGCGGGCGAAAGGTTCGCGTGGGCTGTATCAGCTGAACGACAATTTCTTCCGATTCTGGTATTCGTTTGTATTTCCGTATCGCTCGGAATTGGAGCGGGGCGATGTGGAAGGCGTATACGAGCGTCATATCAAGCCGGTATTACATGATTTTGCCGGCAAACCGTTCGAGGGTCTGTGCCGTGAATGGATGTGGCGTGAGAGTGCTGCTGGACGGTTGCCCTTCCGTGCGCGTGCGGTTGGCCGTTGGTGGGATCGTCAGGATGAGATAGACGTGATGGCCGTTGACAATGCGTCTGATGCTGCCATTGTGGGCGAGTGCAAATTCCGCAATGCGCCGGTGGACCGTTCCGTGCTGAATCTACTGCGAGACCGTGCTGCGCGAACCGGTATCGGCCAGCGAACATACCTGCTGTTTTCGCTCGGCGGTTTCGATCAATCACTGGTCGACGATGCTGCGGCGTCTCAATCCGACGTTCAGCTCGTCGGCATCGATGAGCTGTTTCATGAATAAATCCCATTTGCGAATAGCTCTCACTGAGTGCTCATCAGTGAGAGCTATTCGCAAATGGAGCCTTACTTCTTCGCCTGAGTGAGCTGGTAGGCCGCAAAGAGAATGGCGAGCCAGATCACGCCGGCGATAACGGCGACGCGGTAGCTGGCGGAGAAGCACATGAGCACCACCACCAGTGCCAAGAACGCCAACACCACCCACGGGGTTACTTTGGCGAACGGCAGCTTGAAGTGAATCGCGTCGAGCGCTTCCTTGCCGGACTTGCCGGCCAGCTCGGAATCCTCGGGAGCGCCGCCCGCGGCGACCACCTTACGGAACTTCATTTCGGTGAACATGATCATCGTCCAGTTGATGATGCCGGCGATGGTGGCAATCGACATCAGATAGTTGAACGCGAACTCAGGCCACACGAACACCACGACCACGGCGATGGCGGTGATCACGGCGGACGTCAGCACGCCGGCCACCGGCACGCCCTTAGCGTTGAGCTTGCCCAGATACGCGGGTGCATTGCCTTGTTTGGCCAGCGAATACAGCATGCGGGAGTTGGCGTACAGGCCGGAGTTGTAGACGCTCATCACAGCGGTCAGGCACACGAAGTTGAGGATGCCGGCGGCCGCGTGGATGCCCACGGAATCGAAGATTTGCACGAACGGGCTGGGAACATCGTCTCCGCCGATGGTGTTCCACGGTATTACGGCCATGATTACGCCGAGCGCGCCAATGTAGAACACGAGAATTCGCCAGATAATGTCATTGGTGGCGCGGGGAATCGTACGACGAGGGTCCTCGGTTTCGCCGGCGGTGATGCCGATGAGCTCGGTGCCGCCGAAGCTGAACATCACCACGACAAGCGCCATCAACAGGCCGGTCCAGGTGCCGTCCTTAGTCTGCTCCATGAGACCGTTCGGGAAGAAGCCCCCTTCCAAGGTGAACCAGTTGGCAAAGCTCGCTTTGATGCCGGATGCGGTGGGCAGAGCGAAGATGATGACGGCCAGGCCGCCGACGATCATGGCGATCACGGCCACAATCTTGATAATGGCGAACCAGAACTCGAACTCACCGAACTTGGAGACGCCCAGCAGGTTGGCGGCGCAGATAATCACCAAGAACACGGCCGCCGACACCCATGTCGGAATCGCCGGGAACCAGTAGTTTACGAATTTGCCCACCACGGACAGCTCAACCATCGAGACGAGGATGTAATTGAACCAGTAGTTCCAACCGGAGATGAAGCCGGCGCGCTTGGACCAGTAGCGAGTGGCGTAGTAGCTGAACGCGCCCGCCTTCGGATCCTCAACGGACATTTCGCTCAGCGCGCGCACGATCATGAAGATTGCGAAGCCGCCAACCAAGTAGGCGAGCAGAATCGAGGGGCCGGCCAGCGCGATGGATTCGCTGGAACCATAGAACAGGCCGGTTCCGATGGCGCCGCCCAGTGCAATCAGCTGGATATGACGGTTCTTCAGTGACTTGCGCAGCGTGGCCGGCACCGGCACGTCGTCGGTTTCGCGCGGCTTCTTAGGCGCATCAGCAGTACTCATTGTGCCCTTCTCTCACATTTCTTGGGTTTTGGCGCACGCGGGGCTTGCCGCGATGCGCAACGTTCGTTATTCTATGCCGCCGTATCGTCTCAGAAATGGTCAATCGTCTATTTGTGCGCTATCGCAAGCGCGGGCGTGGGCGCGGCCGGTGAGCAGGCGAAGCTATAGCGAGCGATGCTTATGAAACCGCACGCTTCACTGAGTTCACTGAATTCACCGTGTTCACTGCGTGGCAGGCATACACATGGTGAAGATGGTGTGGGACACCGATTCGGGAGAGGCCGCGAGATCGGTGGCGAGCCAATATTGCAAAAGCCCAATGCTGCCGGACACGGCGAATCGCATACGCATCTGCGCCTCGGCTGGGTAACCCGCCGAAGATTGCAACTGTTCGCCTACGCCGCGCTGGCTGTAAATCAATCCCAGCAGCTGCTGCTGGAAGCCGATATCCGCTTTCGGGCTCATCAATACCTGCAGATGCTTGCGATTGTCGGCAATGTACTGGCAGATGCGCTCAATAACATGCTCGATGCCGGCAGAATCTGGCTGGGCGAGTAGCTGTTCGAGTGCGGTGGTGACCCAGGCCATGGTTTCGTCTTCAATGTCGTGCAGCAGTTCCTCGATGCTCGCATAATGCGCGTAAAACGTGGAACGATTCACATCGGCCCGCTCGCACAACGCTTTAACGGTGATGGAGCCGAGCGGCTGATTGCGCAGCAACTCGATAAGCGCGTCCTGCATGGCACGTCTCGTGTAGCGGGTGCGGCGGCTTTCCGTCAATTCTTTGGCCATGGCCTTCTCCCCAAATTCCGACAACCCACAATCCAACTGTTGGTTGCAGAACCGACACAGTGTTGTTTTACTTGAGTATAGCAGGAAGTTTTGGCGGGGCCTATGGGGCTAGGTGGCTGCCACGAGCGCGTTGGAGGTGTGCGATGGCGTATATCGAATTCGACCATGTGGTCAAGGAATATCCTTCTGGTAGCAGTGTGATTCGCGCGCTCGACGAGGCCAGCTTTACCGCCGAACAAGGCGAATTAAGCGTGATTCTGGGACAGTCCGGTGCCGGCAAAACCACGGCATTGAACATTCTGGGCGGCATGGATACCGCCACAACCGGCCGCGTAGTGGTCGGCGGACGCGATATTACGGGTCTGCGGAAAAAGGAACTGGTGACCTACCGGCGCAACGATATCGGCTTCGTCTTCCAGTTCTACAATCTGGTGCCTAACCTTACCGCGCTCGAAAACGTGGAGCTCGCCTCGCAAATCTGCCCTGACCATTTCGATCCAGGGGAAACGCTGCGCAAAGTCGGACTGGGGGAGAGGATGGACAACTTCCCCGCGCAACTGTCCGGCGGCGAACAACAGCGTGTATCCATCGCCCGCGCGATTGCCAAAAAGCCGAAGCTGTTGTTGTGCGATGAGCCGACCGGTGCGCTCGATTACGAGACCGGCAAGGAAGTGCTGCAGTTGCTGCAGGATATTTGCCAAACACAAGGCATGACCGTAATGATCATCACGCATAATTCCGCGCTTGCACCGATGGCTCACAAAGTGATTCGCTTCCGCTCCGGCAAGGTGACCAGCGAGGAGGTCAACGCAACGCCGCGGCCCATCGCCGATATCGAATGGTAGGTGATTGGCGATGCTCACTGCAAGACACTCTGTGAAACGCCCCGTGAAACAAGCGAGGCGATTCGTGAAACAACCTGTGAAACATTCTGTGAAACGGCGGAACCTCGACGATAGCGGCGGTCGAGGAGCGGGCGTTTCTGCGGTATTTGCCAAAGATACGTTGCGTTGCTGGCTGCGCAGCTGGAAGAGGTTCGTCTCGATCGCCGTCATCACGCTGCTTGGCGTGGCCGTGCTGACCGGCATCTACGCCGGATGCTGCGATGCTTTTCTGGCGGCCGGTCGTTTTTACGATCAGCAGGGACTGCATGACCTGCAGGTGCTATCCACATACGGCCTGACCGATGATGATGCAACGGCACTGCGCCGAATCGACGGTGTGCAAACCGTGCAGCCCGAACGTTCTCAGACGGTGACCACGTTGGTGGACGGCACCAAGAAAACCGTGACCATGCAGGAAATCGGTACCGAAGGGCTTGATCAGCCGTACATACGGCAGGGCAAACTGCCGAACAAGGCCGGCGAAGTGGCGGTTACGCAGCAATTCCTGAACGATAGCGGACTCAAGATTGGCGGCACCATTACTGTGACGCCACAAGACACCTCTTCATCCGTCATATCGGTAGCGGCCACGGAGACTGACGATTCCAATAATGCCGATACGGTAGGTGTCGCCGCCAATGCCTCGGCATCCGATGCGAAGTCCGACGCCAATACGGACGCCGACGCCGAGCAATCCCCGCAGTTCCCCACGAAACTCACCATCACCGGCGTCGTACTCGACCCGCGCGACCTCAACAATCCAGACGGCTATTCGGGCATGACCTCCTTCCGGTCCACCTCATCCGAGGACTATACGTTCTTTGCACCCAGCGACGGCGTGACCGGCAATATATACACTGCGATATCGGTTGCCGTCACTGGTGCGTCCGATTTTGACACGTTTTCCGATGCCTACGATGAAGCCATCAAAACCGTGGCCGACCGTATCGAACATCAGATACAGGCCACACGCCAGAAAGCCCGTCGTCAACAGATCGTCTCCAGCGCGCAGCGCAAACTGGATGATGCCAAAGACGAGGCCAACGAGCAGCTGGACGAAGCCCAGAAGCAGATCGACGACAACTGGGCCGAGCTGGAAGCCAACAAAACGACATTGCAAGATAGCCGTACCGAATTGGAGAACAACAGGACAACCATTACCGATGGCGAACGGCAGCTCGCCGATGGACGTGCGCAGATTGCATCGGCCCGTCAACAGATCGCGCAAGGTCGCCAGCAGATAGCCGAAGCGCGCACCCAGCTCGAATCGGGCAAAGCGCAGCTCACCTCGGCTCGCAAACAGCTCGATGCGGCGCAAACGGAACTGACTGCCAATCGCACGAAAATCGAACAGGGCATTACCCAAATCGACCAAGGCGTGGCACAAATTGATCAGATGCTGTCCATGATTCAACAGGCCGACAATCTACTGGCGCAACTTGACCCGAATATCGACTTCAACTCACCCACATGGCAGGCCATCAAGCAACTGCTCGCGCGCCTTGGCATTACCGTGCCTGAAGTGCCGTCAATCAGCGATCTGCGGCAACAGCTGACCGCCAAGCAAACGGAACTGCAAACGCAGCGAGACAGTCTGGCCCAGCAGAAAGCCGATTTGCAGCGCACATTAAACGAAACCATTGCCCCCGCACAATCCACCTTGGACCAGCAGAACGCGCAACTGACCGCCAAGGAACAGGAAGCGGCTGCAGGAGAGGCACAGCTCAATACCAAATCCGCGGAACTCGAAGCGAATGCCGCAACCCTCGAAACCCAGTCGGCGCAACTTGAAGCGCAGGCCGCCCAACTGGCCAGCGGCAAGCAGCAGCTCGAAGAAGGCGAGCGGCAGCTGGAAGAAGGCGAACAACAGCTCGCGGACGGCAAGGCGAAACTGGATGATGCGCAGTCTGAACTCGATGCGATGCGAAGCGAAGCGGAAAGCGAATTCGCCAAGCAGCAACGGCGCATCGACGATGTGGCCAACGCACGTTGGTATGTGCAGACACGCGCTTCGATCGACGGATTCAGCTCGCTCAAATCAGACGTCAGTTCCATCGAATCCATCGGCCGCGCATTCCCGATTGTGTTCCTGCTGGTCGCCGTGCTCATGAGCCTGACCACCATGACCCGCATGGTCGAGGAAGACCGCGGACTTATCGGCACCTACCTTGGACTCGGCTATGGCGGACTCGCCGTGTCCAGCCGGTATCTGCTGTTCGCGTTGCTCGCCTGCTTGGTCGGCGGCGGCATCGGTCTGCTGGTCGGATTCCTTGGCATCCCGGCATTCCTGCTGGTGGTGATTGAGGGACTGTATATATTGCCCGGTGTGCGACTCGAATACGACTGGTTGTACGGTTCGGCCGGCATCGTGCTGTTCGTGGTCGGCGTGGGCGTGGCCACCGCGCTCGCCTGTCGCGAGGAGATACGGCACACGCCCGCCGCGTTGATGCGGCCGAAGGCGCCGAAAGCGGGCGCTCGCATATTGCTGGAGCGGATTCGCCCGGTATGGAGCCGGCTGAACTTCCTCGGCAAAGTCACCGCGCGCAATATCTTCCGATTCAAGTCGCGCTTGATTATGACCGTGGGTGGCGTGGCCGGTTGCACAGCGTTGATTATCTGCGGATTTGCGATTAATGACACCGTCGACACGATTGGCGTCAAACAATACGAGCAGATCTACCAGTACGACCTGATGGTCGTGGCCAATGACGATGACGCCACCGCGATGCGCAAGCAGGTGGCACAAGATGGCCAAACCACCGAAACGCTGAATCTGCGCGTGGATAGTGGCGAGATGAGCAATGCGGCGCAGGAAAGCGAAACCGTGCAGCTGATGACCGTGCCCAACGATTCGCTGAATATCTTGAACGATATGGTCACGCTGGAACAAGCTGGCGATGATGGATGGTTTGGGCTGCCCAATATCTTCGGCAAAGCGGGTGGCGGCACTGTAGCGCTGGACGATAGTGGCGTGATTGTATCGCAGTCCGCCGCCAACTCGCTGAATATTCATGCCGGCGACACCGTCACGCTGGGCAATGGCGGTAGCAGCCGGGCCAAGGTGCAGGTCACGGCCGTGACGCGCAATCTTATTGGCTCTGATGTGTACATCAGTGAGCGACTGTACGACCAGAAGTTTGCGGCCGGCGGTGTGACGTCTTCGGCTTCGGGAGATGGCACTGCCTCGACCTTGACGTGGAACGCGATGCTCGCCAAGCTGAAAGGTTCCGAGACCGAACAGGCCGAATATGCGGATCGGTTGGGCGAGGAATCGTCGGTGCTCAAGACCGTGAGCTGTGCGCATCTGGCCGCCACGTTTAAGTTCGATTTGATGGGTGCCGTGGTGGCGCTGATTGTGGGGCTCGCCGGCGGCCTGGCGCTGGTGGTGCTGTTTACGTTGGCCAATACGAACGTGTCCGAACGCATCCGCGAGATGGCCACACTGAAGGTGCTGGGCTTCTATGACCGCGAGGTGCACAACTACGTGAACCGCGAGATGATGATATTGACCGGTATGGGTGTGGTGGTTGGTCTGCCGCTTGGCAGGTGGATAGGCGGATTACTGACTGCTGCGTTGAATATGCCGTCGCTGTATTTCGAAGTGGAAGTGCACTGGTACAGCTATGCGATTGCCGTGGTGGCGACGCTGGCGTTCGCGCTGCTGGTGCAGCTGTTCACCAACCCAGTGCTCGATCGCGTAGACCCGGTCAGCTCGCTCAAGTCCGTGGAATAGAGGTAGAAGTTCAATTAGGTGTTGGTGAATTGAACTTTTTTGGCTGAATATTTACAGTATCATCGCATGTATTCTTGAGCTGAGCGGTTTTCGCGACATATTTCGGTGATACAGTCTGAACTTGTTTTGAACGAGTATCGCGTCCGGTACGTAACAATCGGGCGGCAGAGAAGAGAAATGAAATCAGTATGGCCGATACGAATGTGAATGGTGGTACACGGCAGGCTACGGGCAAACTCAAGTCTGTCGAAAGCCTGGACCAGACCAACGAGATGGAGCGTGGCCTGAGCAATCGCCACGTGCAGTTCATCGCCATTGGCGGCACCATCGGCACCGGCTTGTTCCTGGGTTCGGGCAAGTCGCTGGCACTGACCGGCCCCTCGATCGTCTTCGTGTATATCCTGGTCGGCGTCATCATGTTCTTCCTGATGCGCGCCATCGGCGAGATGATGTACCGCGACCCCAGCCAGCACACCTTCATCAATTTCATCACCCGTTACCTTGGCAACGGGTGGGGGCATTTCGCCGGCTGGACGTATTGGGCCGCGCTCGTGCTGCTGGGCATGACCGAGATCACGGCCGTCTCCACGTACTTCATCACCTTCTTCGACACGTTCGGCATCGACCTGACCCATTGGAAATGGCTGATCGAGCTGTGTTTCCTGGTGTCGCTGGTCTCCATCAACCTGATTGCCGTCAAGGTGTTCGGCGAGGTGGAATTCTGGTTCTCGATGATCAAGATCACGCTGATTTGCGCGATGATCGCCACCGCCGTGGTCATGATCGTGATCGGCTACCATTACCCAGCCGTGCAGATTCACGGCGTGGACCACGTGAGCCCGGCCGGCCACGCCGGATTCGACAACCTGTTCGCCAACTTCTCGTTCGCGCCGAACGGTTGGATGGCCTTCCTCATGAGCTTCCAGATGGTGTTCTTCGCCTACGAGATGATTGAATTCGTGGGCGTCACCGTCTCCGAGACCAAGAATCCGCGCAAGGTGCTGCCCAAGGCCATCAACGAGATTATCGTGCGCGTGCTCATCTTCTATGTGGGCGCACTGGTGGCCATCATGTGCATTGTGCCGTGGACCTCGTTCAAGCCGAACAAGGACGGCTCCTTCGCATCCCCGTTCATTATGATGTTCCAGTATGCCGGGCTGAATTGGGCGTCTGCGCTGGTGTTCTTCGTGGTGATTACCGCCGCATCTTCCGCGCTGAACTCGCTGCTGTACTCGGCTGGCCGCCACCTGTACCAGCTGTCCGAGGTGTCGCCGAACCCGACGCTCAACAAGCTCGGTCAGGTGTCCGATCGCAAGGTGCCGGCCCGCGCCATCCTGGTGTCCGCGGCGCTGATACTGCTGTCGCCGATCGTCAACGCCATCCCCGGCGTGTCCGGAGCGTTCGTGCTGTTCTCGTCCGCCAGCTCCGCGGTGTTCCTGTTCATCTACATCCTGACGCTGATGGCACACCGCAAGTACCGTCGCTCCGCTGATTTCATTCCGGACGGGTTCGTCATGCCCGCTTGGAAGGTGCTCAATACGGTGGCAATCGTGTTCTTCGTGTTCATCTACCTGACGTTGTTCCTTGCGGACGATACGCGCAATTCCGCGATTGCCGGCCTGGTGTGGCTTGTGGGCTTCGGTGGATTCTCTATGCTGCGCGAACGCTACCGTAGCCGCGATTTAAAGGCCGCACTGGAACACAAGGAGTGATTGGACGGGCTGATTGGCTGGCGGCTATTAGTTGGGTGGCTGTTGGCTGTTGGCGGCTGACTGGCTAGCGGCCGATAGCCAATGACTGGGCTGATCGTCAGCCAATCGGCTGCCTATAGGTCTCATTGATACATTCGGTCATCCGATTAGTGCATTTGCGCGGACAATTAGTGCATTCGATCATCGGATTAGTACATCAGTGTGCAATTATTAGTACAATTAGCCGCCTAATTAGTACATTAGGACATAAAACAATGTCCTAATGTACTAATTAGATGCTAAAATACGATAAGTGCCATGTCCTAATGTATGAATTATCGCTATGAAAGGGCGGAATGCGATAGACGCAGGATGAACTTATGCAAGTGCTGCAGGCCAGGTGAATCATCTATGGTCAGAGTTCAAGCGCTGCAGCGAATTGACCTCATACGGATACTTTTGAGACTGTATGCTCATTCGCCAATCGTTCTGGTGGCAGCATTTATCTTGGCGTTGACGATGACGG
>ENA-OQIL01000721-OQIL01000721.1-human-gut-metagenome-genome-assembly--contig:-NODE-721-length-11176-cov-2.688117_pt1 | contig 11176 bp, 10 predicted proteins | sample MGYA00242583_ERZ504748 | MGnify/ENA primary metagenome ERZ504748 (study PRJEB26092, sample SAMD00036191) | human gut metagenome | host: Homo sapiens | study: EMG produced TPA metagenomics assembly of...
GCACACAACAACTCTAAAAATATGTGCAACTTTCTGAACAAAACCCCTTTACAGAAAGGGGTGTTTTTTGGTACAATAAAGCTATGCAAAAGCGTTTGTCTGGAACTATGCCCGGAGCAAGATTGGGGCATGTGCCAAATGACGCAGGATTTGTGCGGCCCTGACAACCGCACAGCTCTATAATGCAAAACTCTAATAAAAACGGAGGAAAGAAAATGCCCAGAGCTAAACAGTCTATGGACGGCAATACCGCTGCGGCGCATGTAGCTTATGCATTCACCGATGTGGCTGCCATCTACCCCATCACCCCCTCCAGCCCCATGGCCGACACCGTTGACCAGTGGAGCGCTGCAGGCCTGAAGAACATCTTCGGCAACCAGGTCAAGGTTGTTGAGATGGAGTCCGAGGCCGGCGCCGCAGGCGCTGTCCACGGTTCTCTCGGTACCGGTGCCATCACCACCACCTTTACCGCTTCCCAGGGTCTTCTGCTGATGATCCCCAACATGTACAAGATCGCCGCTGAGCAGCTGCCCTGCGTCTTTGACGTTTCTGCCCGTACCGTTGCTACCCAGTCCCTGAACATCTTCGGTGACCACAGCGACGTTATGGCCGTTCGTCAGACCGGCTTTGCCATGCTGGCCGAGAGCCAACCCGCAGGAGGTCATGGACCTGTCTCCCGTTGCCCACCTGTCCGCTATCGAGGGCCACGTTCCGTTCGTGAACTTCTTCGACGGCTTCCGTACCTCCCACGAGATCCAGAAGATCGAGAAGTGGGACTACGAGGACCTGAAAGAAATGTGCAACATGGAGGCTGTCGAGGAGTTCCGTGCTAAGGCCCTGAACCCCGAGCACCCCAAGATGCGCGGTTCTCACGAGAACGGCGACGTCTTCTTCCAGCATCGTGAGGCCTGCAACCCCGCTTACGAGGCTCTGCCTGCCGTTGTTGAGAAGTACATGGCCAAGATCAACGAGAAGCTGGGCACCAACTACGACCTGTTCAACTACTACGGCGCCGAGGATGCTGACCGCGTCATCATCGCCATGGGCTCCATCTGCGACGTCGCAGAGGAGGTCGTTGACTACCTGACCGCCAAGGGCGAGAAGGTCGGCCTGGTTCTGGTCCGCCTGTACCGTCCCTGGGTCTCCAGCGCCCTGCTGAAGGTCCTGCCCAAGACCGTCAAGAAGATCGCCGTTCTGGACCGCACCAAGGAGCCCGGCTCCCTGGGCGAGCCCCTGTCACCTGGCATGTCGCCACCACCCTGCGTGAGGCCGGCACCTGAACGGACGTCGTCCTGACCGGCGGCCGCTACGGCCTGGGCTCCAAGGACACCCCCGCCGTCCAGCGTCTTTGCTATCTACACCGAGCTGGAGAAGGACGCTCCGAAGTCCCGCTTCACCATCGGCATCACCGACGACGTGACCAACCTCAGCCTGCCTGAGGTCAAGCCCGCTCCCATCACCTCCGCCCCCGGCACCAAGGAGTGCAAGTTCTGGGGTCTCGGCGGCGACGGTACTGTCGGTGCCAACAAGAACTCCACCAAGATCATCGGCGACCATACTGACAAGTACATTCAGGCTTACTTCCAGTATGACTCCAAGAAGACCGGCGGCGTGACCATCAGCCACCTGCGTTTCGGCGACAAGCCCATCCGCAGCCCCTACTACATCAACCAGGCTGACTTCGTGGCCTGCCACAACCCCGCTTACATCCACATGGGCATGAAGATGGTCCAGGATGTCAAGCCGGGCGGCGTCTTTATGATCAACTGCCAGTGGACCGATGCCGAGCTGGATGAGCACCTGAATGCTGCCGACAAGAAGTACATTGCCGACAACAACATTCAGCTGTACACCATCAACGCTATCGATAAGGCTATCGAGATCGGCATGGGCAAGCGCACCAACACCATCCTGCAGTCTGCCTTCTTCAAGCTGGCCGACGTCATGCCCATCGACGATGCCGTCGAGTACATGAAGGCCGCTGCCAAGAAGAGCTACGGCAAGAAGGGCGACGCTGTTGTCCAGATGAACTGGAAGGCTATCGACGCCGGCCTGGACGCTGTCCATAAGGTCGAGGTCCCCGCCTCCTGGTCCAACCCCGCTGCTGATCCGGCTCCGAAGGCCCTGAAGGGACCCGAGGCTCTGGTCAAGCAGATCCGCGACGTTATGGAGCCCATCTCCCGTATGGACGGCGACAGCCTGCCTGTCTCCGCCTTCGAGGGCAACGTCAACGGCGAGTGGGAGCAGGGTGCTTCCGCTTACGAGAAGCGCGGCACGGCTGTTATGGTTCCCGAGTGGAACGCCGAGAAGTGCATCCAGTGCAACCAGTGTGCCTTCGTCTGCTCTCACGCCACCATCCGTCCGTTCTGCCTGACTGCTGCCGAGGCTGAGGCTGCGCCCGCTTCCACCAAGCTGGCCGACACCAAGCCCAAGGCAAGCGAGTACAAGTTCACCATGGCCGTGTCTCCTCTGGACTGCATGGGCTGCGGCGAGTGCGTCACCGTCTGCCCGACTGCCGCTATCGAGATGAAGCCGCAGGAGAGCCAGTCCGAGCAGCAGGCTGCTTTCGACTACTGCGTCGAGAACATCCGCAAGAAGGACAACGTCCCCGGTGTTGTTTCCGAGGTTTCCGTCAAGGGTTCTCAGTTCAACCAGCCGCTGCTGGAGTTCTCCGGCTCCTGCGCAGGCTGTGCCGAGACCTCTTACGCTCGCCTGATCACTCAGCTGTTCGGCGAGAAGATGTACATCTCCAACGCTACCGGCTGCTCCTCTATCTGGGGTGGTACCGCTTCTATCAGCCCGTACACCACCAACAAAGAGTCCGGTCACGGCCCCGCCTGGATCAACTCTCTGTTCGAGGATAACGCTGAGCACGGCCTGGGCATGCAGATCGGTTACGAGACCGTCCGCGCCAACCTGATCACCAAGGTTGAGGCCCTGAAGGGCAAGAACGCTGAGCTGGATGCTGTCATCGACAAGTTCCTGGAGACCAAGAACAACACCAAGGCCAACGACGAGCCCGCAAAGGCCCTGATCGCTGCCCTGGAGGCCTGTGGCTGCGATGAGTCCAAGGAGATCCTGAAGGACAAGCAGTACCTGGCCAAGAAGAGCTTCTGGATCTTCGGCGGCGACGGCTGGGCTTATGACATCGGTTACGGCGGCCTGGATCACGTCCTGGCTTCCGGCCACGACGTCAATGTTATGGTCTTCGACACCGAGATGTACTCCAACACCGGTGGACAGGCTTCCAAGGCCTCTAACATCGGTGAGGTCTGCCAGTTCGCTGCTGCTGGTAAGGAGATCAGCAAGAAGTCTCTGGCTGAGATCTGCATGACCTACGGCTACATCTATGTTGCTCAGATCGCTCTGGGCGCCAACATGGCTCAGGCTGTCAAGGTCATCGCCGAGGCTGAGGCTTATCCCGGCCCGTCTCTGATCATCGGCTACGCTCCCTGCGAGCTGCACGGTGTCAAGGGCGGCATGACCAACTGCCAGAACGAGATGAAGAAGGCTGTTGCTGCCGGTTACTGGAACCTGTTCAGCTTCAACCCCGCTGCCAAGGCCGAGGGCAAGAACCCGTTCACCCTGACCTCCAAGGCCGGCGACATGAGCAAGTATCAGGACTTCCTGGCCAATGAGACTCGTTACAGCCGTCTGGCTCGCGCCTTCCCGGATCGCGCCAAGGCTCTGTTCGAGAAGAACCAGGCTGCCGCCGATGCCCGTTACGAGCACCTGACCAAGCTGGTCGACCTGTACAAGTAATTTGTGCAAGGGCTGCTTAACGGCTAACGCTACATAAAAAAGTGCCCCACGCAGAAATGCGTGGGGCACTTTTTTTGTAGAGCTGTAGGGGCCGGGCATGCCCGGCCCGCAGCTTCGCCGCTGTATCGCTTTAATCTTCAATTTGTAGGGGAAGAATTCATCCCTCCCGTGCACCTGCTGGTGCAGCCTCTTACATGGTTTATTCTGTAGGGGTCGGCGTCCTCGACGACCCGGCAGCTTTCCGCCGACGAAAACCTCCGCGGCGGCCTGTGGGCAGGCCGCCCTACAATCCCCTTTCCCGGTTGTGCGTAGGGCGGGGTGCCCTCACCCCGCCGCAGGTTCATGTGGCCGTTCGTTTTCCTTTTTCACACCGGCCTCAACACCAGCTCCAGCCCGTTCTTTCCCCAGCCGAAATCCGCGGCGGCGTACCCGCGCTCGAGCACCCGCGGCAGGGCCGGGTCAGCCAGATGGCACCGGCGCAGCGGGTCGCGCCATTTCACAAGACCGTGCGCTGAAAAAATCAGCATCTGGTCGGCCCCGGCCATAGGCCGCATCCCGCGCAGCGTCAGCCCTGCCGAGAGATACTGCGCACACAGATCATCACACGCCTCCGGGTGTTCCAAGTCCAGCGGCAGCACGGCCCAGACATGGTAGCTGGCGTACCGCTCGGTGGCCCAGCGCAGCGCCAACCGCAGAAAATGCCGCAGCTGCGTGTAATCCTCGCGCAGTATGGGCGGCGTCAGCACCGCACCCTGTCCGTCGGCCCCGTAGCCTGCGGCGCGCAGACTTGTGGGCAGCGGGTCCTCGGCGTAGAGCGGCAGCAGCGCGGCGGCGGCCTGTAATTCGTCCTGCCCGGCGTAGTCGCCGACGATCTGACCCTCCTCCAAGGCCGGGTGCAGGCAGGGCAGCAGCGGCAGCCCGCCCGGCCCGGCCAGCGCGCGCAGGGCATCGGCATGGGCAGCGGTAAGTACGCGGGCGTCAAAGATGTTGGTACGTTCGAGAGTTTGCAGCATAGTCGGGAATCCCTCCGTTACAAAAATTGTTGCATAGTTTATTGTAGCGAATGGGAAATATAAAAAATGTCGCATCCCGGGTGGGATGCGACAGAAAAAAGGCTTCCCCATCTGGGGGAAGCTGTCCGCGAAGCGGACTGATGAGGGCAAAGCTTACGTGGCTGTTATAAAAACGGGCAATAAGGCGAACTTCCCCCTCATCCGGCGCTGCGGCGCCACCTTCAGTCTCCGCGCTAAGAGCCGCCTCCGGCGGTTGCGCTCCGACACGCGCCTGCGGGCGCAGCCCCTTGGGGGAAGGCTTGGGAGTTACAGCTTTCGTTTCCTCGCCAGCTCCTCAAAGCTGTGATTCTCCGTGAAAAAGCGCTTGTAGGGGTTGTCCGGCAGGGGCGGCGTTTTGGGCCGGGGCTGCACCTTTTTGCGCAGATGCCCCTTCAGGGGCGGCAGCGCCCGGCTCATTCGGCAGCGGTGGAGACAGCCCCTGCGGTCAGGGTGTCCCACAGCTCGGCGCAGCCCTCGTAGGTCGGGACCTGCTTTTCGTCCCAGACACCGCGGCGTCCCACGTAGAGGTGCGCCAGCACGCTCTGGTTCGTGCCGGTGACGTCGTCCATCAGGGTGAGACCCTCATAGCTGCCCAGATCCAGCCCGGTCAGCACGGGGCAGTCGGTCCAGCGGTAGACCATCTCGCGCCAGTCGGCGTCGGTGGTCTCGGGGTCGTCGGGGACCGTGCCGTCCAGATATTGCAGTGCGCCGGTCTGGGCCTCAAAGCCCTCGGGATCCTCCAGCAGGAAGATGTAGGTCTTGCCGCCGGACGACAGCTCGGCGCTCAGCCGGGTGACGCCGGCCATCTGGTAGTAGGCGTCGGTGCTCTCGTTCGCGGCGTCAAAGTCAACGGTGTAGCTGTCCACCTGCACAACGACCTTGCCGTCGCCGTTCAGGTCGGAGCAGAACGGCGTCAGCGCGTCCTGCAGCGCGGTGACGGTGTCGGTGGGCAGGTCGCTGGTGCCGACATAAGCGACCTGCACGTCGGGGCGCGTCTGAAAGACGGTGTCCTTGATGATCCACACGCCGAACACGACGGCCAGCACGGCCACGACCACGGCCATCCAGTGATAGTGCCACCAGTTGGCGGCTTTTCTTTTTTTGTATATTCTGCGCGGGGGTTCCGGCGTCTGATTGTAAGTTTCGGTACTGTCCTTTGTGACCCAAGCCATAGTGCGGGTACGCTCCTTTTATCATACTTTTTCTATTATAGCACAAATCGACAGGAAAATTTGTAAACTTATTTTGACCACGCCTTGCAACGGCGGGGGAAAGAGGGTATGATATAGTTGTGATAGTGTAGGCGGAAGCGGGCCGGAAGCGGGTGGAAACGCAAACGCCCCGGGAGGGATGAATCCCTCCCCTACGGATGACCCGGTCACGATAGTTGGTCGGAAAGCAGCGGAGGGGTCAAGACCCCTCCCTACGGACTGACGTGAGCGGGTTGTGGACGAGAGGGGCAAGGGAGGGCGGCAGCCCGCCCCTTCGTAGTGTGCGGTGGTTGCCCGTTGACGGGTTGCCACGGTAGGTTGCGGGCGGCTGCCGCTCCCGGTTCAGCCACAAACAAAAAAGGAGCAACCCTCATGTCAAACGAAACAAACGAAACTCCCGTCCAGGGCCGTAAGGTCGGCATTGCGCGCTTTTTTGAACTGCTGGGCCGCGACCTGTGGCCGCTGTATAAATCCGGCATCCTCTGCGTGCTGGGCTTTCTGCCCGGCACGGCGCTGGCCGTCTTTGGCATGATGGCCGGGTCCGCGCTGCTGACTGTCGTCGGCGGTGTGGTCGGCGGCCTGGTCGGCGGGCCGTTCCTGTCCGGTATGATCGATACCGTGCTGCGCGCCCTGCGCGATGAGCCCGGCTACTGGTGGAATACCTATAAACGCGCCTGGAAGCAGAACTGGCGGCAGAGCCTTGTGCCCGGCGCACTGCTGGGCCTGTTTGTGGGCAGCTGGGCCTGGATGCTCCGCGCCCAGGCCGAGAGCGGCAACACCAGCACCGCCCTGTGGGTCGCCTCCCTCGCGGGCATCTTCGTCTGCACGGGCTTCTTCACCTGGCTGCTGGCGCAGGTGCCGCTCGTGGATCTGCCGCTTGCCCAAATCGCCAAAAACGCCGGGCTGATGTTCTTCGGCTTCTTCCCGCGCACCGCGGCGGCGGCGCTGGTGCTGGCCCTGTACTGGGGCGCAACGCTGCTCTACCTGCCCGCCACGATCCTGACGATTTGGCGTTCGGCTTCTGGCTGCCCGTCACGATTGCCCTGATGATCGTCTACCCGGGTCTCGAAAAGGTCTTTAAGCTCGAGGAAACGATCAACGCCCGCCGCGCCGCCGAGATCGAGGAGCGCATGGCGCAGAACCAGCCCAAATTCGACCAGTAAGGGGGACCCGGTATGGAAAAAAATACCGTCCTTTTGCAGGACACCGAAGCCTTCATGCACGGTGAGCTGGACAACGTGACCGTCCAGCAGAACTGCATCGTGCTGGATCTGGTGCAGGGCGGCTATGTGCCCTACGGCTGCTACACCAGCGCACCGATCCCGATGCCGCTGTTTGATGCGCTGCGGGTCAGCTGGAACGCGGCCTCGCCCGAGGACACGGCGGTGGAGGCCCAGGTCCGCGTCATGGTGGACGGCAACTGGACGCCGTGGAACAGCTTTGGCAAGTGGAGCCCCAGTCTGCACCGGGAAGGCCCGCCCTACCAGGCGCGCGGCCCCGTGCAGCGCTGGCCTGACCGCCTGCAGCTTGACAGCAAATACGCCACGGCGGTGCAGCTGCGCATCTACCTTTACTCCAAAAATGAGAAGGTGAGCCCTGCTGTTATGCTGCTGGGGGCCAGCGTGCGGATGGTGGACGTCATCCCCGCGCGCGGGCGGCTCGTCAACGCACGGCTGCACCTGATGCCCTACACGGCGGCCCGCCGCGCCCCGGCGCTGCAGCCCTGGATGGACGCGGCGATCTCGCTGGCCAGCCTGACGAACCGCTGGGGCGCCGATCTGCTGCCCGAGGAGTTCGCCCAGGTGCTGCGCGACTGGCGCGCACCCGATGACTGCGGCCCCCGAAACCTGAGCTTTGCCGCCGCCGCGGCGGCGCAGTGGGGCTTCCCCGCGTGGGTGGCCTACGCGGACCTGGCGCTGCTGCGCGCCGAGGCCCGCGCCGGGTGCGGCGCTGTCGTTACATTGCAATCGACCCCGGCACAGATCGCCGCCGGAGCGCCGGAGCGGCACTGCGCAGCGCTGCGCGGGTTTGCATCGTCGCTGGACGGCGAACCCAAGGTGCTGCTCTGTGACCCGTATGCCGCGGCAGAGGATTTCGACTGCGAGATCGAGATGCCGCTGGACGACTTTATGGTCGCGTGGGACAATGTGGCCCTGCTGATGCGCCAGCGCAAGTCCAGCACGCCGCCGCAGGGCCGTACCCGGTGCAGCGCGTGGATACGCCCCGTGGGCACCGACGCGCCCGGCGTCTACCGCCTCTATCTGAACGGCGAGGAGCACCCCCTGCCCGACGACTTCTGTGCGCAGGGCGGCATTCTGGCCTACAGCCTGCCCGATGAGCACCCCCACGCCACCACGGCCCACCGGCAGTTCAGCTATGTGGAGCCGACGCAGGGCGGTATCCTGCTTGAGCACGGCGACACGCCGCGCAAGTACACAGTCTACGCCATCGGCACCGACGGGCGGATGATCGTCGGCGATGTGACGGTATAAAAGGAGAACGCTATGAAGCTGCTGATCGCATCGGATATTCACGGGCCGCGGCGGGCTATTGCCGGGACCTGCTGGCCGCCTGGGACCGCGAGGGCGCAGACCGCCTGCTGCTGTTGGGCGACCTGCTCTACCACGGCCCGCGCAACGACCTGCCGCCCGACTATGCGCCCAAGGAGGTCATCGCCCTGCTGAATGCGCGGAAAAATCAGATTTTCTGCGTGCGCGGCAACTGTGACGCCGAGGTGGACCAGATGGTGCTGGAATTTCCGCTGCTGGCCGACTACGCGGTCCTCACGGCGGGCAGCCGCCTGCTCTACGCGACCCACGGCCATGTGTACAACACGGCCCACCTGCCGCCGCTGCAGCCCGGGGACATCCTGCTGCACGGCCACACGCACATCCCCGCCTGGGAGGTGTTCGGGACGGATAATCTGTATCTCAACCCCGGCTCGGTCTCCATCCCCAAGGCAGGCACCCCCCACAGCTATATGACGCTGGAAAACGGCGTGTTTACCTGGAAGGAGCTGGGCGGGGAGGTGTACCACACACTGCCCTTATAATATATGCCGCGCGGTAGGGGCCGGGCATGCCCGGCCCTGCACCTGCCCATAGACGCCCGCTGCGCCTTACACGCCCGGGCCGGGCATGCCCGGCCCCTACCCCCGATGCAAGCATAACACGACACCCCGTAGGGCGGCCGGTCCCGGCCACCGCGGCACACCATAGATTACGCGAGGAGTATACTATGAAAATCCCTGCAAAAGGCTTTACCCACGGCGGAAAATTCCATGCGGACGATGCTTTTTTTCCACCGCCCTTTTACAAATCCTGCGCCCTGACATTCAGGTGACGCGGGGCTTTCGTTGTGCCGGATGACTTCGACGGCATCGTCTACGACGTCGGCGGCGGTATGTTCGACCACCACTCCGAGCCGCGGGAGTGCCGCCCCAACGGCGTGCCCTACGCCGCGTTCGGCCTGCTGTGGCGGCTGCTCGGCGCACAGCTCGTGGGCGAACATCAGGCCCGCCTGCTGGACGAAAACTTCATCCAGCCGCTGGATCTGAACGACAACACCGGCGAGCAGAACTCGCTGGCCGACGCCATCGGCAGTTTCAACCCGCTGTGGGACTCGAAGGATGACCCCGACGTGTGCTTCTGGCGTGCCGTGCCCGTGGCAAAGCAGATCCTTGAGAACGAGATCGCCGCCGCCAACGCCGTGAACCGCGCCGACGACACGGTCCGCCGCGCTTACGCCAGCATGAAGGACGGCATCGTCGTGCTGCCCGCCTACATGCCGTGGAAAAACGGCCTGTACAAGACCGACGCGGTCTTTGTCGTCTACCCCAGCCAGCGCGGCGGCTACAGTGCGCAGTGCGTCAACGACCACCGCACCAAGCGCAGCAAGCAGCCGTTCCCGGTGGCCTGGGCCGGCAAGCCCGAGGACAAGCTGCGCGAGGTCAGCGGCCTGGGCCTGCGGTTCTGCCACCCCAGCCGGTTCCTGATCACCGCCGATGACAAGGCGACGGCCATCGAGGCATGCCGCCGCACGCTGCGTGCCGCGGGGAAGAAGGTCAGCGAGGAATGAGCGAAGCCGAACCGATTCGCTTTGGCCCGTCCCCCAGCCCCGCCGAGGCGCAGGAGCCGACCCCCGCGCCCGCCTGGGCCTACCTGCTGCGCTGCCCGGACGGCAGCCTGTACGGCGGCTGGACGAACGATCTGGCCCGCCGCGTAAAGGCCCACCGCAGCGGCAAGGGCGGGGCCAGGTACACAAAAAGCCATGGCAGGGACGCCGTCCGCCTGGCCTACGCAGAGAAATGCGCCGATAAAATTGCGGCATTAAAACGCGAAGCAGCGCTGAAAAAGCTGCCGAAGGCCGACAAAGAGGCCCTGGCCGCCCGGTGGGCCGCCGACAACAAAATTACCCTGCGGATGGCCACGCCGGACGATGCTGCCGCGGTCTGTGCGCTGTACAACTGGTACGTGCGCCACGGCACGCAGACCTTCCAGTACGCGCCGTCCACTGTGGAGGAATACCGCGCGAACATTGCCCATGTGCGGGAGAACGCGCCGTTTATTCTGGCCGAGAGCGCCGACGGGCGGCTGCAGGGCTTTGCCTGTGCGCACCTGTGGCATGAGCGCGAGGCGTACTCGTGGGATGTCGAGACGACGGTCTACTGTGCGCCCGACTGCGTCGGTCAGGGTGTCGGCGGGCGGCTGTACCGCGCGCTGCTGGCGCTTTTGAAGGCGCAGGGCTATTACAACGCCTTTGCCCTTGTGGCCGGGAATAACCGCCAGAGCAACGATTTCCACCGCGCGTTAGGCTTCAAAAAGATGGCGACGGAGAAGCGCACCGGGTACAAGTTCGGCCAATGGCTGGATCTGGATTACTGGGTGATGGTCCTGCACGAAGGTGACGGGGAGCCGCAGCCGGTCCGCAAGACCCTGACGGACGCGGAAATTGCGGAGGCGATGGGGTAAGCATGCCGCCCTACGGCTGTAATACGGGTAATATCTGCCCTAAAGCCGCGCGGTAGGGGCCGGGCATGCCCGGCCCGGTGGCTGCCCGTAAACGCACGTTTGCCGGACACGGGCACGGAGCGGTCAAGACCGCTCACTACAAAGCACCCGTGAACGTTAGTCCGTAGGGAGGGGGTCTTGA
>ENA-OQIL01000722-OQIL01000722.1-human-gut-metagenome-genome-assembly--contig:-NODE-722-length-11176-cov-1.617069_pt1 | contig 11176 bp, 11 predicted proteins | sample MGYA00242583_ERZ504748 | MGnify/ENA primary metagenome ERZ504748 (study PRJEB26092, sample SAMD00036191) | human gut metagenome | host: Homo sapiens | study: EMG produced TPA metagenomics assembly of...
GCTTTTTCGCGGCCTCCCACTTGGTCACACTTTGGCGTGAAACTCCTAGCAACATGGCGAGCTGTTCTTGCGTGCATGTTGCGCGTAGCGCGGAGGTGTTGAAGATTTTCGCGGAAACCCATGGCGGTGCCTCTCGTTGTGGCTCCGCGCGCAGGCCAGGGCGACCGGATGCGACGGAGCGGCTGATACGTTGCCGGCACCATCAGAGTACGGGTGCGTTGGCTCCTATTCTACCAACCAGAGGGCTGCAATTTTTGAAATTTGAGGCAGCCGCAAGGCGCCTTCCAGTTGCTTTTCGCAGGTCAGGTAGTATTTCGCTGTAAGGCTCGACGGTTTGTCTTCGCCGGGCCATGCGCGCCCTTACCAGATACCAAGAAGATGCTGCATGCCCAAGCTCACCGCGGCGATGCCCACCCAGCAGCAGGCCCCCATGAAGATGGGTTTGCCGCCCGTGCGAACGAGCTTGACGATGTTCGTGTTGAAACCAATCGCCGCCATGGCCATGACAATAAAGAACTTACTCAGCTCCTTGATAGGCGCGGTAACCGCGGCGGGCAGCGCGAACACCGTGGTGATAATGCTTGCCAGCACAAAGAACAGGATGAAGAACGGGAAGATCTTCTTAAGATCGAAGCTGCCCGCAGCCTGCGCGTCCTCGGTACGGCCCTCGGCGGCAGCGCGCTTGGCCTTCCGCACCTGCCAAAACGCAAGCACCAGCGTGATGGGGATGATAGCGAGCGTGCGCGTAAGCTTGACGATCGTGGCGGAATCGAGCGTGTTGGCGCCGGGATGCATGCCATCCCATGCCGCCGCGGCAGCCGTCACCGACGAAGTGTCGTTTACCGCCGTGCCCGCGAAGAGGCCGAACCCTTCGTTCGAAAGGCCGAGCATGCCGCCGAGCGTGGGGAACACGAGCGCCGCGATCACGTTGAACAAGAAAATTACGCTAATGGCCTGCGCAATCTCCTCGTCGTCCGCGTCGATAACCGGAGCGGTAGCTGCGATAGCAGAGCCCCCGCAGATGGAGGAGCCTACGCCCACGAGCGTCGAGATCTTGCTCGGGATGCGAAGCGCTCGGCAAAGCACGAAGGAAATGATGAGCGAGGTGGCAATAGTGCTCACGATGATGGGGAGCGACGTGGCGCCGACCCGTGCAATCTGGGCCAGGTTAAGGCCAAAGCCCAAAAGGATCACCGCATATTGGAGAATTTTCTTCGAGGTAAACTTCACACCCGCCTCGAGCGGAGCTGCCGACGAACCGGGCACAACGAGCGCCAGCACCATACCTATGAGGATTGCGAACACCGGCCCGCCAATCACCTCGAACTGCTTGCCCAGAAGCCATGCCGGCACCGCAATAACCAGGCAAAACAGAAGGCCCTTCCAAATATGCCTCGCATCCTTGATCCCAAATCCATACGCTCCCCCTTCAATTGGCATGTACGTTCGGCCACCATGGTAGATGAGCTGTATATAATTATTTCTATCGTTATACTTATTCTTATATAAGAATTCTTTATGCCTAGGACCCGGCCGTGCTCGATTACCGCGCGCATACCTTCATCATTGCCTACCGCCTGCGAAGCTTCACGCGCGCCGCGGAGGAGCTCCATATCACGCAGCCCGCGGTTTCGCAGCACATCAAGCAGCTGGAAGCCCGGGTTGGCTGCAGCCTCTTCGAGACGCGCGGGCGCGTCATTCGTTCCACGCCCGCAGGAGACCTTCTCTACCGGAGACTGTCCGTTATGGCAAACGACGAAGCGCGTATCATCGATGAGCTTCGTCGGCTCGATAGCGCCACAGCTGTTCCGCTTCGCCTAGGGTGCACCCGCACCATCGCCGACTACGTCGCGCCCCGCCTGCTCACCAAGCATTCGCAGCGCCATCCGAGCAGACCGTGCATCTTAGGAGCGCAAATACCCGCGATCTGCTCGCCTCGCTCGAGATAGGCGAGCTCGACCTCGCGCTTGTGGAGGGGCCGTACGACCGCAGCTCCTTCGACGGCTCCGTGCTTTCCACGGAACCGTACGTCGCAGTAGCCTCTCCGCGCAAAGCTCAGAGCGCGCACGCCCTCTCCGACCTTCTCGTGCACCCGATTATCGTGCGCGAAAAAGGCTCGGGAACGCGCGAAATCTTGGAACGCATGCTGGCGGCGCAAGGGCTTGAGCTCGGCGACTTCGCTTCGGTTATCGAGGTCGCAAGCATCCCCGTTATCAAAGAGTTCGTTCGCGCGGGCCGGGGCATCACGTTCATCTACCGCGTAGCCGTGAGCGAGGAGCTTTCCCGCGGTGAGCTGGTAGACCTAACGCCAGCCGACTGCGCCGCGCACCATGATTTCACGCTTATCTTGGCAACAGGGCAGCGCTTATGCCGAATTCCTACCGCGCGCTGCTTGATGAATGGCGCAGCGATTTGCTCTGATGCATCAAAACGTTTTTGGCGCGAAGCCCAAAACGGCCCCCGGATGAGTCCATCCAGGGGCCGCGCTAACGCCATGCTGCATCAGGAGCTAGGCAATCGCCAGGCTTGCATTGCGCCCTACTCCACCGTCACGCTCTTGGCAAGGTTGCGGGGCTGGTCAACATCGCAGTCGCGCATGATGGCAACCTCGCGCGCCAGGAGCTGGAGCGGCACCGTCGCCGTAATGGGGCAAAACGCATCGCGCACCGGCGGAATGTAGATCACGTGATCGGCAATGTGCTTGATGTCCTCGTCGCCCTCGGTAGCCACAACGATAATCTTTGCCCCGCGCGCCTCGCATTCCTTGAGGTTCGACACGGTTTTATCGTAGGTGGGGCTCTTGGTGGTTACCGCGATCACGGGGAAACCAGGGTCGATAAGCGCGATGGGACCGTGCTTCATCTCCCCTGCCGCATATGCCTCGGCGTGCAGGTAGCTGATCTCCTTGAGCTTGAGCGCGCCCTCGTGCGCGATGGCCGCACCCATGCCGCGCCCCACGAACAGCGCGGAGTGGGCGTCTTTACAGGCGAGCGCCGCCTCATGGACCGCCTCGGCCTGCGTGTCGAAAATCCATTGGATCTGCTCGGCCGTGTCGCCTAGCTCGCGGAAGAGCATGCGGACCTGACCCGTCGTGAGCTTGCCCTTTACCTGCGCAAGCAGCAGGGAAAGCAGCGTGAGGGAAACCACTTGGCCAATGAAGCTCTTGGTAGACGCCACCGCGATCTCTTTATTGGCCTTGGTGTAGATGACGCCGTCGCTCTCGCGCGCCACGGGGCTTCCCACAACATTGGTGATGCCGAACACTTGGCCCCTTTGATGCGTGCATCGCGGATGGCCGCCAGCGTGTCGGCCGTCTCGCCAGACTGGCTCACCGCAACGACCAGCGTCGAGGGCGTGATGATGGGGTTGCGGTAGCGGAACTCGCTCGCCGCCTCCACTTCGCACGGGATTCGCGCCCACATCTCGATGAGGTTTTTAGCGATGAGGCCCGCATGGTAGCTCGTGCCGCATGCGATCACGTACACGCGGTCGATAAGGTTGAGCTCTTCGTAGGTAAGGCCGAGCTCGTCGATATCCAGCTCTCCGCCGATCATGCGGCCCACCAGCGTGTCGCGCACCACGCGGGGCTGCTCGTGAATCTCTTTGAGCATGAAATCGGGGTAGCCGCCCTTTTCGGCCATGTCGATGTCCCAGTCGATGTGCGTGATGGCCGGCTCGATCGCCGTGCCCTCGGCATCGGTGTAGGTGATTCCTTCCGGCGTGAGGCGAGCGAACTGGCCGTCCTCAAGCACCACAACATCGCGCGTCGCGTCGATGACCGCGATGACATCCGAGGCAACGTAGCTGCCGTCCTCGCCGCGCCCGATGATGATGGGGCTGTCCTTGCGAGCCACAGCGATGACGCCGGGCTCGTCGGCGCACAGCGCGGCGAGACCGTACGCGCCCACCACATGCGTTGTTGCCTCGCGCACCGCAACCATAAGGTCGTGCGAGCCAGGCTGGGCGGGCTCGCCCGTTGCTGGGTCTGCGGGACGGCCCTCGTAAGCCTCCTCGATAAGATGGGCGAAAACCTCGGTGTCGGTATCGCTCGTGAAGCGATGACCGCGACGTTCAAGTTCCTCGCGCAGCTCTGCGAAGTTCTCGATGATACCGTTGTGCACGACGGCGATCCTACCGTCGCAGCTCGTGTGCGGGTGCGCGTTCGCAACGCTCGGACGGCCGTGCGTTGCCCAACGAGTATGACCGATGCCGCAGGTCGATGCGGTGTCGACGTGCTCGAGCTCGGACTCGAGCCCGGCCACCTTCCCAACGCGACGATGCACGTCGAGCTCCGTGGCGGAGGCAGACTGCCGCTCGAGGGCGATACCCGCCGAGTCGTAGCCGCGATATTCGAGCCGTTTAAGGCCATCGATGAGTACGTTTTTCGCTTGGCTGAAACCGGTGTAGCCAACGATTCCACACATGGGGGCGCTCCTTTGCAACGATGATTACCGTATGAGGCGGAAGATGCCGTCGCAGAAATCGGCGCACCACAGGTCGTGGCCAGACGCACGCGGCGCGTTCACCCGCAAAGCTATGGCCATCGGCCCGCCCAGGCGCGCACCGCCGCAAGACTAGCCTTTTCCCACTGACGGCACATTGTAACATCCGAGTGGTGCCCGGATTGGCCCCTGTGGTATGTAAACATCAATACCAGACAATCTCCTAAACTGGGGAGGGGTGAATAAACTGGCTCGCGGCGGCGTTGGCCTCGCTCGTCTGGGCGGGGCGGGCTCTGCGGCGTGTCCGGACGCACCCAGCGCCGCGCCGAATCGAGGGCATGCCCCCGCAGCATATTTGGAGTTATAGATGACGAGCGCTGCAAATATGGAGTTAAGGGCAGCGAACGCTGCAGATATGGAATAAAGGGTACCTGCGGAGGCCGGTAACTCCATATTTGCAGCGCCGGGCGCGGATAACTCCATATCTGCGACATCGAACGGCGCGTAACCCCTTATCTGCAACGTTGGACGGCGGCGCACCCGCCCCAGGCATGTCGTAACTCCGGATATGCAGCGCTGGACGAATCTTGGTCCGGCACAACTCCATATTTGCAGCAGCAGACGCACCCAGCGACGCCGGCTCACGCGCGACGCCGCCCGTCGCTCCTTCACAGACCAGCCTGTCCACACGTCAAAATCCCCTGAAATGTGGAAATGCGCACACAATTAAGATTCTTCTTGAAACGAAAGCCCTCACATCGTAATATATCTTCTCGCACCAGAGGTGCGCCAGACATTGCGGGGTGGAGCAGTCTGGTAGCTCGCCGGGCTCATAACCCGGAGGTCGTAGGTTCAAATCCTGCCCCCGCGACCAAGAACTTGCAGCTCGGGAGCCATACGGCTTCCGAGTTTTTTGTTTTTGCGCACCATATTTTTGCCACGCGCAGCAGCGTCTCGGCTATGAACAAAATCCAGCTTCTGCCTGCCCGGTCAACGGAACGCCTTCGTACAGCACAACCGCATGTCCTGGTCTCGCATCCGCTCGCTAGCATTCACACTCACACCCCATCCCCATTCGCTCGCCGGAATGCGGCTGAAGCCTGTAAACGGTAGTTCGCCTTTTGAACCATAGGCCACCATTGGAACTGGATACAGTAGTTTCAAAAGACAACACCGAGGACTGGGGGCACACCATGCGCGAAGCGCCCACTTCGTTCGCCAACCGACCGTTTATCTGGGGATCCGCCAACTCGGCCTATCAATGCGAGGGCGCGTGGAACGAAGATGGCAAAGGCCTGGGAGAGTGGGATTACTTCAACGCCATCCCCCACATGAACGTCAATGGAATCGACGGCAGGCAAGCCAGCGACTTCTACCACCGGTTCCGCGAGGACATCGCCCTCATGGCACAAGGCGGTCAGAACTCCATTCGCCTCTCCATCTCATGGAGCCGCATCCTCCCGGAAGGCCGCGGAACGGTTAACGAAGAAGGCGTCGCGTTTTACAACGAGCTCATTGACTGCTGCATCGAGCACGGCGTGGAGCCCAACATCACGCTCTTCCAGTACGACCTACCGTACGCCATCGCCTGTGAGGGCGGTTGGTCCAACGTTGCCACCGCAGATGCCTTCAGCGAAATATGCCCGCGTATGCTTCGAGCGCTTCGGTGACCGAGTTTTCCTTTGGTCCACCGTTGACGAGCCCCAGTACTATAGCTACTGCGCCAACTTCCTTGGCATATATCCGCCCTGCCATAAGCTGGACATGCAATCGTTCCTGCAGTGGCAATACGTGCAGATGCTCGGCAGCGCAAAGGCCATTAAGATCTATCACGATATGGGGCTTCCCGGAGCTATTGGCGTCATCCACCACGATTGCAACGTCGAGGTAGCCCCCGGAACAGAAGATCCCGAGCGCGTCTACCGGGCAGCAGACTTCTTCTATAACCGCCTCATCCTGTGCCCAGCAGTTTTCGGATCCCTTCCGCCCGAAACCGACGAAATGCTCGAGGCGCTCGGCACCTACCTCTACCGCGTTCCAGGCGATGAGGAAATCTTCGCCGAAGGCGTAGTTGATTTTCTGAGTCTCAACGTGTTCTGTCGTAAATATGTAACCAGCTGGCATGGAGCGCCCTCGAGCGCGTCCGGCAACGTCAAGGGAGCAGGCAGCAAGAGCGTCGAGGGACAGATCGTTGCGCCACTGTTCCAAACCGCCTACGACAGCACGGTCGAACACAATCAATGGGGCCGCGAGCTGCTGCCGCGCATCATGTACTCATCTCTCATGCGCATCAAAAACGAATATGGAAACCCGCCCGTAGTGGCAGAAAACGGCCACGGCGCCTATGAGGTACCCGATGAAAACGGGTACGTGGCAGACGACGACCGGATCCGCGTGATCGGCTCGTTCATCGACTATCTCGAACAGGCCAAGCGCGAGGGCGCGAATGTGTGCGGCTATTACTATTGGTGTACGATGGATCTATACAGCTGGATCAACGGGTACGAAAAGCGCTATGGCCTTGTGCGTGTAGACTTCGATGATGATTTCCGCCGCATTCCAAAAAAGAGCTGGTCGTGGTTCCGCGAGCGCGGCAAGCGGTTCAAGAGCTAGCGGACGCATGGTAAGCTGACCCTCGATGTACCAAAACGCACACGTTGCGCCACCCCAACCCGCAGGCTGTCCGTTGCCACGGCGTGCGGTACAGAGAGAGGTACCAAGTGAGCGCAAATAGTTTCGGCTTGCTCAACTCCCTTGCAGCAATCCTGAATTCACAGCGACGCGACTCGGATTACGCAATCGCCCGCTATCTCATCGAGCGGCTCAACGACATCAACGCGCTATCGATTACCGACATCATGGAGAACGCATTCGTAACGCGCTCGGCGGTGCGGAGGTTCTGCAACAGAGTCGGCTTCGACAGCTTCAGCGACTTCAAAGCTCGCATGACCACCGCAGCGTATCCAAGCGACCTCAACCATCGGGACCTCGAATTAAGCATCGACGGGTATCGGGCGACGCTCGACAGCGGCATCTCAAACACATTTGAAAAGCTGCACCAAGCCGTACGCACCGAAGATATTGTCGAGCTCGCTCAAGATATGCACGCCCGTACGCATGTGGTGCTCGTGTGCGCGGGCAACACAACGGGTGTGCTCGAGCGCTTCCAGCAAGAGCTTTTCTACGTCAACAAGTTCGTCCAGCTGACCACAGACACGTACCGGGAGCGGCTCCAACATGCCGATGGAATCCCGACAGTCTCCTTGTTGTCGTCTCAGGCATCCGGTGTCTTCGCTCGAGAATCGGCAGAATGGCTTCGAGAGATCGATGCAGAAAAACGGCTGGTCACCGCTTGCCCCTCGTTCGACGGCCAAGATATTTACGACCGCATCTACCAGCTGCGACCAGAAGGGGACGAGTCGGATTTCGACCGCCTCGGCTTATTTGGAAAGTACGGTACGACGTACTTCTTCGACCTCCTGAGCGCCTGCTATCTTAGCCGCTTTGCATAGCCGTGCCATAAGGCCCGGACACGGATAGGGCGCGTTAACCAGGTCGGCAAGCAGTCCCACTCGATGAGCGAGACAAATCTGACCCCAAACGGTAGTTCAAGTAATGAACCACGAGGTTTCCGCCATCTTCTGTAACGTTTTGGCTAGCGAGGGGATGGTACCAACGCAAGCGCTCTCCCTCGCGTACGCAAGACACGCGGCGGCGGCCCGCCGTATGAGCGATCAGATGGGAGCGCCGGTATGACCGACTATGGCACATTTGCCGACCAGATAATCGAAGGTGTGGGCGGTATCCAAAACATCTCAAACGTGACGCACTGCTTTTCGCGTCTCCGCTTCACGCTTAAGGACCAGTCCCTCGTCGACGAGGCTGCCCTGAAGTCCCTCGATGGCGTGGCGGGGACCGTAATCGCCGCGGGACAATACCAAGTCGTCGTTGGAAACGAAGTGGCGAGCGTCTTCAAAGAGGTCTCGGCGCGCGTAACCGGCGCAAACAGCTCCGAAGAACCGGGTAGCGCGGGCACGAAGAAGGGTATCGGCTATTGGATCGGCATCCCGCTGAACACGATGTCTGCCACCATCACGCCGATTCTTCCCGGCCTGGTAGTCACCGGTCTCTTCAAGGCAATCGTGTCCATCCTCACGCTCGCAGGCGTCGTTGACACAGCGAGCCAGACGGGCCAGCTGCTCAACGCGATCGGGGATGCGTTCTTCTACTTCATGCCGTTCATCGTTGCATGGAGCGCCTCGGTTCATTTTCAGTGCAACAGCGTCATTTCGATGATGCTCATGGGCATTCTCATGCACCCCACGTTCTCTGGGCTTGTAGAAGAGGGTGGCGCCATCGCGCTGTTCGGCCTACCGGTGCACGCAATCTCCTATAGTGCATCGCTGCTGCCCGCGCTGATTACCGTATGGGTTCAGTCCAAGATTGAGCATGCCATCATGAGCACGCCCGTTGCCAAGCTCGGCCAGCTGCTGAGCCAGCTCCCGGTGTTCATCATCATGGCCCCGCTAACCCTCCTTGTCACCGGCCCGGTGGGCTCCATTATCGGTGAGGTTATCGCAAGCGCCATGCTCACGCTCTACAACGACTTTTATGTCATCGGCGTGTTCGCAGTCTGCGCCCTGATGCCTATCTTCATCCTGACCTGGCAGCCACTGGATTTTCATGCCGACCGCCCTTTCCAACCTTGAGACCATGGGATTTGACCCCTTCCTGTGGGTTGGTTTTGCCGTCATCAACTTCTCTCAGCTTGCCGTCGCGCTTGCCATCTTTTTCAAAGCCAGGAACCGCGATATCAAGTCTTTTGCCGGCTCTGCCGCCCTGCCCATCGCGACCGCTGGAATCACCGAACCGTGCATGTACGGTTTGACGCTCAAGCTGAAGCGCCCCTTGGTCGCCACCTTCATCGGCTGCGCCGCGGGCGGCATCTTCTGCGCCTTCGCCCATGTAAAGGTCTACGAGCTGGTCACGGTCTCGCTGCTTTCGCTCCCCCAGTTCATCGATCCTACGGGTAGCAACAACTTTGTCATGGCGATCATCGGTATGGCCATCACGTTCGCCGTGACGTTTGCCGCCACGTGGATACTTGGCTTTGACGAGAGGGATTTCGAAGAGGAATAGGCTCGGATTTACCCCTAGTCAGCTGGCTACCAGCTCAGCTCGTGTAGCGCCTCCCGCATCTGGGCCGGAAATAACGGTCCAGATGCGGGAGGCATCTTGTGCCACGCCAGTCGCTCGGCGACGCCCACGGCCGCGCAGTCGGCAACGAGGTTCCGTAACAATGAACACAAAGCAGGGGGCTTCCGTCCATCGAGGCTTCGTGCGAACCGCTATCATTGGAGGACTTGGCGGCGGCGCAAGAGGAGTACGTATGCAGCATCGGTTTGAAGATCTGGTCAGCACGCATTTCGATACGTTGGGCGAAAACGACCTGCTCTGCCTGCGCTATGTGGCCTCGCATCGTGATGCGGTCTGCGACATGGGCATCGAGGAACTCGCCCACGCCTGCTCCGTGTCGCGCTCGACGGTCATGCGCTTCGCCCAGAAGCTCGGCCTGCACGGGTTCACCGAGCTCAAGACGCTCCTCAAATGGGAGCGCGACGCGGACCCACGCCCATCGCGCGACATGGTCGATGAGGCGTGCACAGCCAGCATCAGCGCAATCCGCTCGTTTCGCAACCTCGACTGCACCGACTTCTGCCTACGACCTCGCACGGGCCCGGCGCATCTCTCGTTCGGCACGGGCAACCTGCAGAAATCCGCCTGCCGCGAGTTCAAGCGTGTGCTTCTGGGCCTGGGCTACCTGGTCGACAACATCGCGGGCGAAGCGAGCTGGCCAAGACCATCCCCCTCATGCGCTCGGACGACCTCGTCTTCATCGTCTCGCAGCGCGGCGAGTCCGACTACCTGCGCCGTGCAATCTCCCCAGATCGCCGCCCGCGATGCCACCATCGCCTCGCTCACGCTCTCGAGCAACAACTACCTCGCCAACCATGCCAAGCACGCCCTGTTCGTACATCCGCAGCAGATCGAGGTCGGCGCGGCGACACCGTTTCACTCCAACGCCGCTGTCTTCTTCGTGGTCGAGCTCATCGGGGTGAAGTTCGCCGCCTACCTGCAGGAAGAACGCACAGGCACCGCGTAGGGCAGCGCCTCTCTATGCGGCCCAGCGACATCTTGTCGCCTACACGCACCGCTCCACCTCATCCCCCCCCCGCACCATGTGAATCTTCACATTCGCTGTGAGAACTACCAGCTTTTGCCCAACCGCCCAAATTGGACATCTACGTGCACAAACACTGCCTGCAGCCCATACAATCCAAGCTAAAGCTAGCTTGTTGTATCGGTTTTTCACAGCGGGAGTCAATCATGAAGAAGTACAACGTCGTGCTCGTGGGAGGCGGCTCCATCCGCAACCCTGAGATGATGGCGACCCTCGTGCGCTACAAGGAGAAGTTCCCCATCGGTCGCTTCGTGCTCTACGACATCGACCAGAAGCGCCAAGAGATCATGGCCCAGTACGGCCAGATCCTGTTTCGCGAGTACTACCCCGAAATGGACGAGTTCATCTGGACCGATGACCCGGATGTCGCCTTCGCCGACATCGACTTCGCCCTCATGCAGATCCGCTCCGGCAACATGGAGATGCGTGAAAAAGGACGAAAAAAATCCCCCTCAAGCACGGGCTCGTCGGCCAGGAGACCTGCGGCGCGGGC